>ENA-OUOG01002017-OUOG01002017.1-marine-metagenome-genome-assembly--contig:-NODE-2017-length-22041-cov-5.259516_pt1 | contig 22041 bp, 20 predicted proteins | sample MGYA00248635_ERZ508505 | MGnify/ENA primary metagenome ERZ508505 (study PRJEB26176, sample SAMN06267871) | marine metagenome | isolation source: Saanich Inlet, British Columbia, Canada | place: Pacific...
ATGGGGAACTTGTCCTGATTAATAAACTAAATACAATTAAAAAAGCCTCTTCTCTTGGAGGTTCTATATCATAGGCACATACTGTTCAGTAAGTTCTACAATACACTTTACCAAGAATGAAACAAGCTACTAATGAAGTAAGGGAAGACTTGCCTTTGTTTGTGCAAAGGAAGCTTTAAATAAATCACTAGTGTTGACAATAATTATTGCTATTAAGTTTAATAAAATAAAGACTTTATAGTATTCAAAAGTCAACTTTTACTAAGCCCAAAGCAATTAAACAATGGGTGTTATCACAAATGTGTTCTTATCAGTCACAAGTCTTTTTTGATATTCTTAATCATTTCTACTTTAAACCTAGGGTCTTTCTTGTGCCCTATGCTTGACCATGGAGCAGATGCATAAACCTGTTCAGCACATTCTTTATAAATGATTGCTAAAGAGTACATGCTTGCTGGTACTCCAAGATTATTAAATGTGACCTTGAATGTCACTTCTCCTTTTAAATTTGCCATAATTCTAGTTATTAATTAAACACTTACTATGACCAAGAAAAGAATGTAAAATCTCGATTATTTTAGACGAGTGTCTCGTATTCTATACCACCGTGCTTCAAGTAGTCGGTTGGTGCAAATTAATGCTCTTGATACAGTTCAAAACTAATCTTTTTACAAAACAAAACTTATATAGTTTCAGATTTTTAAAAAATTTATATAATATTAGGTGAGAATGAAATTTGAAGACCTTTCTAGTAGAGCAAAAAATGTTTGCTTGGATAATGACATGGCTCAAATTTTTATTCAGTTTGGTAACACTTTTTTCTGTATGATTTAAGTTCATTTTATTTCAAACTAGTAGATGTATTTTCGATTATCATCTTTAGTGAGTCCTTAAATGCAGAGTAAATATAATGAGGGTTTTTATTTATAAAGACATTTGAGTCTGAATCACACCAATTAGTATCATAAAGCTCATCTATTTTTCTAAGCCATGTATTATATAGGTTAATAATATCGAATGCCCATAAAACATTAATATGAGCAATACAAAGTTGAGCAAAAAGTTGAGGGTCATCATAATCAACATATGATATAGAAACGCTTTGGTCTTTTTGCCCCAACATAGTCCTAACATAGCCTTCGTCAATTTGTATTCTTCTTGCTGTTGTAGAAAAAGTTTTTCTAGCTGTTTTAAATGATGGCATACCAATTCTTGAAAGGGCAAATGAATAAGTGCCCCAAACTTTTTCAAACACCTTTGGGTTATTTTTTTTGTTAAAATTGAAAAGTTGGAGAAAATCTACATCTTCTGGATTTTTTCCTTTTATTCTTTCATTATAATCAGGGTTTGAAGCCTCTTCAGGTTTTAAAAAAGCATTATCAGGATGAGAAGCTGCAATCAAAAATCTAAGTAAGCCAATTAAATGTCTAATGGGAGGAAGTGTAATTAATATTTTCATTGGGAAGCCTGTTTTATGGCGACCGTGTCTGTAAATGTGTGCGTTTCCAGGTAAACTTATTTCAGATTTTTTTTCTGACTGCTCATGCTTAATTCTTGACGCAAAATTATAGTCGAGATTATGAGAAGTTAAGGAAGAAATGTCTGCTGGATACATACCCCTCATAGAGAACATCAATAACCAAAAGCCAACTGCCTCTAGCTCATTAAATGCTTTAAGTTTAGCGCTTTTATGGTTAGAATCAATCTTTATTTGACTTATTGCCTGATAAATCACCTCAGGTGTTATGGTCCTTACTTTTAATGTTATATCTTCTTTAGCTCGCCACTCTTTATCAAACTCAAATTCATGAAATATATATTTAGTTCTTTTTGCATAATTACAAATGGCTTTTATGTCTCTTAGATATTTATTATAAGTTGCTCCAGAGCCTCCTTTATTTATAACCCCATTTTTGACTACCATCATATTATTAAATGTTATATCAGTGAAAAGAGGTGATTTAATGCCTGTATGATGAGAGAAATTTCCAATGGTGTTGAGATAATTTCTAATTGTTTCAGCTGATTTATCCCTTTTGCAAACCACATTAACAAACTCTCTCAAACTTTTTGAACTCTCAGAGCCAGACAACATTCTTTTAGCTAGGTCAAAGTCAATCTGACGAAGAAGATACTTTTGCTTTACAGTTTCTGCTTTGACCTGATATTTTTTTATTTCATGATTAAGCTCTTCAGCACCTTCTGATTTTGGATTAACCATATTAAAATTCTTATCCCAATCTTTAGGACGAATAAAGAGGCCAGGACAGGTAATTTTAGTGTCTTTATTTCCATGCTTAAGCCTTATGCGAAGAGGTGCAGTTCCATCAATTTTTACTCTGCCAAGAAAAAACTTTAGTGTCATGAATAGCTAAGCTACAAAATTTGTCCCTAGATTTGTCCCTAATCGATTCAAAAGCTCTGAAACCAACTGATTTTACAGGACTAGCTAAAAAGCCAATGATATCAGTCTATTTATGATGTTAATCCTAATGTTTTCAAGAGTTTAAAGGAGATAAAGTAGTCTAATAATACTGACTCATAATCAGTTGGTCCCTGGTTCGAGCCCAGGTGGGACCACCAACAAACCCTCTAAGTCCTTGACTATGAGGGTTTTTTTGTTTATTAAATAGATGACATCATCTTATTCTTTTTCTTAAGCAAATATGATTTTCTCCATTAAAAAAAGGGTTTTGATTAGGGGGAGATTAATATAATGAAAACGAATTTCTTAGAATTAATACACAAGTAGAGTCTATTATTTATTTTATCTTTAAAGAACAATAGATACTATAAATATATTATGATTCAAAAGCCAATGAATTTAGGACGCTTATGTCTTTGCCTATTTCTGATTTGTCAACAATTGATGAGTCAGACCAATGTATTATTTGAAAGCGATGAGATTATAAACTTAACCTTTGATGGCCCTTTGAAAGATGTTTTTAAAGACCGGGGGGAGTCTACCTCCTACCACAAGGCTACTGTCAGCTATCTATCAGGAAAAATACAGGAAAAGATACCGTTAAAAATCAAGACCCGTGGTAATTTTAGACGATCGGCAGCCAATTGTAAATATCCTCCATTATTATTGAATTTTTCAAAAAACAAACTCCCGCACAACAGCCTGTTTGACGGACAAAATAAGTTAAAACTTGTTACCTCATGTAGGGGAAGTGAATACGTGATTCAAGAATACTTGGTATATCGTTTGTATAATTTAATCAGCCCCTACAGTTTTAAATCACGACTTGTCAATGTAACTTATAAAGATAGTGTCAAGGCCAAAACCATAAATCAGAGTTATGGTATCCTTTTGGAAGACGAAAAACAAATGGCGGCTAGAAACGAAACAAAGATACTTAAGCAATTAAATCTTTCCCCGTTATCCATTCTGCGAGAAGAATTTCTAAAAATGGCTGTTTTTGAGTATTTAATTGGGAATACTGACTGGTCAGTGCAATACCTCCAGAATATAAAGCTAATTCAAAAAACGCCAAAGAGCTTACCCATCAGTGTTCCTTATGATTTCGACCATGCTGGGATAGTTCGCGCTCCCTACGCAAATCCCGCTCCAGCACTCAAGTTGAGAAACACCCTTGAGCGAAGATATAGAGGCTTTTGCATCAGGAATATCAACGAATTTACCCCTGTTTTTGAGGAATTCAACCGTTTAAAAGTCTCCATCTATGCCCTCTACTTAAACAATGCATTGTTGGACCAAAAATACATTGACAAGACCATTTCTTTTTTAGATGATTTTTATGAAACCATTAATGATCCACTTAAAGCCGAAGAGGCGTTTTTGTATCCATGTGATCGATCGGGAACAGGAAATGTTGTGATAAAAGGATTAAAAAAGCAGTAATCAACACAAGTTTTTTCTTTAGAGGGCTAGTTCTATATAAAAACGTAGATTTAGCCTATTGTTATGAAATCTAATCACTTCATTTTTATTTTGCTCCTATGTTTTTGGGTCAATGGCCAAGAAACATTTACTCCTTTGAAGACCAAAAACAGTCAGATTGTTTTGGATGGAAAATTATCTCAAGGAGAGTGGGAGAATGCTGTTCAAATTCCCTTAGACATAGAATTTAGTCCGGCCAACAATCAACCGGCCCGGAAAGAAACCGTTGGCTACATTACCTATTCTGACCGCTATCTTTATATAGGGGTATATGCCAAGGATGACCCAAACAATATACGGGCCTCCATTCGGCAACGCGATGATTCCAACATTTGGAATGATGATGTTTTTTTTATCCGCCTAGACACTTATGCTGATGCACGCAATAACCTTGGCCTTGGGGTCAATGCCTTTGGGAGTCAGTTCGATGTAAGACAGGTCAATTCACTATCTGATGAAGGTCGCTACGACAGTTCATTTAACGTTAATTTTGAATCTGTGGGAACGATCGTTTCTGATGGCTATCAAATCGAAATGAAAATTCCGTTTACGGAGTTACCTTTTCCCAATGGAGAAAATCAAACGTGGCATGTTAACCTATATCGTCGCTATGTGGAGAATGGGAATGAGATCGAAGTTAGCAGCCAAATCAGGGATAGAGACAACAGCTGTATTGTTTGTCAAACCACCGATCGGTTGGTCCTCAAAGGAATTACCATTGACAAACGCTTTGAACTCTTGCCCTATGTTTCAAGTAATATTCAAGGGGAAAGAAGTGTGCCGAAAGATCAAATTGCTTACGGAAAAATAAATGGGAAAGCAGGTCTTGGCCTTAATCTAGATATTAATAAAAACACCAGTTTGGAAGTGACCATAAATCCAGATTTTTCCCAAGTAGAAGCCGATGTGACCCAAATCGATGCCAACTCATCTTTTTCACTGCAATATCCAGAACGACGTCCTTTTTTCAACCGAGGGACAGACATTGTAAATTTTGCCGATGGAGCCTTTTATTCCCGTTCAATTGTCAATCCTTCTATAGCGGCTAAACTCCTGCAACAGGGGAAAAAATCCCGCCTTTTTTTATTGAATGCCTTGGACCAAAACTCTCCTTATTTGGTGGGTGGAGAAGATCGATCATATATGGGAGAAGGAGGGCAAAGCGTGGTTAATGTATTGCGATATCAGCATTTGTTGAGTCCTGTTTCACGTTTTGGAGGTGTAATGACCAATCGTTTTTATGAAGGTGGCGGATATGGCCATATGTTTGGGGTTGATGGACTCTTTTTATTGAATAAAAATTGGCGCCTCAGTTTCGAGTTGTTCAAAAACATAAACAGAGAACCAGTTCAAGACTGGATCACCACCGATGCTGCCATTCAAGGACAATCGATTGCCTTAGATGGCGACCACATCAACGGCGATGCAATTTACTTTCAATTGTACCGAAAAACAGAACACTGGCAGAGTTATTTCTATTATAGAAACATCTCTCCCCAATATAGAGCAGATGTTGGTTTTGCCGTTCGAAATAACAGAAGATGGGGAACTCTCTTCCACGAATACATTAATATTCTAAATACGCCAAGCATTCAGGCCTTTGGTTTTGGAACCAAAATAGATGTGGTCTATACCTTCGAGAATCTACATAAAAACCTGAGCATTGATTTTTTTGCCTCTCTCAAAACCATTGGACAGACAGAGCTTAGGTATACCCTTGATTATGATGCGATAAAAACCTTTTTGGGAATACGTTTCACCAAGCTCCCCACCCATTCTTTTTCTGTCAATGGATCTCCCAGCGAGTCCTTTAATTTTCGCATTAAATATGACCTTGGAAAAGATCTTTCGGCCAATGAAGTTGTCCCTGAAGTAGGGCGTCTTCGCTCCTCTTTTTTAAGGCTAAACATTCAGCTGAACGACAACTTTAACATCAATCCTTCCTTTCGATATTCTCGTTTGGAGCGCCTCGATGGCGGTGAAGACTATTTTAATGGAAGCATTGCCCGCCTGAACCTCAACTATCAATTCAATAGTGCATTTAATGTGCGTTTGGTTACCGAAAAAAACAGCTTTACGAATCAGTTTTATGTCCAGCCCTTGGTGCAATGGAACCCTAATCCTGCAACCATCTTTTATTTTGGGGGTAATCAAAATACCATTGAAGATATAGAAAACATTCATTTTGAGTTATTCCAATTTAACCGGACGCAGTTCTTTTTTAAGTTTCAATATTTAATAGGGCTGTAATTTTATTTTTAACGTTCTATCCAAAAACCATCGAATGAAAGTCTTTTTTTTATTTTTCACAGTAGTTTTCCTTAATCAAGTATTTTCACAAAAGCAACCAGAACAAGCGCTTTCTGCTCAAGAAGTATTAGCGAAAAGTATTGCCTACCATGACCCCTTGGGAAGATGGAATGGTTTAGAGGCTTCTTTTGAGGTGGAGATGCAATCTCCTAGCTGGCCAACACGAACTACATTAATTGAACTAAACTTTCCAAAAGAATATTTTAAGAGTACAGTAACCACCGATGGAATAACGACAGCCTCGGCCATTGAAAAAGGAAATTGCACCCATTGGTTTGAAGGGAACACTGTCTTTACCGATGAAATTGCTGAGACACATCGGTTGAATTGTGAGCGCACAACAACAATGCGGAACTACTATACTTACCTCTATGGTTTACCCATGAAACTGAACGATCCAGGAACACATTTGGATCAAAAGGTATATACCAAAGTATTTAATGGAGAAAGTTTGTTGTGTCTGAAAGTAACTTATGCTGAAGCGATAGGAAAAGACAGCTGGTATTTTTATTTTGATCCAGCGACCTTTGCTCTCCGTCATTATCAATTTTATCACGATGAAAGTAAAAACGATGGCGAGTATATTTTACTCTCAGGTGAGGAGACTGTTCAAGGCATAAAAATGCCCAAAACACGCGCCTGGTATACCAACCAAGCAAACGAGTATTTGGGCACTGATGTGTTGAGTCTTCTTAAAGAAGAATAGTGATTTATTTTTTTCCTACGCCAGGCAATTGAGCCGAGGGAGATGCTTGTGTCCAAGGATAATCTTGGGCTTTGGCTTCTGGGTAAACAATATTTAAACTATCTCCTTCGTAAACAAAACCATTTTTTACCACTAGATTGACTGAATTAGTATGGCGAATATTCTCAAGTGGATTTTGATCTAAAATAACCAAGTCTGCAAGTTTTCCGTTTTCGATACTTCCAATATCCTTAGAAAGCCCTAGAGCTTCAGCCCCAATCACAGTAGCCACTTTAAGCATATCGTGTTCAGAGATTCCACCGGCTTGCATACTCCACATTTCCCAGTGAAAGCCAAGTCCTTGTAATTGTCCGTGAGAACCAACACCAGCTATTCCTCCAGCAGCAACCAAATCTTTGACAAAAACAGCATGATCTTCAAAAACATGTTCTTCTTTCATGAACCAGCCTGCATTTCGACGACGGGATTTTGTATCCAATTCAGATTTCGGTGTAAAGCGATTTAATTTTGCATCGCCTTGCACATCTTCTGTAGCATAATAATAATTTTCTGCCCATGGCCCTCCATAGGACACCAAAAGCGTGGGAGTATAGGCAGTTTTTGATCCAGCGACAAAGTCGATAAAATCTTTATACAGCGGAAAAATGGGGAAGGAATGTTCATGTCCAGGATAGCCGTCTAAAATTTGTGTGACATTTAATTTAAAGTCCAAACCACCTTCAGTTGTGGGCATTAACTCTTGTTCTTTTGCCGCTTGGATAATCCATTGGCGATGTTGGCGGTTCCCCGTCAAATACATCTTGATGGTTTTGGTGTTGTAGTACTTTGAATACTGCATTAAAACATCGCGGGCATGGTCAAGACTTTTGATATTATAGCCCCAGTATCCGACCCCAGGTCCAGTTGAGTAGATACGTGGTCCTGGAATTTGTCCGGCCTCTACCATGTCGGCATAGGTCAAGACGTCAGTGGTTGCAGTTTGCGGGTCACGGGTAGTGGTTACACCATAGGCCAAGTTTGCGGCATAGACCCAAACATGGTTTTTATGTAAGCCCCAAGCGGGCCACATATGTGCATGTGTATCGACAAAGCCGGGGACAATATATTTGCCTTTGAGGTCCATGATTTTTGCTCCTGCAGGAACCTCAATTTCATTTGCTGTACCAACGGCAGTAATGCGGTTATTGGTAATGACAACCGTTCCATTTTGAATGATTTCATCGCCTTTCATGGTAATCAAGGTTGCATTCTGTAAAACAAGTGTTCCTTTTGCAATAGCACGATTTGCTTTAACAATAAGGTCCAATTCTTTTGCTTGATAATCTTCGATGGAGTCGTCCTCTTCCTCTTCGTCTGTTTCAGCAGAAGCGACGGCTTCATCGGCTTCGTCTTTTTCCTTTTTCTCTTTTTTAGCAGCTTCTTTTTCTTCTTTTTCTTCTTTTTGCGCATTTTCGTTAGCTTTTGCCGCCGCAATATCATAGCGGAAAAGCGTTTTTCCTAGGGTCCAATAGACTATATTTCCACTGCTATTCCATGAAGGAAATTGTCCGCCAAACTTGGTCAGCTTGCGGGAAGGGAAAGCCGCCTTTGAAGCGTCTTTAACGTTGATTTTAGCTCCCTCTGCGCCAACATACGGAATGGTTACCACATAGATATCATTGTTAATTTGAGCCAAGGCGTAGTCTCCTTTTGGAGCTCGCAAAATAGTCGTTGCTTTAGCTGGTTTTTTTGCTGGAGCTGTGGGGGAATCCGCCAACAAATGATTTTCATCGTAGGAAGAGCCATAGACCGTAATTCCGTCTACTTGCAAGTGTTTTTTACGGTCTGTTCCATCCCATCGCATTGAGATCAAACCATCGGAAGAGTTCAGGTAGACTCTATCGTCATTTTGAGCAAAGTGCGGATTTGAAAGGCCACTGGCTTTGCTTATCAAGTTGCTGTTCCCAGCTGCAGTTGTATTGATCCAGACCAAGTTTGATTTTTGCTGAAATGCACGCGGCCCATCAGCATTTTTAAATTGCTGAGCTGCGCCTTTAAAGACGGCAATTTTGTTGGAAGTACCCCAAGCAGGTTGGGTGTATACTGCGGGCTCTATCGTTAATTTGACAGGCGAAGAAACCTTATCTATTCTCACCTTATAAACGTGTCCTCCTTGTTTTTCGTCCCAGCTCACAAAGGCCACTTCACGTCCATTTGGATTCCATGTAGGCATGGCCTCTGTGAAGGAAAAAGAAGTGAGGCGTTTGGGCTGCTTGTCCTTAAAACTCATCCAATAAAGTTTGTTCAAAGCAGTAAAAACGATAGCAGTTCCATCGGGTGAAACCTGCGCATCTCTGATTTGATTTACATCAAAAGTTGGGGAGTCTTCAATTGGATAATCAAATTTTAATTGTGGCCCAAGCACCACTTCTTCATTGATTTGAAAAGGAATGTTTTTTGCTTCTCCTCCAGCAATAGGGATGCGGTATATTTTTCCGCCATAAGAAGCAACGATTTCGTTGCTATCTGGTGTGAATGACATGGCCGGTAAAACGCCTAAAGGAGCAATGGATTCTTGTTCGTCATGTTGTACTGGGTAGGCCAACCAGCTTTCTTCTTGTGTGATAAGGTTGCGTTTTACTAAACCGGTTTGGTCATTGTAGCGACTTCCATAGACCAACCATTTACCGTCTGGAGAAAGTGTTGGAGTAAAGGCAGAACCATAGCGAGAAGTCATTACTTCTTTTTTTCCATCTTCACGGTCATAAGTAGCTAATTGGTACTGTGGAAAGCGCGCGTTGTATTGCCAAGCACCTGTGCGTTGTGAAAACCAAATATGTCTTCCGTTGGCACTAAAAGTTGGTTCAGATACTTTTAGGTTGTCGGGTTTTTCAATCAGCTGGGTTCCCCCTCCGCCCTCTTTGTGATAGAGGTGTAGTTTAAAATTACGGGTTCCTTTACTTACAGCAACATAATTCCCGTCTGGAGACCAATCTGCTGATTGCATTTTGGAGGTATTCCCTTTGGTGAGTTGGATAGTGTCTTCTTTTTCTCGGTCTATGATCCATACATTATTCCCTCCACTTCGGTCAGACAAAAAGAGAATGGAGTTACCGTCGGGGGAATATTTTGGCTGAGAGTCAAAGGCGAGACCTTCGGTAAGGCGTATAGCCTTTCCTCCATTAATGGGGAGTTCATATAAGTCACCTAAGAGATCAAATACAATTGAAGATCCATCTGGATGAACATCCAACGATAGCCAAGTTCCTTGGTCTGTCGAGATCGTTACAACCCTAGTCGCTTCAAGAGGTAAGTCTTTATCTTCTTTTTTTTGTGTCCAGGAAGTGGTTGTTATCGCTAGGGCAAGCAGACTAAAAATGAATTTTTTCATAATAATTTATTCGGATATCAATTAATTTCTTTTGTGCCAAATTTCGTGCATTGGTGCACCCTTACTCGTGTACCCTTTGTGGTACCAATCGTTTTGTTTTTGTTTGTATTCGAAGGGAAGGATTTTCCCTACTTTTTCCGGATCGCGTGAGAAATAGTCCAAGGTTTCTACATAAGCACCTTCTTTGGCAGTGTAGGTTCCTCCTCCAGAGCCCTTAAAACTCATGTTAGCAGTATCGAAAGCAATCCATTGAAAATAACCGTTGAGTAAAATTTTCATTGTTTTTCTTGAACTGGTAATGTCTCGACGCTGCTCGCCTTCTGGTTTTACTCGCCCGGCCATTAGCCATTTTCCTTCTAGATTTTGGTTGGGAAAAGAGATGTCTTTCCAGTTTTCTTTGTGGTCGTATTTTTTGGAGGACAAACGATCTTTTTCAAAATTTGAATTGAATTCGAATTGCACATTATAGGACCCGTTGTCTGAGGTATAAAAGCCTCCTCTGGAAAGAATGAAGAATCCATCATCGGTTTTAAAAACGGTTTCTATCAGGTAATTTTCATCCAGAAAAACCCGATGTGTTTTTTCTCCGTCTGAGAAAGAATACACTTGCGCGATTACAGCAAAAGGCAGGAGAAAAACAAGCAATAAGAGTTGAAATTTTTGCATAGGAATCAGTATAAGTGAATTGCTTAAACACCTCTAAATGTATAATTTTTTTTGACGAATCAAAGATTTGTTTGATTTTTCCTTTTTACATTCGGCTCTGATAGGTATACAATTCAAAGTATCGGCCTTGTTTGTCCAGTAATTCTTGATGTTTACCTTTTTCCACAATTTCACCCTTTTCGATGACCAAAATCTGATCAGCTTTTTGAATGGTGCTTAAGCGGTGCGCAATGACCAATGTAGTTCGCTCTTTCATTAGAATGCTTAAACTATCTTGAATATAGCGTTCGCTTTCGGTGTCGAGGTTTGAGGTTGCTTCATCTAAAATAACTAGGGCGGGTTGAGCCAACAATGCTCGTGCAATGGAAATGCGTTGGCGTTGTCCTCCAGATAATTTCACCCCTCTTTCACCGATCAGGGTATCCAAGCCCTCATCAAATCGATCGGTGAACTCAGTAACATAAGCTCCCTCTGCTGCTGCAAGAACCTCTTCATCTGAAGCCTCTGGGCGAGGGAATAAAATATTCTCTTTAATGGTGCCTTCGTATAAAAAATCGTCTTGTAAGACCACCCCTAAATGCTTGCGAAAACTACGAAGATTGATTTTTGACAAATCTTGTCCATCAATTGAAACGGTCCCTTTGTTGGGGGTTAAAAAGCCTGAGGCCAAACCAGCAATGGTCGATTTTCCAGAGCCTGACGAACCAACTAGCGCAATAACACTTCCTTTTTTTGCCGTAAAAGAAACGGAATGCAAAACTTCTTTATTGGCTTCATAGGCAAAAGAAACATTCTCAAAAATAATATCCCCATTTACCTGTTTAAGGTGATTAGTTCTTATGGAGGGATCGTCTTCTTCTGGTGCGTCCATCAATTCTTGGGTACGGTCTAGGCCAGCAAAAGCCTCTGTTAGTTGACTGCCAATATTGCTCATTTGAACGATAGGGGCAATCATAAACCCAAGGAATAAGGTAAAGGAAACAAATTCGCCATAGGTCATGTTCCCTTGCATGATAAAATATCCGCCAATTCCCATGATTCCTGCCGAGGCAATTCCCAACAAAAAGGTAGAAGCACTGGTCATAAAGGCCGTGGCAGTAAGGCTTTTCTTTACGTTTAAAAACAATCGCTCCACACCTTTTTCAAAGGTTTTCTGTTCTTGTTCTTCAGCATTGAACCCTTTAATGACACGAATTCCATTTAAGGTTTCGGTTAAACGGCCGGTTACTTCAGCATTGATTTTTCCACGATCGCGGAAAATGGGTCGAATGTAGCCAAAAGCTTTTAAGGCGATGACAGCAAAAACACCAACAGGGAGCAAAACGAACAGCGTCATCCAACCATTGATATTGATTAAGATGACCAATGAAATTACAGCTGTAATTGATCCTCCGATGAGTTGAACCAGACCGGTTCCCACCAAATTGCGCACGCCTTCTACATCTGTCATTACACGCGATACAAGGGCTCCTGCTTTTTGGTTGTCAAAAAAACGAATAGGTAATTTTAATAATTTCTTTTGCACATTTGCCCTAAGTACAGAAATCAAATGCTGAGCTTCAACACTCAAGATGCGGGTAAGTGAAAAGGAACTGATGGACTGAAATAAAAGGGCAATACCAACGGCAATGAGTAAATAGCTCAAGGCTTGAGTGTCTTTTGAAGGGATCACATCATCGATTAAGGCTTTACTGGCATAGGGGAGCACTAAGCCAGAGAGGCTGCGAACAATGATTAGGAAAAGACCTATGGAAACAACTTTTCTTCTTGGCCATATATATTCTCGAAACGCCCATTTAAAGGAAACTTTCTTTTTTTCTTTCATAGTCGTTCAAAGTACGATAATCAAGCCAAAACAACAAAGCGGACGAATTGTCAGCAGAGTTAAAATAGGTACAATTATGTTCTAAGATCTCGATCTTTCCTAAATTTTACGTAAATATGTACCATGAAAACACGCTTAGGTGCTTTACTAATTTCATTTTGTTTGTTGGGAACATTTATTCTTCCCAGCATCCATCAATGGATGCATCTCGTTGATAATCACGATAAGGAGCGCATTTGTTCTCAAACGACAACGCACTTTCATGAGACTGAATTGAGTTGTTCACTGACCTTTACTTTTACAACTCCTTTTACCCTTGCCTTTCTTGCGCCGACAAGCTTTTTTGCCAATATGGCAAAGGCAATCAAAACAGAAAAACATACCCATCTGTATGTAAGCACTGAAATTGATCAGATCAATTTACGGGGACCACCTTCTTTATTGTTAAACCTATAGTTCACACTTTTACGTTTTACAATAAATTTTATACCAATGAAAACAGTTATATATAATTCCCCCCGCCAAGGGTTTTGGCGTAAATTGATATTTGCCATTTTAGTACTTCTCATTTTTAACCAGTGTAAAAAAGAATCTCCAGAAGAGATCAACGAGGAGGAAGTTATCAACCGTGTTACGCTTAGAGTAACCGCTAGTGATAATACCACAACAAATTACACTTGGAATGATGGAGAAGCCATCCCTTCAATTGGTTTAACAGCAAATGCTAACTATGCGGTTAGTGTTCACTTTTTTGACGCTTCAGATGCCTCCGATATAGAAGACATTACAGAAGAGGTTATTGAAGAAGCTGATGAGCATTTTATTTTTTACGAAATAGCAACTGCTAATGTGTCTATTTCTCCAGCTAGCAATGATGTTGAGGATAATGATGGGGTTAGCATCAACTTAAAAACGCAATGGACTACTGCTGATGCAAGTTCAGGCTCTGTTCGTCTTTATTTAATTCACGAGCCTAACAACAAAGCTGGGTCAACTCGAGGCGCAATAGGAGGTGCTACTGATGTTGAGATAAGTTTTCCAGTTACAGTTGAGTAACACGAAATCATATGTGGCGATTCTTTCAAATGAATCGCCACTTTTTAATTTTACTTTTGATTAGACAGCTCACATTTTTTTGTTTACTATGCCTAGCATATCATGCAACTGCCCAAGATTGCAATGAATCTATCTTTGGAGTGGTTTATGACTTACATGATAATATTCCATTACAAGGGGTAACAATTACCTTATTGGAAAACGACCGCAAAGTGCAAACAACAGCAAACGGGACCTTTGTCTTTCCAGCACTTTGTCAACAAGGCTATACCCTCTTATTGGAACATCCTGATTGTAGTCCAATTACGACTAAAAACACCCAACCGTCTTCCATCTTAAAAAAATTTTATCTAGAGCATCATCTCAACGAACTTGAAGAGATCATCATCACCGATCAAGGCCAAAAAAAAACCACTAAAACAGGGATTGAAAGCAGCTTATCAAAAGAAGAATTAAAGCGATTTCATTCTCAGAATATAGGAGATGCCCTTGCACAACTTGCTGGAGTGTCGAGCATAAAAACGGGGAATGCTATTGTAAAACCCATGGTTCATGGAGTTACAGGATCGAGGATAGCAATCATCAATGATGGGATTCGCTTGCAAGATCATGAGTGGGGTGCCGATCATGCCCCTAGTATTGATATTAATGGCGCTGATCAAGTTCAGTTGATTAAAGGGGCAACAGCCCTCCAGTTTGGAGGAGATGCCTTGGGCGGAATTATTCAACTCATCCCTCAAAAATATCCCTTGAGCGACAGTTTGTTGGGAAGTATTTCCTCAGGATATGTTCATCAAGGAAAAGGAGGGTATCTTTTGACAGATATAACTAAAACCTTTACGAATGGCACTTATTTTGGTGGAAACACCTCTTTAAAAAACACCGGTGACTTAAAAAACCCAAATCATATACTTTCCAATACAGGCAATAGAGAGCAGCACGCAAAAGTTTATTTTGGACGTAACACCATTACGCAAGAATGGCGATTTAACTATAGTTTTTTTCAAAAAGAAGCAGGAATTTTAGCCGCGGCCCATATCGGAACAGTTGGCGATTTAGCACGATCGATTGAAAGTACCCAACCACTTTTTGAAAAACCCTGGACACGATCGATTAACAACCCAAAGCAAAGTACAGTTCATCACGGCTTAAGTGTGCGATATGACCGACGAATGACCAATCAAGCAAAGTGGGATATACAATATAGCTTTCAGGCAAATAATCGCAAAGAATTTGATATTCGTCGCGGAGAGGCAAACAATCGTGCTGCCCTAGATATTGAATTACTTAGCCATGATATGCTTTTTAATTTTAGGTCTAAACAAGAAAATAGCCTAAGGTGGCAAAGTGGTTTATCGGCTCAATTACAAGACAATTTTGTTGATCCAAATACTGGAGTGCGCCGTTTAATTCCTGATTATCTTCGGTATAAATTTGGAATTTATACCATAAGTGAATATGCACCGTCCAACAATTTTTCGGCAGAAGTAGGCCTGCGTTTTGATTATGATTATATCGATGCTCAAAAATATTATCGTATTGCCGACTGGAATGCACGTGAGTACAATGATGATTTTGCTCATACCATTATCTCAACCGGGAACGCAAGTAACTATCTTACCCGTCAGATCAAAAAGTTTGGAAATTTTTCAGCTTCGGCGGGAATAAAGCAGTGGCTGGGGAAACAAACCAATGCTTATTTAAATTTAGGCTTTATCACGCGATCCCCTAACCCTTCTGAACTCTTTAGTGATGGTCTGCATCACGCACTTGCTACCATAGAGCAAGGAGACTTACGCCTTTCTCAAGAGCGCGCCATAAAAGGGGTGTTCTCCATAGCCAAAAAGAATGATCGCTTTACATACACCCTTTCAGGATATTACAGTAGAGTAAAAGATTATATTCTTCTTCAGCCCAGCGAACAAGGTTTTGATCAAGCCAGAAACAGCGCCTTTTTAATGCGTGAATATACTCAGCTAGATCAAGTAAATCTGCTGGGAATAGACGCTGATTTAAGTATTTCATTTGGCAAGCATCTAGCTTACCAAGCGACAGCCGCATGGGTAAGTGCCCAGTCAACAACTGGAGAGCCTTTAATCGACACCCCTCCATTAAATATATCGCAAGAAATTTTTTTCCAAATGTTTAATAAGCGTCCTTTGTCGCTTCGCCTCAGTAGTCAATATCAAGCTCGACAGACACAATTCCCCGATTATAACTTTTCTTATACCTTTATTGAAAACGGAGTATTAACCGAACGAATCATCGACATTAGTTCTCCTCCCAAAGCGTTTCATCTCATGCATTTATCGCTTGAAACACGAATCAAAAACAACATTGAAGTGAGATTGGCCACGGAAAATATATTCGATGTGGATTACCGTAATTATTTGAACCGTTTGCGCTATTTTGCAGGAGAGACAGGACGCAATATTCGTTTAGAATTCTCCTATATTTTTTAACCTATGAATCTATACATAGCCATTGCTTTAGGTGTCGTAACAGGAGCCATTGGTGCATATATTGCCGAACAGAAAAATAGGTCACATTTACAGGGCTTTCTCTTGGGTTTTTTCTTTGGATTAATCGGAATTCTTATAGCACTTTTGCTTTCAAAAAAAGAGGAGAGCAATTAACTTTCTCCCTGATAATTTTCATGAATTTATAAACATTATTGAATGCGGTGTATTTCATTTTTTTAGGGCCAATCGAATTTGGGAAAAGACAACGTAAAGCATAATACCTACTGGCCCCAACATAAAGGTGCATAGGAGGGGAATGATGATTAAAAGGTGAGGAATAGCTTTCTTTTGTGCATCGCGCAGCATCCAGCATCCCACCCAATAATCAAATGCGAGGTAGTGCATCCAGCCAGCCGCCGCTGCCTCTGGTGTGGCGTTATGGAAGAGGACAAGAATACCTTCTAGACTTGAAAAATCGGCTTCGCCAAGACCTCCATCACTGATAAGAAAAAAAAGGTAAAAAAAGCTCAAAAGAAAGGGCACATAGGGGAAGGCCAGCATTTGCTTTGTAAAAGACCATTTTGGCGCAACCAATAAAGGAATCCAGGCAAGAAGGATGGCTGTATTGGCAATCGTAAATAGAAGTTCTGTTGTTTCCATGGTTTATTTTTTTAAGCCTAGTTCTTTTAGGCGTTCTTCTAAAAATTCTCCAGCAGTACAATCTTCATAGACTTTTGGAGTAATGTCACTGACACAATCTTCAAGACAATTCAAGGGCATCTCAGCACTGGGATGCATAAAGAACGGAACAGAGTAACGCGAGCTCCCCCACAATTCTTTGGGAGGGTTGACAACTTGATGAAGGGTGGATTTTAATTTATTGTTGGTTAAGCGTGCCATCATATCACCCATATTGATGATTAGCTCTCCCTCTTCTGCAACAGCATCAATCCATTCCCCTTCTTTGTTCATGACCTGTAAGCCTTTTCCTTGAGCACCCATTAAGAGGGTGATAAGGTTAATATCGCCATGAGCTGCAGCACGCACAGCATTTTTAGGTGCATTTTTAATAGGGGGATAGTGAATCGCACGTAAGATCGAATTCCCATAGGCGACATATTCATCAAAATATGTTTCTTCTAAGTTGAGGTGAAGGGCAATGGCTTGAAGAATCGACTGCCCCGTTTTTTCTAAGGTTTGAAAAACTTCTTTTCCGATGGCATTGAAAGCATCACTTTCTTTAACAACAATATTTTCTGGATAAACAGGACCGTTTTCTTTTTTTCGATATTGCCCAAAATGCCAGAACTCTTTTAGGTCTCCTTCGGTTCTGCCTTTAGCGCTTTCTTTTCCAAATGAGGTGTATCCCCTTTGTCCTGCAAGGCCTTCAACTTCATAGGCGTGTTTTTGCGCTTCGGTTAAATCAAAAAAGCATTTGATTTCTTTATAAAGTAAATCTGTTTGCGCAGCCGTTAAGAAATGCCCTTTTAGAATGACAAAACCTATGTTTTCAAAGGCCTCTCCTAGGGTTTTGACAAAGGTCTTTTTTCTTGTGGAATCTTTAGATAAAAAATCAGTTAAATCTACACGTGGGATATTTTTCATTGCAACAAGATTATGAGTTAAAATTACGCGAAAAAGCAAAAAAAGCAGGCCCATCGGCCTGCTTTTATCTAATTAGATAAGGAGTAGGATTAAAATGCCTGGTTAAAAGGCATCTTTTGTCCGTTACTCCCCAAATGTTGTTCATAAGACATAAGACACCTCCTTTCTACATTAGATTAAACATCACTGTTGTCACAGTGCGAAATACTCAATACAAATTTAGCAGAAAAAGTCAAGTATTGAAAAGCTAGTCAACAATTTTTTTGAGGGTTAAGCCTTGTACTAAAATGGTGAATAAGACCACGGCATAAGTCAAAATTAGAATCAATCCTTTGGCATCACCCATTGCATCGGGAAGGTTTAAGGCCAGGGCAATACTAAGTCCTCCACGAAGTCCTCCCCAGGTAATAATTAATGCGGTCTTGGGCTCAAACTTTTTCTTGAGGGAGAGGATCCCAATAGGGACGCTTACTCCGATCCATCGCGATGCCACAACTAAGGCAATGACTAGGAGAATTATGAACATATAATTGGGTTTAAAGTCTCCAAACAATGGAATGATTTCAAGCCCTATCAAGATAAAAAGTACCGCATTTAGGGTTTCATCCAAGAGATGCCAAAATTTATATACATAGTCCCCCATGGCTTTTTGAACCCCAACTTCATTTTTATCAGTATCGATATTTTGATTGAGGAACAATCCCATAACGACTATTCCAAGTACGGCAGAAAAATGAAAATGATGTGAAATAATAGGGAGTAAAAGGACAAGCGAAAGGGTCACAAGGACCTCTAATTCGGTGTGTTCGTTCTCGATATATTTTAATAGTTGGAGTCCTAAATAACCCATTATCGCTCCCAAGGCTACACCACCAATCACTTCAGTAGCAAATAAAGAAGCTACACTAGCAGCGGTTACGTTTTCGGCACCACCAATTTTTATGGATAACAGGGTCAGGAAAACCACCACACCTATACCGTCGTTGAATAAAGATTCTCCCGCAATTCGAGTTTCAGTAATCGATGAGAGATTCATTTTCTTGACCATGGCTAGAACGGCAATAGGGTCTGTAGGCGCAATTAATGCTCCAAAAAGCAAGCAGTCTACATAAGTTAATCCTAGTTCTGATATGCCAAAAAAGGGTTGCTGTACCAACCAGTGTAAACCAGTCCCTACAGTAAAAGTGGAGAAAATCACCCCAAAAGAAGCGAGGAATAAAATGGTTAAACGGTCTTTTAATAATTCGTGTACATTGACCCCTATAGCTCCAGCAAAAAGCAAAAAGGGAAGCATTACATTAACCAGTAATTCACTAAAGTCAAATTCTTTTGTCAAGCTGGTAGCTCCCTCTAAAAAGGAGGGAAAAATCAACCCGATCCCCAAAACAGCTAAAGACAGCGCAATGGCAAGAATCATTAACCCAATGGTCATGGGAAGTTTTAACAGGCGTAAATTAATCAGGGAAAAAGTCGACGCAAGGATCAGCAGTAGTGTTGTTAATTCAAGAATTTCCATCTAAATATAGTTTGTCTACAAGATAGGGAATAATCTTTTATTGAAGTTGTTGCATTTTAGTAATGTATTTCCCAACTACATCAAACTCAAGATTCACAACGGTCCCTTTTTTAAAGGTGTGAAAATTAGTGTGTTCATAGGTGTAGGGAATAATGGCAACAGAAAAGGTGTTTGTTCCAGAATTTATTACTGTTAAACTAGTTCCATTGACTGTGATCGATCCTTTTTCAATGGTAATGTTCTTTTGCGAAGGATCGTATTCAAAGGAGAAAACCCAGCTTCCTCCCTCTTCTTTGACCAAAGTGCATAGTCCTATTTGATCGACATGACCTTGCACAATATGGCCGTCGAGTCGAGCACCTAGTTTCATGGCACGCTCTAGGTTGATTTTATCTCCCACCTGCCATTTAGAAAGGTTGGTTTTGTCGATAGTTTCTTTGATTGCTGTAACGGTATATTGATTTCCATCAATTTTAACTACGGTTAGACACACCCCATTGTGTGCGACACTTTGGTCGATTTTTAATTCTGAGGCAATAGAGCTTTCTAGGCTGATGTGTAAATTTTCATCTTCCTTTTCTAGTTTTGTAATGGTTCCAAAATCTTCTATAATTCCTGTAAACATAAGCTCGTTGATATTGTTTAACTTTGTCTTCAAAAGTAGCAAATATTCAGGCAATGGAAGGAAGAGAAGGAAAAATTAAAGTGGGTATTTCCATTGGGGATCCAAATGGTGTAGGGATCGAAATCATCTTGAAAATGTTTGAAGACAAACGCATGTTCGATTTTTTCACACCTATTGTCTTTGCCAGCACCAAATTACTTGCTTTTCAACGGAAGCATTTCAACTTACAAACCTCTTTCGCCCCTTTTGTTTTGGGCAACAAAAGCAGTAATAATCAACTCAATATTGTTGAGGTTCTCAAACAGCCTTTCATTACTTCTTTTGGAGAGGAAACACCCGAAGGGGGAGCCGTAGCCTTGGCTTCTTTTAAAGCGGCAACCCTCGCATTAATGAAAGGAGAGGTTGATGTTTTGGTGACAGCTCCACTCAATAAGCACAACATTCAATCAGAGGCATATACTTTTCCTGGGCATACCGATTATTTGGCCAAAGAACTCAAGGGTGAAAGCCTTATGTTTATGGTTGCCGACCAACTAAAGGTGGGTTTGTTGACCGATCATATCCCCGTTAGCGAAGTGGCACAAGCCATAACCCCCGAGTTGATCAAGAAAAAAGTTGCCATGATGAAAGCATCATTACAGCTCGATTTTGGGATTGCACAACCTAAAATTGCTTTGTTAGGGATTAATCCACATACTGGCGACAATGGCGTAATTGGAAAGGAAGATGACACAGTACTTCGACCCACATTAAAAGAAATTTACACCATGGGAACCTTGGTTTTTGGCCCCTATGCTGCCGATAGTTTCTTTGGGACAGAATTGCCCAGTAAGTTTGATGCTGTTTTAGCAACCTATCACGACCAAGGCTTGATCCCATTCAAAACTCTTACCTTTGGAAAGGGAGTTAATTTTACCGCTGGGCTCGATAAAGTACGCACTTCTCCAGACCACGGGACAGCCTTTGATATAGCTGGAAAAGGGGTTGCCGAAACAACTTCTTTCAAAGAGGCTTTCTTTATGGCGCGAGAAATCTTTTTCAATCGCAAAAGCCATGCAGAATACAGCATTGATTAAAGACAACAAAACTATGGGTAAAAGCAGTTTAGAAAAATATTTTTTGTAAATTTGCCCCCTCATTGGCAAGAACATGGAAGCATTGACCGAATTTGTCATCCCTTTTGTTGGGCTTAGAGAAGGTCAGCATTCCTTTGATTTTGACATTGATACAACGTTCTTTAACGAATTTGAATTTAGTGATTTTAATGCTGCTTCGATAAAAGTTAATTTGCTTTTTGAGAAGAAACCCAGTATGATGAATTTAAAATTTACGGCCAAAGGCACCGTTGGATTGACCTGTGATGTATCAAATGAAGAATTTGATTACTCCATCAAAACAAGCCTTGACTGGATCGTAAAATTTGGCGAAGATTTCGATGATGACCATGATGAATTTTTAATTCTACCGCATGGTAGTTATCAAGTTAGTGTTGCACAACCCATTTACGAAATGATAGTGTTGGCGGTACCCGTTAAAAAAGTTCATCCGGGTGTATTGGACGGTTCACTTGATTCAACTCTATTAAAACGACTAGAAGAATTACAACCCAAAGAGGAAAAGTTAGACAGTAACGACCCTCGATGGGATAAATTAAAAGATTTATTATAACATAAAACAGGACTAAAATGGCACATCCTAAACGGAAAATATCCAAAACCAGAAGAGATAAAAGAAGAACTCACGTAAAGGCGGCTCATTCTCAAATTGCGGTTGACAAAACCACAGGAGAAGCTCATCTATATCACCGTGCTCACTGGCACGAAGGAAAATTATTTTACAAAGGAAGAGTTTTAATCGATAGCGCAGAAGAAGCAACTGCTTAAATTCTACCTTTATAATAGAATATATGCTCTCCATTTGGGGAGCATTTTTCATATAAAAGGTTTTGTTTGGAACAAAAAACGGTTATCTTCACTTAGCAAATCGTTCATGG
>ENA-OUOG01002019-OUOG01002019.1-marine-metagenome-genome-assembly--contig:-NODE-2019-length-22029-cov-5.062409_pt1 | contig 22029 bp, 20 predicted proteins | sample MGYA00248635_ERZ508505 | MGnify/ENA primary metagenome ERZ508505 (study PRJEB26176, sample SAMN06267871) | marine metagenome | isolation source: Saanich Inlet, British Columbia, Canada | place: Pacific...
CGAAATGGCAGACGCGCTGGCTTCAGGTGCCAGTGTCCGCAAGGACGTGCGGGTTCAAGTCCCGCCTCGCGCACTTATAAGGAGAAAGTCATGAGCCTAGATAGCTTCCTGCTTTTCTTCGAGGCACTTGGAGTGATTGCTTTTGCTCTATCCGGCATTATCGAGGCTGCCCGCAAGCAGTTCGATCTCGTCGGCGTAGTCATGATTGGCGCCATCGCGGCCTTTGGTGGCGGAACCCTAAGGGACGTGCTTTTAGACCGCAGGCCTTTCTTTTGGGTTGAGCAGGAGGCATGGGTCTGGGCGCTGATAGTTGCGGGTCTCTCACTGCCGTTTTTCTTCCGTGCCCGCCACATCGAGTTCACTGAGAAGGCGATGATGGTGCCGGATGCCTTTGGCCTGGGCATCTTTGCAGCGGGTGGAACTCACATCGCACTTGTGACTGGGCAGAGCCCCATGATCGCAGTCCTTATGGGCGTCATCACAGCCGTTGTCGGCGGAATCCTTCGAGATGTCTTGGTCAACGAGGTGCCAAGGGCCTTTCATGATCACCAGCCCTACGCGGTTATCGCCTTCGCGGGAGGCTGGCTTGTAGTCCTTCTCTCCTACCTGCAAACCCCTGAATACGTTGATGTTCTTGTTGCCGCTATAGCGATGGTGGCAGTGCGGTTGGTGGCAGTGAGGTTCGGCTTGAAGCTCAGTCCCTGGAGACTTTTTTAGCCTGAGAGCTTCCTGCAAGCTTCATAGCAGGATGCTGATTTTGGCAACCTTCGCCTTCGCATTTCTCTAACTTGATTCGTATCCACGAAAGGATACGGATGAACAAAACAGCCAAGGTCGGCATCGCAGCTCTCGCTGTCGTTGCCACCGGCTCACTCGGGCTGGCTTTGCCAGCGCTCGCGCATGATCGAGGCGAGCGAGAGTTCTCCAGCGAGAGCCGCCAGGCTCACTCGATGGAAGAGCACAACCGAGCAACCCTGGATGCTGAAATTGTTGGCGTTCCAGAAGATGTAACTGAGGCAAGGGATGCCCACAAGGGCGCTTACTTCACTGTTTACCTCCTTGACAGCGATGTAACCTCAGTTCCTGACACGGAGCCAGCAGAGGATGGTAGGCGAATCGGCATTCGCCCAGTCACCATTGAAGCTGGCTCCCCAACGCGCACCGAAATTGAAGACGGGACTCTTTCTGGACTTCTTGGTTTTCGTGCACCAACTGAAGCTGGCGTAACCAAGCTGGCCCTCTACCCATCTGACGGCACCTCCCCCGTGCTAGTGACTATCACCGTCGATGAAGAGGGCAATGCAAGCGCTACTTCATCAGGCCCACTCACCGTCAGCTTCAGCGCCGATGTTGCTGAAGAGCGCGGGGAGCGTGGTCACCCAGGTTTCCGCGGTGGTAAGCATCGCGGTCACATGGGACCTTCCTTAGATGGCGAGAGGCCTTTGCCTAACGCCTAGCAATCGGCAATAGAAAAGCCCCGGACCTTTGTGGTCCGGGGTCTTTCTTTACCCAAGGAGGTTGGCCATTTGTTTATAGATCAAATTTGCCGCGGCCACAGGATTCAAACGTGAAAAACGGTCCATAAATTTCGCATCTGAACCAATTGTGATTCGAGGTTTATTTTTCTCGATTGCATCCACCATTTCTCTGGCGGCAACATCTGCTGCGGTTGTCTTGGTCTGAGAGCTCTCAGCAGCACCCGCAGGGATGTCCATCCCGGAATTCTGTGCGATGTTGGTCGCAATTGCGCCGGGGAACACGACAGTCACACCAACGGAAGTGCCCATTAGCTCGCTTCTAAGACCCTCGGTGAGCAGCTTGATTGCGGCCTTGGAGGCGCCATAAACACTCTGTCCAGGCACTGGAGCATAAGCACCCATCGAGGAAACGTTGAGCAGGTGGGCCTCGGGCCGCTCGATTAGTCCAGGCAGGAACGCCTTTATCAGCATCAGTGGCCCGTCAAAGTTCACACTCATGACCCGCATCGCGTTTTCCATGTCGAGATCGTTGACCTTTACAAACTTTTGAATGATGCCCGCGTTGTTAATGAGCGCATCTGCAGGACCCAGGTCTTTCTCCACCTTGCCGGGAAGTGCCGCAACGGCCTTACTGTTGGTGATGTCCATTGGGTAGCTGACAAACTTGCCCCCAAGAGCCTCAACGAGTTTCTCGGTCTCTTCCAGGGTCTCCTCACGTAGGTCTACCCCCGCAACAGCAGCCTTTCTTCTTGCGAGCTCAAGGCAAAGCTCTCTTCCCATTCCGGATCCGGCGCCGGTGACAACTATGGTCTTTCCTGCGACTAACATCGCTCCTCATTCCAAATCCAGGGATTATGAGACTGAATTCACTTTAAGGCTACTCATTTTCTAGGGTGGCTGAACGACTAGTTATTCACAGCCAATCTGGCGGGGCCCGCTAATTGCGGGATAGTTGGCCGAGGCGGCAGCCGCAGCCAGGCTGAGGGCGATTTCTCCAGGTTTGTAATGTCGCCCCACCCATTTAGGCTAGAAGAAGCTCTAAGGGGGCGAAATGACATTTGTTTGGCTGGGAGTTTTAGCGGCACTGATCGTTATTGAACTTTTGACCTATGGCCTCTATTTTGCGGCGCTCGCGGTCGCGACTCTTGTGCCCCTTGTGCTCTCTCTGTTTGGAGCACCGATGTGGTTGCAAGGAGCTGGCTTCTTGGCGGCTGCCATAGTCGCCCTGGTTTATGTCAGGCCTCTTATTGCCAAGTGGCAGGGAAAGCACCCAGAGCGCATGACAAATGTCGCTTCCCTTGTCGGCAAGCAGGCAACCGTGACCCAGGATGTCACCGAAGACTCAGGACTTGTTAAGGTCTGGGGTGAAGACTGGAGCGCAAGAGTTAGAGAGGGTGTCCGCATGAAGGGCGCCAAAGTAACCATCGAAGAGATCGATGGCGCAACACTAATTGTGAGGTAGGCGGATGGACTTTCTAAGAGGTTTTGACTTTGGAGGAGTTGGCACAGCCATATTCCTGATTCTGGTAGCGGTCCTACTGATCCGCTCCATCCGCATCATCCCCCAGGCCACAGCGGGCGTGGTTGAGCGACTTGGTCGCTACCACAAGACCCTTGAGGCCGGTGTGAACCTGGTCTTCCCCTTCATCGATGTGGTCAGAAGGACCGTTGACCTCAGAGAGCAGGTGGTTGACTTCCAACCTCAGTCGGTCATCACCGAGGACAACCTGGTAATCGAGATCGACACTGTCATTTATTACCAGGTCACCGACCCCAAGTCCGCCACCTACGAGATTGCAAACTTCGTCCTGGGTATTGAGCAGCTAACCGTCACCACCTTGCGTAACAAGGTTGGAAGCTTGGACCTAGAAGATGCCCTGACCTCAAGAGAAGAGATCAATGGAGCACTTCGCGCTGTGTTGGATGAAGCCACCGGTAAGTGGGGCGTGCGCGTAAACCGAGTTGAGATTCGCGACATCGTGCCTCCAGAGTCAGTGCGCGAGTCCATGGAAAAGCAGATGAAGGCTGAGCGAGACAAGAGAGCCGCCATCTTGATTGCCGAGGGCGAGAAGCAGTCCGACATCCTCACAGCAGAGGGAAGCAAGCAAGCAGAGATTCTTAGAGCAGAGGGACAAGCCAAGGCCATTATCCTCAAGGCCGAGGCCGATGCAAAGGCAGAGGCGCTGGTTGCTGATGGTGAGGCCAAGGCAATTCAAAAGGTCTTCGATGCCCTAGCGGAAGCATCGGTTACCGACCAGGCCCTTGCCTATAAATACATCGAGCAGCTCAAGGAAATGAGCCAGGGAGATGCCAACAAGGTTTGGTTCATTCCCAGCGAGTTCTCGGCAGCAGCCAGCGCACTGGGCAATATCTTTGGGCCCAAGAAATAGCCGTCAGACTGACTAGTCGAGAGCTGATTCGAAGAACTCTGTCAGCAGACTCGCATAACGACCTGGCTCTGTGAGCATGCCTTCTGTGTGATCAGCTCCAACGAAGGTTTCGAGAGCTATGTCCGCACCCACTGACTGTCCGTACTCATAGAAGTCAACCGAGGATTGATAAACCAACCTTTGGTCACTGTCTCCGTGGAGAATAAGCATGGGCCTATAGCCGGCAGCTTCGATACCCTCCATCGCGGAGGTCTCGGTGAGGTTTACTCCATGAAACAATTGCGCCGCTACCAAAACTAGTTGCCAGAGAAAGCCTGGAAAGCCCTGGTATTCCACTTCTTGGGTTGCTGCCGCATTGAAGTCAAAAATCGTTCCCTCCATCGCAAAGGCCGAGATCAGGTCAGTTTTTGCTGGAAGTAGGCTCGTGGCAACTGCACCACCTGAAATACCCAACATGCCAAGTGAAGCCGGGACCACATCCTGCTGACTAACTAACCACTCTGCAACCGCTGCGAAGTCGGAAGACTCCTCTTGCCCGGCCGAGTGGCGACCATCGTCGCAGGTTGACTCTCCAGTGTCGCGGGAATCAACCAACAGGACATTGAAGCCGCTCTTCACGAGCATTCCTGCAGGCAGCAAAGTGTTGTAGTCACGTCTTGATGTGCCAATGCCGTGGGTGACAATTACGGTCTTGCCGTTATCTTCGATCGGCGTTATCCACCAGGCGGAGAGCTCAACACCTTCGGCGACAGGAATCATCACGGGTTCGTAAGGGACACCAACCATCCACCACTCAGAGATGTCGTGTCCGACCCACTTCTCCCAACCAGGACCAGGGAAAGGGCCATTGCCGCTGCCTGGGACATAAAACTCTTCGGGCTTGTTGGCTAGGTCATCATCATTTATTGCACACGGAACAGCCGTTGCTGAGGTGTAGACGTAGTTACCTACTGCCAAGGCACCGCCACCCAGAACCAGCACAAGTGCTGCGGCGGTAATGCCAATCCACCCTGATTTTTTCACTCGATGAGAGTAACACTGACAATCGTGCCTCGGCACCCCCGTTTTTGGCTCGCTGTATTGTTGGCCTTGTTCTAAGGAGCCATAGGTGATTCTCATTCACTCAGTGTCAGTTGCCGGCAGGTCCGGAGATGACAATTGGGTTCTGTTGGACCGGGAGATTCGCGAGATCGGCCACGGCGAATCTTGGCGCGATCTCGAATTCGACGAGTCGCTAGACGGTTCCGGCCACCTGCTCTCAAGACCCTTTATTGAGACCCACACGCACGGGCTTGAGGGCGACGCCGTCGAAGATGGCATCGCCTCGATGAGGGCGATTCGCGAAAGCCAGAGAAAGTATGGGATCGCTCGCTCGATTCTTAGCTTGGTTTCACTGCCACAGAACCGGATTCTCGAACTAATTGATGAGGCAAAGGTCTTGATGGGGGAGGACTCCGGTTTTCTGGGACTCCATTTGGAGGGCCCATACATTGCCGAAGCTCGTTGCGGCGCCCATGACAAAGAAGCACTGCGCAAGCCAACTGATGCGGAACTAAACGAAATTGTCAAGGCCGCCCAGCTAGAGACCGGAGGGTCGGCTATAGCCTCGATCACAATCGCCGCTGAGCTCTTCTCTAATTCGCAGCTGAGTCTGCTTACAGAGGCTGGAATTGCTCTTTGCCTTGGTCACACCGAGGCAAGCTACGAGCAGGCCCGGGATTTCTTTGGCCAAAGCCGCAGTGTTCTCACTCACACCTATAACGCGATGCAGCCAATTGGCCATCGCGACCCCGGACCAATCCCCGCGGCCATTGAGGCGCCGAACACATTTCTTGAACTGATAGCAGATGGTCATCACGTCAAGCCCAGTGCGGCAAATATTCTGCCCCAGGAAAAGTTGATTTTGGTTTCAGACTCAATGGCCGCCGCCGCTCAGTCGGACGGAACATACATGCTCGGCACTCTCGAAGTTACGGTCGCAGACGGCGTCGCCACTACAGCCTCCGGATCGCTGGCCGGCTCGACACTGACATTAGACAAAGCGGTTGAGAACTATGTCTTGTGGGGTAATTCTTTGGAGCAATCGGTTCGTTGTGCTGTAGCGAATCCTGCAGCGGCCTATGGACTCAGAGTTGCGCCAATTTCGGCTGGCGAGACCGCAGATCTGTTGCTGATTGGTCCCAACGGGCAGCTGGTCAGAACCTTCGGTTTCTAGTCCGATACCTTTTGGTTGTAGGAGAGGCGGTGAGATGGTCCAGATAAGCAAGCTCTTTGAAGCAGAGGGTCTCGCGTCTAAACAAGACACCGAATCCCTCACCCGGAGGTTGGTGTGGTCAAGAGACGCCTCGCACTTCAGAGTCATGCCCGGTGCAACACACAAGGCGACAGACCTAGAGTCGGTTGCAAAGCTTCTTGGCCTTGCAAACCAACATGGCTATCCAGTGACCTTTCGATCGGGCGGCTCATCACTTAGCGGGCAGACCGTCGGTCACGGTGTGGTGGTAGATACGCGCTCGGGCTTCCAGTCGCTTGTTTCGATTGGCGAGGACTCAATTACCGCGCAACCCGGCGTGACGTTGGCAAGACTCAATGGACACCTCTCTCGAAGGGGGCGGAAGGTAGGCCCAGACCCGGCGTCCATGGTTGCCAGCACTCTTGGTGGAGCGGTCAGCAATAACTCCAGTGGTATGACCTGCGGCACGGAGCTCAACAGCTATCAAACTATTCGTTCAGCCAAGATCGCCTTTGCCGATGGCCAAATTCTTGACACGTCAGCCGCCGACGCTGACTCGCAGCTGAGGGCTATGAGGCCAGACATCTACAAGCTCCTGGAGAACAAGCGCGAGCAGATCAGGTCAAACCAAGCTCATCAGAAGAAGATTCGACACTTGTTTCGCCTAAAGAACACAATGGGGTATTCACTCAATGCCTTTCTGGACTTTGACTCTCCAGTAGAGATTCTGCTTCGACTTTTGGTCGGAGCCGAGGGAACCCTGGCGTTTCTCGGGCAGGTAGAGCTTGCAACTGTCGAAACCTTGCCTTATCGCTCAGCCAACCTGCTTCTATTTGATGACCTGGAGTCTGCCAATACTGCGATACCTGGACTTATTGACCAGAGCCCGGCAGCGATTGAGCTAATGGACGCAACCAGCCTTGAAGCCCTCAGGGCCGAGAGCATGCTGCCAGACCCCTTGGCCGACATGGTGACTCAGACAGCGGCTGCGGTCTTGGTCGAATTCGAGGCTGGTAGCGAAGAGGAGCTTTCGTCAAAGTCGGTCAGATTTGAAAAGACATTTGCCAAGCCAATCGTCTTTGCTCAGGCCACGGGCCAACTCCGAAACGATCTTTGGGCAATGCGTAAGGGTCTCTATGCGGTTGTCGCCAAGGCTAGGCCGGCAGGCACCACTGCGCTATTGGAGGACGTTGCGGTTCCTCCGGAGAAACTAACCGAGGCCTGCAGGTTGCTAAGTGAGGCTTGCGAAGGCTTTGGCTACGGCAAACCAGTCATCTTTGGCCACGTCCGAGACGGCAACATTCACTTCATGATCTCCGATGACTTTTCCGACAAGAAAAGCATTGAGACCTTTCAAGGGTTCACCGATCGGATGGTTGAAATAGTTCTGGGCCTCGAGGGAAACCTAAAGGCCGAACACGGCACCGGTCGAGCTATGGCACCTTTTGTTGAGAGGCAATTTGGAGCAGAACTCTACGAGATTCTCTTGGAGATAAAGCGGGGGTTTGACCCAAACAACATCCTCAATCCAGGGGTTATTTTCCCCTCAAGCGCTACTGACTATCTTGAGAATCTAAAGTCCGTGAGCCAGGTCTCTGAAATTGTGGACTCCTGTGTTGAGTGCGGCTACTGCGAATCTTCTTGCCCCTCTGCAGGCCTAACCTTGACCCCGAGAGAGCGAATAGTTGCTCATCGCGAGCAAGCGATGCTCGGCTCAAGAGAACGAAAGCAGCTAGAGAAGCAGCTGAAGTATCAAGTCGAGCAGACGTGCGCAGTTGATGGGATGTGCGCAGTGAACTGTCCGGTGGGCATAAATACCGGCACCTTCGTCAAGGAGTTAAGAGCTGAATCCCAAGGCAGCGCGGCCGCTCGCCTAGCCAAGATGGTGGAGTCTAATTGGGGGGCGGTCACATCGGTAGCGAGGATTGGTCTTCGAGCGGCCCAGCTGCTGCCTAGGACCGCAAACCTAGTATCCAGGGCCATTGCGGGACTGCTGCCCAAAGGCCTCTTCCCGACCTGGACAAAAAACGTGAGCTCGAATGGTTTTAGCCGCGCTTCGCTGCGAAGCCGCGAATCAAAAGTAGCGTTCCTACCCTCCTGCATGAACGAGATTTTTGGAGAGCCGGAGCTGCACAGGTTCCTAGAGCTAACCGCTCAGCTCGGACACCCACTGGAGATTCCTCAGTCTTCCAGAGGCTTTTGCTGTGGCACACCATTCAGCTCCAAGGGCTTGACCTCTGCCACAAACTCAAGAAAAGGCCGCAACAGCTCGATCCTCTCTCAGCTGCAACATCAGACCATAGTCATCGACGGCTCCTCCTGTCATCAGACCCTGCTCGAGCAGGACTCAACTCGCGTCATCGAATTGAGTCAGTTTGTTGCCCAGCACCTGATTAGCACTCCTGTAAAGACGAGAGTTCCACGCATGGTTCTGCACCCAACCTGCAGCGGAGAGAAAACCGGTTCCAACAGGGCCATGGCCGCCATAGCCGAGGCAATCTCCGATGAAGTGATTGTGCCCGCAGATTGGCGTTGCTGCGGATTTGCAGGGGACAGAGGCATGCTCATCCCCGAGCTCACCGCAAATGCAACAAGTCTTGAGGCTCGGGAGGTCGCAACTCTGGATGCAGTTTTTGTCTCCAACAACCAGCCCTGTCAGATTGGCATGAGTGGTGCCACAGACAGAAACTACCGCTCAATACTTAGCGTTTGGCTCGAGGCGGTGTCATGAGAGTAATTAATGCCAAGGATGCCGATGAGGCTGTCAAGCTAGCAGCCGAAACGTTCATTGAAGCAGCCGATGCTCGGCCTGATGCACCAATTGGTCTTGCTACCGGCGGAACCATGGACGGCATCTACCTGAAACTGAAAGAGCTGGGGTTTCGGCCTAAAACCAAACATGCTTTTGCGCTTGACGAATACGAGGGTCTGGAGCCTGGAAGCGAGAACTCTTACGCAGCCGAACTGAGAGACAAGTTTGTCGAGAGGCTGGGATGGACTGGAACCCTTCATGTTCCTGGCACAGGGCATTACTCAGGCGAAACGGGCTTGGAACTGCTTGAGCAGAGACTCACAGAACTTGGTCCGATCAGCGTTCAGCTGTTGGGACTTGGAAGTAATGGCCACATTGCCTTCAATGAGCCAGGATCAGAATTTGCTTCCACCACAAGACTGGTTGAGCTACATCCGGCAACGAGAAGTGACAACGCACGGTTTTTTCCGAGCCTGGAAGATGTGCCAACCCATGCCTATACCCAAGGCCTAGCAACCATAAGCAGATCCTCCTGCTTGCTGCTGGTAGTGCTGGGCGAGAGGAAGCGTCCAGCACTTAGCCAGGCCCTAACTGCTCCTTCGCCGCAGACCCCTCTAGCGGCGCTATTGGATCACGAAAACCTGACTCTAATAACTGACCAGGTCCTCTAGCACCAAAGCCCGGCGGGCAGACTAATCTCACCGTGCTCGACTCTCATTGCAGGTGACCGGTCCTCGCTTAGCGATAGGAAGCCATCAAGATCCCAGTAGTCAGCAAGTTGGGCGGCTGCAAAGGCTGGGGCTATTGCGAGTGAGCTACTAACCATGCAGCCGACCATGACTTTGAGGCCGAATTCCCTTGCCAGCTCCATGTCCTGCATTGCTTTCGTGAGACCTCCGGACTTGTCGAGCTTTACATTCACACAACCAAAGGCAGGCGAGAGGTTTTGGATAGAGCAATCGGGGTAGAAGCTCTCATCCGCACATAAGAGAATCCGCACTTCAATACTCGCAAGCTGCTCGTCCAGCTTTGCAGGCAGCGGCTGCTCCAGAAGCTCCACCCCACATTCCAATAAAACGGGAATCATAGTTTTTAGCTGCTCTGGATCCCAGCCCTCATTCACATCGACAATCAAGGTCGCATCGGGAGCAGCTTCCCTGATACCCAAAATCGCCGCGCGGTCGTCATCGCCACCCAGCTTTACTTTCAGCAAAGGCGAAGAACTGTGGTCAGTTGCATCCTGGATCATCGCAACTGTGCTGGAGAGCGAGATGGTGTATCCGAAACTCAGTGGTCTGTGGGTTCTAATCTCCGCTGCTGACCAAATACTCATGCCACTCTTTTTGCACTCCAAGTCCCAGAGCGCGAGATCAAGGGCATTCCTTGCGCTGCCAGCCGGTAAAAGATCAACAAGGTCTGCACGGGAAAAGCTATTGGGCAACCTCTCAAGCTGAGACAGTGCAAGCTCGATACTGTCGCCATACCTCTTATAGGGAACTCCCTCACCCCGACCGCTGTCACTTCCGTCTTGGACCACTACCTCCAACACCTCTGCCGCAGTCTTTTGACCGCGAGAAATGCCAAATGGCCTACTCAGACCAAACTCAACGCCCTTGGCGAGAACCTGCAAACCCATGGCTCTAAAGTAACGTTTCATCACAAAAAGATAAAACTTTGTCATGAAATCACGAATTAATGTATTTTCATTACATAACCAAATACGACTTGCCGGTGTGCGGCAGGCATCAAAACAACAGAGAGGGCAAAATGACTCAGCTTAAGCAGCGACTAAATGCCCCGCTGAAGGCAATCGCGCTGGCATCGTCAGCAGGATTGGTCTTGGCGGGATGTGCAAGCGCTACAGAAGAGCCAACTACTGAGCCAACCGAGACAACCTCAGCAACTGCCGAACCAGAGCCAACATCGGGCGGTTCTATGGTCGTTGGTATCACGGTTGACCCAGACACGATCTTCCCTTGGAAGGCCACACAGTTCCAGGCGTTCAGAATGCTGGAAAACGTCTATGACACCCTGACCGCATTCGATGCAGATTTGAATGTTGTTCCAGGGCTAGCTGAGTCATGGGAGGTTTCCGATGACGGTCTCGCGATTACATTCGACCTTCGCGATGGAGTGAAGTTCTCCGACGGAAGCGACTTTGATTCTGCAGATGTGAAGTACAGCTACGAGGCTATCCAAGACGAGGCAAACGCCGCTGTCGCGCGTTCGACCCTCGGAGGCGTTACCTCTATCGACACTCCTGACTCAGACACCGTGGTCCTGAACCTAGCCACCGCGGATGTTGGAATTCTTGCGAACCTAACCAGCGTTAACCTCGCCATTGTCTCTTCAGATGACACCGAGGAAACCCTAAGCACTGCGACCAATGGAACTGGCCCATTCGTTCTTGAGTCTCGCACCGCAGGGCAGAACGTTGTGCTTGCTCGCAATCCAAACTACTGGGGAGACGCAACCCCACTCGACACAGTTGAGTTCCGCGTCTTGCCAGACGAGGCTGCAATTGCTGCCGCTATGAGTGCGGGCAACGTTCAGATGGCTGTCTTCAGTGACCCAATCACTGCAAGAACAGTGACCGGTGACGTGACCGTGAACACGACTCCTCAGCTGAGCTACCACGCACTTATGCTCAACGCACGCAATGGATCAATGACTGACAAGAATGTCCGTCTTGCAATTCAGTGTGCGATTGACAGGCAGGCAGTTCTGGACACCGCACTACTTGGAGAGGGTGCAGTTACCGGACCTATCACCTCACCTGCGTTCCGTTCAGATCCGAACGCCCGCCCATGCCCTGAGCGCGACCTAGCTGCAGCAGCCGAGTACCTTGCTGCATCTGGCAACGCAGGTGGCCTAGAGATCGACGCGATTGTTGCGCAGAACCTCTACGCCGGCGCTGTTGAGATTGCTCAGGCAGTTGCTGCCCAGCTTGCTGAGGCCAACATCACTCTGAACCTTGAGGTTCTAGAGAGCGGCACCTACATCGACCGCTGGATCGCAGGAGACTTTGAGAGCGCAATTGCTCTCAACGGCGGTCGCCCAGATCCAGATGGCATGTACGGCCGCTATTTCCCTTCCACCGGAAACCTAAACCAGGTATCTGGCTACTCGAGCGAAACTATGGATGCACTATTTGCTGCTGGAAAGTCTGAGGGCGACCCCACGGCTCGCAAGCAGATCTACGCAGACGTGTCTGCTGAGCTCGAGGACAACGCAGTCTGGGTGTGGCTGTTTAGCGGCTACACCTACACTGCAACCAGTGATTCGATCACCGGGTTTACTCCAATGACCACTGGGTCTTGGCAGTACCTTAGGACCACTGGCCTGAAGTAGTAACACCTCAAGCTGAAAGGGGTGCTCTTTGAGCACCCCTTTTGGTGAGGGGGAGGGAACAATGACCGCAATTCTCAGAAGTAGCGTCATTAGAAAGACCGCTGGCGCACTAGCCACGCTTTTCGGAGTTGCCGTATTTGTATTCTTTATGCTTCGGGCAATCCCGGGTGACCAAATTTCCGCCTCTCTTGGCACTGAGGCAGCTGGTCTTACTGAAGCCCAAAGGCAAGCGCTCGTTGAGTACTACGGGATAGATGAGCCACTCACCACTCAATTTTTCTCTTGGCTCGCCAACTTGTTTGCGGGCGACCTCGGGTTTTCTGTCAGGGCCCAGCAACCAGTTCTAGACCTAACAGTCGCTGCCCTACCGGTTACCTTTCAGCTGGCCGTATTTGCGATTCTGCTGGCACTTATCATTGGGGTGCCGATCGGCATGCTTTCTGCCTCGGCCCCAAGGAAAGCGCGCGATTTTGTTGGACAGGCTCTCTCGCTACTTGGCCTATCAATCCCGGCATTTCTTCTTGCCACGACCCTGCTGACGTTTTTCGCGGTCAACCTTGGGTTTAATCCAAATGGGCTTGGTTATAAAACCCTCTTCGAAGATCCTGCAGTAAACCTCCAGCAGATGTTTTTACCCTCTTTGGTATTGGGCTTTGGTATCTCGGCGCCAATCATTCGGACCACGCGTGCGGCGGTTCTTGAAATTCGAGGTCAAGACTTCATTCGCACAGCTAGGGCCAAGGGCGTAAAAACTCAGCGAATTCAGTTCCGCCATATTCTTCGCAATGCACTGATTCCGATTGTGACAATGACAGGTCTTCAGTTTGGTTATCTGCTAGGAGGAGCGGTCGTCGTAGAGCAGATATTCTCGCTGCCGGGCATCGGCAGACAGGTGCTGCTCGGTATCCAGCAGAAAGAGTATGCGCTTGTGCAGTCGACCGTCCTGGTCATCGCAGCATCATTCGTAATCATCAACCTTCTCACCGACTTGCTCTACAGAGCGATTGACCCGAGGGTTAGAGCTGAGTGATGAGCACGACGGCGAAACAGCAGACACAAAAGGGAGCGGGCAGGAAACTGCTTAGCTCAGGAAGGGGTGCAGTCTCTCTTGCGGTGTTGGTGATTCTCCTTGGTCTAGCGTTGGCGGTGAACTTTGGGCTCGTTGGCTTTGACCCAATCGCACAGACACCCTCAGACAGGCTGCTGGCACCGAATTCGACGTATTGGTTTGGAACCGATCAATTTGGAAGAGACATCTTCTCTCGCGTGATGAGCGGGGTCGGCTCTTCTTCCTTGATTTCGGTGGTCGCGGTCACGATCGCAGCAGTTTTTGGCACCCTAATTGGTCTCTTTGGGGGTTTCTATCGTGGGTTGATCGACCTGTTTGGAACAGGCGTAACAAACGTGCTCTTCGCCTTTCCACCTCTGCTTTTAGCTCTAACCCTTGCCTCGGTGCTGGATCGAAATTGGTTCACTGTTGCCGTCGCAATCGGCATTGTCTACATCCCTATTTTTGCGAGGGTAACCAGGGGCCCGGTCCTGAGTCTCAGAGAAATTGAGTTTGTGAGGGCCGCTCGAAGCACAGGGATGAATTCGATCGGAATCATGTTCCGTCACGTGCTTCCCAACATCTCTTCGATTGCCATTATTCAGATTGCACTTTCGCTTTCTTGGGCAGTTCTCACAGAGGCGGCACTTAGCTTTTTGGGGCTTGGCTCACCACCACCTGCACCATCGCTTGGTTCGATGATCTATGAAGCGAGAACGTTGGTCCTAATTGCACCCTGGACGCTCTATGCGCCGGGAGCCATAATTGTGACCTTCGTCGTGGCACTAAATCTTCTAGGAGACTCAATTCGCGACATCCTCGATCCTCGGTCTAGGGAGGTGTCTAGTTGAAGCAGCGCGTTGAAAAAGAAGCTTCAGAGTTAGTGACTGAGCAAAACGACCAGCGGTTCATGAAGGTTGCGAGCATGAGCGTTGGCGAGCTTGCCGAACTAATGAACAGCACAGACGCACAGGTCCACCAGGCGATCGGGCGGGCTCTCCCGGCCATTACAAGTGCGATAGAAAAGATCTCGCAACGCTTTCAATCTGGCGGTCGACTTATTTATGTGGGGGCCGGTACTTCAGGTCGAATCGCAACCCTAGACGCCTCCGAGATCTATCCGACATTTGGAATCGAAGGCCGAGTCATCGCCCTTATGGCTGGCGGTCAGAGCGCGCTAGTCAACCCAGCAGAAGGCGCCGAAGACGATCTTGAAGCTGGCAAGAACGAAGCATCAGCGCTGCATTTAGATGCAAAAGACACCCTGGTTGGTGTGGCATCCAGTGGCTCAACTCCCTATGTCTTAGGCGCTATGGAGGCTGCCAAGGAAGCAGGGGCACTGGTCGTATCTCTAACCTGCAACTCTGACTCAAAGATGTCCAGGGCTAGTGACCTCGCCATCGAGGTTGTGGTTGGACCTGAGTTCCTAGCGGGCTCTACCCGCCTGAAGGCAGGTTCGGCTCAAAAGATGGTTTTGAACATGATCAGCACCATAACCATGATGAAAGCCGGCAAGACCTACGGAAACCTGATGGTGGATGTTGTAGCCAGCAACGCGAAACTTCGCAAGCGCGCAATCCGAATCCTCAGTGAGGTTGAGCACTGTGATGCCCTGGAGGCTCAGGCTGCTCTAGAGGCAAACAATTGGAACGTCAAGGTAGCAGTTGTTGCTCATCGGTTCGGAATCTCGTCCGAGGAAGCCATGCAGCTGCTTGAAGAGAGCGGCGGCTACCTCGCAAAGGCGCTGGGAGAGCTCGAGTGAAGATTCTGGGGATGATTTCGGGCACAAGCCACGATGGAATAGACGCGGTGTTGGCCGACTTCCGGCTCGAAGGCGAAGAACTTAAGGCTTCAATAGAAAAAACTAGCTCAGCAGGCTACGAGCCGCAGCTTCGCAACCGGCTGATGCAGCTGCTACCACCAAACGAAACCACCATTGAGGAGGTCTGCAAGGTCGACACCCTTATTGGTAAGGCTTTTGCAAACCTTGCAAAAGACATGCTGCACACTTCTAATGCAGACCTAATTGTTTCTCACGGCCAAACCGTCTACCACTGGGTTGAGGCGGAACGGGCCCTAGGGACGTTGCAACTTGGTCAGTCTGCGTGGATCTCAAACGCGACTTCGGCACCAGTTCTTTCAGACCTGCGGATTGCAGACATCGCAAGCGGTGGCCATGGCGCACCCGTGGTGCCCGTACTTGATCTGCTGACACTCGGCCACGAAGCGGAATGTGTCGGTTCGCTAAACCTGGGCGGAATCGCAAACATCACGGTTATCCGCGAGGGCAAACTGGTTAGTGCATACGACACCGGTCCCGCGAGCGCCTTGATCGATGCGGCGGTAATTAAGTACAACCTAAGCGAAGAGGGGTTCGACCGAGACGGGGCTATTGCCGCCAGCGGCCAGGTCAATGCCGAACTACTTGCAAGTTTTCTCAGTGAGGACTACTACTCATTGGCCGCCCCTAAGAGCACTGGTAAAGAGCTATTTCATGTTGACTACATTGATGAGCACATTTCAAAGCTGGGCACAGCTCCTAGTGGCCAAGATGTGGTTGCTACCCTCACCGAACTGACGGCAGAGACAGTTTCTAGAGAGCTTCTCGCACACGGCGTTAGAAAACTTGTCGTTGGCGGAGGTGGCTATAACAACCTCCACCTTATGAAGCTCATCGGAACCAAGACCGGCCTAGATCCAAGGCCGTTCTCAGAATACGGAATCTCGGGAGACCTGAAAGAGGCTCTTGCCATGGCCCTTATTGGGTGGCTTAGCCTGCACAACCTCCCGGCAACATTTTCAAACACAACCGGCACTCAGAGCGCGCCTGTCTTAGGGGCGCTAACTGCCGGAAGCAAAGGCTTCCCCGCCATCGAGGCGGGCGTCTCAATGCCAAGCAAGATGGTGATTACAGGTGGTTAGAGGGTCGTTAGCCAGATCCTTGGCTATCTTTGGCTCGCTCGGAGCTGCTGCATCTATCGTGCCCTCTCTGATCCCAAGGACTGCAAGCGAAATTGGAGTGGGAGCCTACGAACTCCTGCCAGCAGTCCCGCTACTTTTCTGGGGGCTTTTCTTAGGCGTTCTAATTGGACCCCGCCTTGCTAAGGCAAAGGGCTCTCAGGTAGTTGTTCAAATCGCCAGCACAGCACTGGCTGCAGGACTTGCGGGAATAACCGGCGCAACTTCTGCCGCGGTCTTCCTTAGCGGCGGTTTGGTTGTTGGTTTGGGATTCGGTGTGATTGAGGTGCTGGTAACAGCCCAGGTTCGCATCGACGGCGGTGATGCGGCTAGAGCTTTGACCCAATTGAACATCGCCTTCGCCCTGGGGGCAGTTCTCAGCCCAGTAGTGCTGGCAGTGACCATGCGGCTTTTGGAGACAGATGCCATCGGCTACCTAGCCGCACTTCTCATGCTGCTCTCCGGACTTTCGTTCAGGGCAGCAAACAGGGCTCGCTCGACCGTTTCGTCGAAGCTCGAAACTAAGCCTCTGAGGCTTTTCCTGCTGGCATGTGCTTTGTATGTGGGAGCGGAGTCAATCCTGGCTGGTTGGACGGCCACCATTTTCAGTGAACTGGAGATTACCTCAGCAGAGCTTGCCCCAATCGGGACGACTATTTTCTGGGGGATGCTGGTGCTCGGTCGAGTCTCGTCGCTCTATCTAACTCCTAGGTATCTCAGCCCTGGTGGCGCATTGATTCTCTGGCCCGTCGTGAGTGCCGCCGGTCTTGGGTTGACCTTTACCTTTGTGGGCACGGCCCAATTAGCAGCAGCTGGTCTTGCAATCGCATCTTTTGCAGCGGGCCCAATCTACGGATTCCTAATTGCCAAGGGCCTTGAGGTGGCTTCGGTTGAGGACTCCGCCAAGGCCACCAGGCTTCTTATCCTGGCGGGCTCGGTTGGTGGCTTTGCAATACCGGCGTTACTGCAGGTTGACCCGAGCATCACGTTGGCTGCCACGGTGGGGGCAATAGCGATGTTCGCAGTTGCGTCGTTGGGGGCGCTTGCCGCAAGGACAAACACCAACAGGGAGAGAGTGGGCACATGACGCAGACGGTTCTGCAGGTAAACAACCTGACAATCACCTACTCTTTGCCAAAAGATCAGAGCTTCACAGCGGTCAAGGGAGCATCCCTGGAGATACCGGCAGGCTCAACCCTGGCACTTGTAGGAGAGTCGGGCAGTGGCAAGTCCACTCTTGCTGCCGCTGTCAATTTATTGCTCCCCAGCAATGGGGCCGCCACCTCCGGCGAGATCACCCTTGAGGGCCGAGCGATTCATCAGCTTCCCGAAAAGAAAATGCGGGAGATCAGGGGAGGTCAAATAGGCCTTGTGCCTCAAGACCCCATGTCTAACCTCAACCCAATGATGACAATCGGCAACCAAATTGCTGAGGCCCTTACCTCACATGGCTACACAACGCAGCAGGCACGACAGCGGGCAGTACTGCTACTAGAGGCAGTTGGTATCTCTGAGGCCGCCAGTCGCTACGGCCAATACCCGCATGAGTTTTCAGGAGGCATGAGGCAGCGCGTGCTGATAGCGATGGGCATGGCCTGCAAGCCGAAACTGCTGATTGCAGACGAGCCAACCTCGGCCCTGGATGTAACGGTTCAGAGAAGGGTTTTAGATCAGCTAGAGCAGATGGCGCAGGAGATGGGTTCAGCGGTTCTGCTAATAACTCACGACATCGCCTTAGCAGCAGAGCGAGCCGACCAGATAGCTGTGATGTATCAGGGTGAGCTTGTTGAGAGTGGGCCATCACTGGATGTCTTGAAATCACCTCAGCACGAATACACAAAGCGCCTTCTGGCGGCAGCACCCTCCCTCAACGACTCATTCATGGCAATAGCCCAAGAGGGAGATTCGTCTGTCGTGATGTCGGTCGCAAATCTAACCAAGACCTACAAACTTCGATCGGCAAAAGGGACAACCAAGGAGATCAGTGCCCTGAAAGGGGTTAGTTTCGAAATCCAGCGCGGCACAACCGTCTCACTCGTTGGTGAGTCGGGAAGTGGCAAGTCAACGGCAGCAAACATTCTCCTTGGCCTTGAGACTCCAGACTCCGGCGAGATTCGTTTTGAGGGTGAACCGCTAAACCTGAAGTCAAGAAAAGGGTCCCTAGAGTTTCGTAGACAGGTGCAGCCGGTATTTCAAAATCCCTTCGCGTCGCTAGATCCTCGCTACACAGTTGAGCAGTCAATAATTGAGCCACTAAAGGTCCATCGGCAAGGTACGGCATCGGAGCAGAGCGCCAGGGCAAAAGAGTTGATGGAACAGGTATCACTGCCAGCGGCACTGCTTGCAAGACTTCCCCACGAGCTATCTGGTGGGCAAAGGCAGAGGGTGGCCATAGCGCGGGCTTTGGCACTCTATCCGAGCGTCATCGTTCTAGACGAGGCCGTTTCAGCGTTGGACGTGATTGTTCAGAAGCAAATTCTTGATCTACTTCTAGAGCTTCAAGGAAGGCTCAACCTCAGTTATCTCTTTATTAGCCACGACCTTGCAGTCGTAAGAATGATTTCTCACTATGTCCACGTCATGAAAGACGGAGAGATAGTAGAGAGTGGAACGCCCACCGAACTGTTTGAGAACCCGCAGACCGACTACACCAAACAGCTACTCTCGGCAATTCCCAACCCTGACAGGCGCAGCTAGCTCTGGATCCTGTTACCTCTGACCGCAAGATAGGTTCGCTCCAGTAATACTTCCGCTGACTCGAGCCTCAGCTGCATAATCCTGACGAACAGGAAGTCGACAAGAGCAAGCTGGGCAATTCGACTGGACATGGCCCCTGAGCGATAACGAGTCTCTTTCGCTGCGGTCGTAAGAGCAAAGTCCGCAGCCTTGGCTATCGGAGAATCCGGGAAGTTTGTGATGGCAACGGTCCTGGCCCCACTTCGGTTCATAATCTGCAGGACCTCCAGGCTTTCGGGTGTTATGCCGGAGTGCGAGAAGACAATGCCGACATCGTCTTTGGTCATGAGCGCCGAAGAGGTGATTGCCTGGTGGTTGTCTGGAGAATCAAAAGCAAGAAAGCCAATGCGGTGAAGCTTTTGACGAAGATCTTGACTTGCTAGAGAGCTTGAGCCAAGGCCGAACAGCTCGATCCTCCTAGCCTCAGTGAGGGCGGTCACCACCGCTTCAACTTGCTCTAGGTCCAAGCTGGCACCGGTTTGCTGAATTGCCTCAACTTCGTGGAAGACGGTTTTCGCAATGACCTCCTGGAGCGAGTCATTTGGGTCAATCTCGTCCTTATCAATCGAGAAGTTCTCACGAGCAGCTCTTCTCTGCTCCGATGCGACCGATACGGCCAAACGGAAGTCCGTGAACGAGCTGTAGCCAATCTCGTCGCAAAACCTCACCACTGACGCGGTAGAGATGCCCACATGCTTAGCAAGCTCGGCAATTGTGCTGTTTGCGGCTTCCTCAGGCTTATCAAGCACGAAGTCTGCAATCTTCGCCTGGGCTGGTCGCATGCTCGGCTTCGACTGCGAAATTTTGGTAAATAGGTCAGCCATTATGCCTCCCTACCCACTCAGCGAAAGACACATACACCTCTGCCATTTGCTCTCTGGTTGTGTCGCATTGAAGGCGGTTAGTAAGTAGCACGCCACTAACCGATGTTTCTGGGTTCGTCATGGCGAGGGTTCCTGTGAAGCCAGAGTGAGAGAAGAAGTGAGATGCGCTCCCCAGCCGCCCCACATCTTGAAAGCGGAAACCAATTGCCTGCTCCCACTCGGAGCTTGCCGAAGGCGTGAATAGCTGACGTCTGACACCGGCAGTGATCACAGCACTATCGCCACCGGCAAGAGCATTCAAAAACCTTGCCACCTGCGAAGAGCTAGCGAAAAGCCCGGCGTTGCCAGAAATGCCATCTAGAGCCCTTGCGCGAGGATCATGCACCTTCCCAGGCGGCACATCCTCCTTTGGCTCTTTGGCAGTCACAATTTCATACCGCTCTCCAGATGGACTGAAAACGGTTTCTTCAAGGCCCAGCGGGTCCAACAGCCTTGCTCTGAGGATTTGATCGAAGGTGGTGCCGAATTTCTGTTCAACGCTCATTGCATACATCGAATAGCCAGTGCAGGAGTAGACAAGCTCCCCGCGCTGCTGTGGTGATGGAGCTAGTTCATACAACTTTGAGATTGTGCTTGCCCTTGTTGACTGCTCTTCCCACCAAGGTGGGAGTCCACTCACGTGAGTTAGTAGCTCACGCGAGGTGGTTTGAGAAAGCTCTGCTCCAACCGCAACCCAGTCACCGATTGGAGCATCCAGGTCAACCTCACCGGCATCGTGCAAGATACTTGCAAGTGTCGCCGTGTAAAGCTTTGTCACCGATGCCAGATCAAACACGCTGTCAGGTGTCGCAGGCGCTGCCTCTGCAGAGGCACTAAGGCGACCACCGTGCCCAGTTTCAACCACCTGACCTGAGTGCATGAGCGTGTACTGGTAGCCAGAAAAGCGGCTTTGCGGCTTGGGCCAAGTGTGCGATTCAAGGACCTCTTGAATCATCGTCACCTCCCCAGCCTCACGTTACATTTTGAGAAATAAAATTACATTTCGAATTTACTCCTCGAGTCCCTGTGGGGCAACCCTTCGGCCGTTGTAATCACCACTTCTCTGACCCACCGAGTCCGGTAATTAACTCCTAATGGACGCCCTTGAACTAGTCCTGAACCTCAACAGGTCGCTGGATATCGAGAAACAGGTCATAACCGCCGTGCACAAGCTTCGTGAGCTTTGCATTACACGCCACATCACCACTGAGTTCCTCTAGAAACTCGACCAGATACTCCTCGTCCTCGAAGGGAATATGGCCAAGGGTGGCCTGGCCACCGTCAACATGGATTGAGCCTTCCTCCTCACCCTCTTGGTACTCGAGAACAACAGTGAAGTGCTGCCCGGGTTCGTGCATTAGCTCCAGGTAGGTGCTGTAGGCATCGAGCGCGAACATGTCTCCATTGGTCGTATCTACTTCCTGATCGAAGCGGCCATTGCCTTTGAGCTTTGGAAGGGAAGTCACATAGGCGTCATACTCAGCCTGCTCCTCTGCATGCTCAGCAGTTGCCTTGCGAACCTCATGACGATAGTTGTCCTCTAGGGCTGCCCTTTTATCTCGGTTTGCTTTCCAAGCAGCGGCAGCGAAGCTGCCAATTAGGGCAAGTACCTGGTTACCGAACCTTCTAGCCATAGCTACCTCCTTGCTTGAAACTATGCGGAGGCAGTGACATCTTTTAGTCGAGGCGCGTTACCTTAACAACGTCAGAATCTTTACCAATTGAGTAGGCCTCAATCTTTAGGCCATCAACAACCACAGAGTCTCCCTGGAAGAACACGGCATCAAGTTCCTGGCCACCCCTCCAGGTGCGCTCCTCAATGTATTGGGTAATGTCCCGTGGGCTAAGTAGTGCCTGGTTGCCCTGAGCACTTCCCTTGGTGGCATCGACTGTGTAGACCAGCAGCCCGTTTTTTGAGTTGGGGCTCTTCCTATCAAAGGCAGGATCAAATCTTCTTGACTCAACTACAACAGCCTTGGTTTCGCTGAGCTTGATTACCAAAGACTCGACATCACCGCTCACGTCGTTGATTGGCGTTAGTTCGAAGTAGTCCTCAGTGATTGACTCCTTTGTTGCACAGACAACCTGTTCGTCATCAAGCCAACCGGCCAACCAACGTAGCCAAGAGGTCATGGTCCTTGAAGCACCACCCTGGTTAGCCATGATCTCGTAGCCGGTCATAGGGTTCTCAATCCAAAGCCGAGACTCGTTCTTGACATC
>ENA-OUOG01002020-OUOG01002020.1-marine-metagenome-genome-assembly--contig:-NODE-2020-length-22028-cov-10.809303_pt1 | contig 22028 bp, 36 predicted proteins | sample MGYA00248635_ERZ508505 | MGnify/ENA primary metagenome ERZ508505 (study PRJEB26176, sample SAMN06267871) | marine metagenome | isolation source: Saanich Inlet, British Columbia, Canada | place: Pacific...
CAACTTGACCCGCTCGAGCATTTGGCAGATAGTGGAAAAATCACAAACGGAGATCTAGACGAAATACATAAGCTGTTAATCGAAGTAGTGAATTACTACAAAACAAGCCAAAAACTAAAACAGCCAAACTGGATTTACGGATAATCAACAACATCGGGAGGGGTTTCGGCTCCTCCCCTTCTTAATGAAATGTTAAATTTCTAGGATATCAAAAACAATCAAAATACATTTATCAAAAATTAAAATCAAAACAAAATGAGAACATTTGACAAGTACAAACAAAACTTAAGACAAGATGGAAATAAAATAATTTCCTACACTACACACGTTGCAACCATTGACGGGGATATCCTTAAGCAACTAGGATGGTGGAGCGTTACAACTCAAAAGCATATTAACTATGTAGCTAATCAACTTAATCTAACTTTAATTAAATAAACAATGAAAACAAAAACAATAGAAATACGAGCCAAAGAATGGTTTGACAAAGTAAACGGAAACAGTTATTTTGCCGGAACAATTACCCTAAACTACGGAACAGAAACAGAGGAAACTTTTTTAATGCCGTTTCAATATGGGTATGGTTCACAATACGAGCAAGAAGCAAAAGCAATACTAACCCAATTTAACAAGATTTCAACGGACTATGAAAGCCTTTCTAACTACTGTAAAAGGGTAGGGATAGAATTAAACTCAAACATTGAAATAGGATGCCTTAAAAGAGATTTAAAGGCTATTGAGAACAGATACAACCAACAATTAGAAGTAGTATAAACATATAAACCAACGGAGGGGGGAAACCCCTTCCACAAATCAAACACAATGGAAACAACATTAACAAACTACTACAAGGAGGAAATAGAAAGTTTAGACAAATTTCCCAATAGAAAAACACCTTTAAAAGCGTACTATCTGTATGAACATACAGACGATGAACTAGGTGCTGAAATTAACGACTCAATAAACTTTTATGACCTATTCCGATACCTAGACAACAAAAATTATTTTTCGGTCAAATACGATGACGTATATCACTTTATAGGGGTAGATGATAGCATTGTAAGAGAAAGATTATTTGAGGGTCTTTGCAAAGTAATGGTATGCTCCTATGATGAAATTTATGAACAATGGATCAATAACGCATAACAAACAAATCAAACACAATGGAAACAAAAGTAAAACCTAGGAACATGTACGCCGAGTACACAATTTTAACAAAGTACTTTGGTACTGAATCAATGAGTGTATGGTTTAACAACTATCAAGGCTATCAAGATGCAAGAGAAAGGGCAACATACCAACAAGTATTTGAAGTACTAAACCAATATAAATAAAAGCAAAATGAGAACAATAGAAATACAAGCGTACAAGTTTAACGAATTAGACGAACAAACAAAGCAAAAAGTTATCGAGGATAACATTGATATCAATGTATACTTTGATTGGTGGGATTGCACATACGATACATTCGAGGAATTAGGAGTAAAGGTAAAGGAATTTGACCTATATAGAGGGAATTGTGGACTACATTTTACGCTTAACTATATAGACATAGCTTCAAAGATTATAGACACATTCGGGGAATCAACACCCATTTCGATAACGTGTAAGAACTTTATCAAAGAAAGAGATGCCCTTGTCAAAAAATATGGGGAAGGGAATGAGATTGATGGATATTCAGTTAAGGAAGAATTGTATGATGAATTTGACGAGGAAGAAGAGGAAATTATTCTTGACTTTACGGCAGAATTAAGTGCTGATATATTGGAATGGCTAAGACAAGAATATGAATGGCTAACAAGCGAAGAAGCAATCATTGAAACGATTGAAGCTAACGAATACGAATTTACAGAAGAAGGAAAATTAATTTAAAACAAACATTATGACAAACAATAAAAAACACACAGTATTATGTATACACAGTCTATACATGGAGGCTAGACTAATTCCAAATGAAGAAACCCCTTTAGCTTTTTACGACAATTTGTATGGGTATGCTAACGGATATGTTGGGGTACATAAAGAACACCCATTGTATGGTGTGCTATACCAAGACTACAATGATAAAGGAATACATTTATCAGTACATGGAGGAGTAACATTTACAGGGCACATAAAGTCTCCTACAAATGATGAAAATAATCCTAATTGGCTTGATGAAGACTATTGGTGGATAGGCTTTGACACAAGGCACAGTGGTGATACAAGAGAAGAACAAGACTTTGAGTATTGCCTTCAAGAGTTAACAAGTTTAGCTTGTCAGGTAGCAACATTTATTAAAAAACAAACATTATGAAAATAACACAAACAGAAGCAGAGAAATATGCTGATTGGTTACTGACTGAATGTTCAGACCCAATAGATGAGATAACTTGGCTTGTCAGTACAATACAAGAGAGCGACAATGACCATGTGATACAACAAGTATTTGAAGATATGAGAAAATATAACAAACTATAATATCATGAAAGTAAGTTTAAAAAGAATCAGAAGAATAGCTGATGATATCAAGCTAGATAAAGAATGGGTTAACGATAGCCATACATACCACGAGTACAAAGGAATGTGCTACGGGATAGATAGGATAATAAAACACCTTGAAGAAATAAATGAATACAATAGAAGTAAAATTAAAAAACAAACATTATGAGATATCCACCTTACGAAACAGACCCATTCGAGGACGTATATGACAATGCAGTATCAAATACTGCTCACGAAATAAAGAAAGACCTGCCAATGATTATAGAAGAAGCAATCAGAGAGGACATTGAAGCATACTTCGACATTCCTGCTCAATGGCACGATGAGATAATAGACCAAAAGTATGACTTCATTGAAGAGATAGTTAAAGAAGTAATGAGTAACATTAAAATCAAATGAAAAAATATATGTACTATCCAAAACTAGCAGAGAATCCTGAGTATGTTCTATACAACAAGGAGGAGGACAAGATACTTCAGGAGCAATTTAACAGACCCCCAAGAATTTATGGGGTTAGTGCTGAGGCAAGGAAAGAAACGAGGTTACACAAAGGATATAGTGTTGTGGACGTGCAAGACCTTCCAGACCATCAGCAAGACTTTTTAATCAGAGAATATAATCACAACTTAAAATACACAAAATAATTATGGGACTAGATATGTACTTGACAAGAAAAGAATATGTCAAAGATTGGGATCACACACCCAAAGAAAAAAGAAAAAACGTAGAAGTTTTTATGAATGGTAAAAAGATAGACACAAAGAAACTAGACTACCTAGAATTTGAAGTAATAGATTGGAGGAAAGTAAATCACATACACAAATGGTTTGTAGATAACTGCCAAGATGGTATTGATGACTGCAGTATAGCGTTTGTGCCTACGGATAAATTGAAAGAACTAGTGGACTTATGCGAATATGTATTGAAAGATAAGGAAAAGGCAGAGGAACTTCTCCCAACACAAGAAGGTTTTTTCTTTGGGCCAACAGAATATGATGAGTACTACTTTGAAGCACTTGAAGAAACTGTTTATGTTATTGATAAAGAATTAAGAGAGCATCCAGACGATGAATACATATACCATTCATCATGGTAGATGCATGGGTTATAATAAGTATAGCAAGTTTTGTAGCTATCTATTGGACACTAAACGACAGATAGTCAATGAGTTATAAAATAAATTTGGAATTTATTAAAATAAAATATAAATTTGTTAACAATAAAGGGGTAGCTGAAAACCTTATAGAGTAAGCAAAATTAAATTTAATTATTATGAGTACAAACACAAGAAGAGGGAGAAGACCCTCAAAGTTTTACAGAGGTAGAATCCCTAACACAGGGGTTGAATTTATCCAAAACCAAGACACTAAAGACCTTCGTGAGATTCAGAAAAACTATCACGCAAAGTTTGGTCATTGGCTAAAAGAGACTACGATTTCAAGCACAATGAGTAGAAACGCTCAGAAAAAATCAGTAGTTGTAAACACCAAGTCAAATAAGATAACTGTTTCCGTGAACTACAAAGGGAAGTCTTATACTCCACTAGAGTACTTGGAAGTTAGAGAGAGGGAAGCTAAGGTGGATTTATTCACAGCTTTAAATGGATAGTCTTAGAAGGCTTGACACTGGGATACACGTCTACTCCCACAAAGGGGTAGATGGTGTATGCCGTATCAAAGTATTAAGCGAGAACGAAGTGTACAGAATGAATGTATCGTGGAGCAAATTTGTCGATTCACTATCACGATTAAACATCTCGACTTTCACAAACCTAAAAAGATTCTGCCAAACGTGTGGGTCAAAACTAGGTGTTGACTGCGGAGATGCTGAGCCAGACTACGATGACAACTATTGTAGTGTAGGTTGCTATGAGTCAAGAGATTGTAACTATCAAAACCAATGAACTATGAGTGGAATCAAACGCACACTGGATGAAACTTGGTATGAGAATCAAGGCAGAATAGAGCTTCACTGGATGGAACAAGAATATTTAAATTATATTGCAAGTCATAAAAATGAAAATTATGAAGATAAACTTGAAGACAAAGAAGAAGTCCCATATTTCGAAAGTCAGAGACCATATATTGCACTTTCACATGGAAATGACAAAGAAGACAAGGGACATACACGAACTGAAGGGAAAGGAACTCAATAAAAAAGTTAAAGAACTTCAGTCCATTTCTAAACGAATGAGAGAATATCAAAAATATTTAAACCTATTACTATTTTGAAAACAATCGGAGAAGTACCAGAAGTAAATCAAGAGTTTTTAGAGGCGCAAATAGTTGCGCTGAAAAAAGCCCTAGATGAATCTGAAAGAAAAGTTATTGATCAACAGTTTCATATTGACAGAGCAAAGGCAAGGATTGATATTGTAGATCAAACAATATCTGAATACAATGAAATTATAAGTCAATACAAGAAAATGCTTAAGATAGATGACTGAGTGTAGAGAATATATGCTATCCGTCCTATGGAGATCATTAGACCCATTCGACAAGGTCACCTATCTAGATGGAAGTGAACAGTATTTCATTCCTAGATTGAAGTTGGAGAAAGTTGGAGACAACGAGTATGAACTTTTATACACCACTAGAGACGTTTACAGCCCCGTAGAGGACTTTTTAGTGGAGTATGCATACCATACATCATTGAGACAGCTTTCGGACTCTCTAATCTTCTCTAATGCCTTCGATAGGCTTGAGGGAATCGAGAGTGATGGTAAGCAATTATCAGACAAGGCTATTGATGCCTTAAAAGACAAGGTTAAATCCTTTGAAAACAAAGAAATATTACATTTAAATCAAATCAAACTAAATTATGGCAACGAACAGAGAGAAGATAGCGAAGCTATACAAGAAGTATGACCTCACTCCAGATGAGGTATTTAAACACCAACACTACACGATCATAACTCGTGCAGGTATCGACAAGATACAAGGCGTAGAGCAAATCAAGATACATTACGATGTTATTGAATGCAAACCAGAGTTTGCAGTTGTTAAGGCTAATGCTGAAAAGCAAGATGCCACAATACAAACCTTTGGCTCTGCTCTTAAAGGAGACTACAAGAGTGGTAACTGTAACACTTGGTATGTTATGGAGATGGCAGAAAAACGAGCAATGTCTCGTGCAGTACTAAAACTCACAGGGTTCTATGAACTAGGGGTTTTTGGAGAAGATGAATCAGAGGACTTTAAAAGAAAATAAAATGAAGCACATAGTAATAGGATTCATTCTTTATCCAAGCGTAAAATATAAAATAGAGGTTTGTGTAAAACTAAAAGATGAGCACTATAAAAAACATTGGCTCAAGAGTGTAACAGGAGAAATGTATAACTCTTGTTTGGCTACAAATAGAATGCCATCAATTGGCGATACTTACTTGACTGATGACGACACTGCTGAATATACTATAAAAAAAGTGTATCCAGGCAAAAATATTTTTAGCGTTATATTGGAGTTAACAGAAATAATAAAATAACTGTTATGAGATACAATCAGAACGAAAAGAAAGCCTTTGAAAAGGGCTATAGAATTAGTGACGAAGGTAAAGTCACTGGGTTAAGAGGTGAGGAGATTGGTTTTATACAAACTAACGGATACCCTACATTTAAGATTAGAGATGATAAAAACAAAAACCTTAACGTTTCCTCACACAGACTGCAGGCTTATCAGAAGTTTGGTGATAAGATGTATGAGGATGGTATTGTTGTAAGGCACTTAGATGGTGATAAACATAACAACTCAGTAGAGAACATAGAAATTGGAAGCTACAGCGATAACTACATGGATCAACCAGAGCATGTGAGAGTTGCTAGGGCTAAACACGCTGCATCTTTTATGAAAAAGTACAACGATTCCGAGGTGATTGATTTCTATAATGAGTGTAACTCATACCAAAAGACAATGGATGAGTTTGGTATTAGCAGTAAGGGTACACTTCACTACATACTAAGGAAAAATCCAAAGGACTATAAAAACTACGAGGAGATATGAAACTTTCATTTGATAAATACCTATTTAGATGCTCATCCATTAGTAAGCTAATGACGAATCCGAGAAACAAGAAGGACCTACTTGCAGTAGGCACGAAAACTTACTTGGGTGAGATCTTTAAGGAGCAGTTATACGGAAAGTCTGGAGTGATACAGTCTAAATACCTGGACAAGGGAATCATGGCTGAGGAAGAGGGTATACAAATGTATGGTGAGCATGTATCAAGAGATGTTATTAAAAATACAAAAAGATACAACAACGAATACATAACTGGTGAACCTGACCTCTTTGCTGATACTTTGGTTGACATAAAGTGTTCATGGAATCACACGACATTTCCTCTTACAAACGAGGATGTGCCAACAAAGGATTACTATTGGCAACTGCAAGGTTACATGGCTCTAACTGACTTCGAGGAGTCAAAACTTGTCTACTGCCTTGTTGATACGCCTGATGAACTAATATTCGATGAGATGAAGAGAGTCAGGTCTAAGCTTGGATTGATTGACCTTCCAGAGGAACTCGAACAAGAAATTTGGGATTCTCATAAGTTTAAGGACATAAATCCAAAGCATAGGATAAAAGAATTTGTGGTTGAAAGAAACCAAGAAGACATAGATGCAATCTATAAACGAATTGAGATAGCACGAGGCTATCTCAATGATTTAAATCAATTATTAACTTAAATTTTATTTATTATGGCACAGCCAACAAACAAGGAGCGTATCGCTCTAAACGTAAGTGAGTTAGGAAAACTCATGAAAGAATCACCAAAGTCTGTAACCGAAAACGAAAAGTTTGGTAAGAGCGTTTGGTTTGATTTGACAACTTGGGACGATGGTTCTAAGTCTCTATCTGGATACAACCCAGAGACAAAGAGCAGATACAATCTTGGTAAGGTTTTTCCTCCAAGAGACAACCCTAACAACAGTACACAGAGTCCACAACAAGCCTCTACAATGGCTCAAGCAACGGACGACTTGCCCTTTTAGTTGTTTTTTTTTAGTTAATGTAAAGTGATCTTGACACATAAGGGGGTGCCTGGCAAGTGCGCCCTCTGTCGAGATATTAATAATCCAAACCGAATAATTATGAAAATAGAATTAGAAAGATTTAATATGACTATGGATGGCAGAAAAGATGCTATAATAATGATATGTAATCAGTACTTCCATCCACACAATATCCTAGATAACATTGACAGGAGAATGAGACCAGTAGTAGAGAGGAGAATGATGACGATGCTTCTTTTAAGAAACTTTGCTAATAATTTGTCTCTCGCTGACATAGGTCAAGTTTTTAGAAAAGACCATGCAACTGCGTTGCACGCTATAAAAACAATGAGGAACTTGATTGAGACAGATGTTAGACTTCAGACTCAGTATATATCCTTGAGAAACAAAATAGTGTCTGAGATAGGAATAGAGGGGAAGATAGAAGACCCTATAAGTAAAATTAAAAGACACAGCAGAAGACTAATACATAGAGATATTAGTAGGAGAGGTATCTTGATTGAAGTAAGGAAAGAGTTGGAATATTTTCCTGAAGCCTATAGAAATAAAATAGAAAAACATATTGAAGAATGTCTGAATCTTTTATAACATTAAGCAGAAAGATACTTGAGTGGGAGTGGTACACAGACCCCAACACAATGAGAGTATTTATCCATTGCCTTATAAAAGCAAACTGGAAAGAAAAAGAATGGAGAGGTGTTATGATAGACAGAGGATCCTTTGTAACATCTGGAGATAAGATGTCTGATCAACTCAACCTTTCCAGGAAGCAAATATTAACTTCTCTAAAAAAATTAAAAAAAACTGGAGAAATTATCACAAAAGGGCACAGCAAATATACGCTCGTAACCGTTGTAAAATATGATGATTACCAAAAAATTAACAAGGAGGAGGCACAACAAAGGCACAGCAAAGGCACAACAAAGGCACAGCAAAGGGACACAACTAACAATAATAACAATAATAACAATACAACAAAAGGTTATTTAAATTATAAGGGCGTTGCCCAAAACTTTGAAGAGATCATGCAAGAGGAGCAGTATATCAACTTCATGATGGATAAGTTTAACATGTCTAAAGGCAACTTAGAAAAGTACTACTTAGAGTTTAATGATCACCTTGAGCATACCCTTGATACTGTCAAGAGCACCAAAGAGTATGCTGCACATTTTTTAAACTGGTACTGCAACAAGTACAAAGTAGATAGACAGACAGGAAGACCTAAACTAAGAAGAAAAAACTCATTATGAAAACAATTGAATGGAACCAAATAAATCTTAAGGGTAAAACATCTGGGCAAATAAAAACTACTTGTCCTGCATGCACTCCAGAGAGAAAGAATAAATCAGACAGGTGCCTAAGCGTAAACATAGCTAAGGGTGTCGCAAAGTGTCACCACTGTGATGCTATATCCATAAAAGAATCCAAGTCATTGGTTCAGGACATGGTGTATAAACTACCTGAGCAGACATGGAAGAACTATACAATTTTATCCGATGGCATGGTTAAGTTCTGCGAGGCAAGGGGTATTTATCAGTCAACACTCAAGGAGCTCAACATAACCGAAGAGAAATACTATCAGCCACAAGCGAACAAGGAGATGAACAACATAGTGTTCAACTACTTCGAGGGTGACACTCTTGTAAAGAAAAAGTATAGATCTGGATCAAAGCATTTTACACAAACGGCACAGACTAAATCTATATTCTACAACATCAATGCCGCTATAGGTCAAGAGGAAGTTTTTATTGTTGAGGGTGAGTTTGATGTACTTGCAATGCATCAGTGTGGATTTAAGAACACAATCAGTATTCCTAATGGTGCGAATGACAACGATGACTTTTGGATCAACTCCGAAAAGTATATGCAAGACGTTAAGAAGTTTTACATAGCAACTGACAATGATCCTAAGGGAGAGATTGTTGCAGACAAGATAGCACAGAGACTAGGAAGGTACAGATGTGTGCGTGTCCTGTTTGAAGATAAAGATGCAAATGGTGACCTGTTAAAGGGTGGTAGTGATCTTGTAAAGGAATCAATTCTAAATGGAAAGAGATACCCTGCATCAGGAACATACACCGCTAAAGATTTAGCAGGAGGTATATATGATTTGTATGAAAACGGACTACCTGAGACATTGTTTCCAAAGCATAAAAGTTTTGGTTCACTCAAGGATGTGTTCTCTGTTATGAGGGGTCACCTTGTAGTATCTACTGGTATACCATCACACGGTAAATCAAACTTTACAGAGTGGTATGTTATGAACCTTATGAGGGACTACAACATGAAGGCTTCATTCTTTTCTCCAGAGCACAGCCCAATGGCGCTACATCAGACTCAGTTTATTGAGAAGTTTTATGGAAGAAACTTTTGGGATGACACCTACAACAGAAAAAGAATTACAAAGAAGGAGGTTGAAAGGTATGTGGAGTGGGCAGACGAAAGGTTGTACATAACCGCACCAGATGATGGGGAGTTTCCTACATGGAGTTGGTTGCTTGAAAAGTTCAAAGAGCAGATGTTTATTTACGGGGTAGATATATTTGTTATTGATGCTTTTAATAAGCTTGAGTACGACAAGTCAAACGATTCAGAGTTAAGCAGGATAAAAAAAGTACTGACCAAGCTGACAATGTTTGCACAGATGAACAACGTTATAATATTTTTAGTCGTTCACCCTAGGAAGATGGTTAAAAAGGATAACGAAGATTATGATGTGCCAACACTTTATGATTGTTCTGGATCCGCTGACTTTAGGAACCAAACCCACGATGGGTTTACTATCTACAGACACTTCTCTGATAACGATCAACAGGGTATAGATGTTAACGATGTTGACTTTGTTGTGCAGAAGGTTAAGATGAAGTTTCAGGGTGAGATAAATGCAACTGAAAGGTTTAGGTTTGACCCTGCATCGGGAAGGTACTATGTTAAAAACCAAGACCCGCCTACCTTCGAGTTTGATATCGAAGAGAGTAAAGACATGTCTTTAGACAAAGCGTTTGGTGTTGAAAACGATGAACTGCCATTCTGATGGGAAGACCTAAGAAACAGCCTACATCTGACTTTGTTATAAAGCACATTCACCAGAATGCAATGGCATTTTGTATTACAAATGGCATAGAGATACATCCTGTTTTGCTTAAGAATAAAGAATTTAAGTTAAACATAAGAATAGATCGTGGTGGTTTAATTAAGAACATAGAATCACCTGTGAACTACAGTAAACATGAGCTAACTGGTAAAATATATGATCTGTACTTACACTACTTCAAGAAGATGGCAGATGCGGATGTGATAAAAAAATCAAGAAAAAAATACATTAGTTTCAAAAATAATAGATAAATTTGTAAAAATGAATACAATAACCTTGTACCAAAGAGAATATAATAAAATAAAACAAAGCCGATTCAACATTCAAGAGTTGGACGTAAATGCATTTTGCGAAAGGATAACAGGATTCAAAACTAAATCTGAAAAAGAAAAGATGGATGCCTTGTTAGAGTTAGACACTATGCTTTATACTCAGCTCGGCATTGACTCAAGTATTAAGGATAAGAAGGAAACAAAAAAGAAGTCCAGAATAATCTATAGGGCTATAAAGTCCTTCAACAAGGACATTGGAGATCAACTTCTCCAGCACATGGATCCAGATGTATGACACACAGAATTAGGTTCATAGAGAGATTAAGAGACAGCCTACACTTATCAGTAGACGGAATAATCGACTCCCTATACAAACCTAATTTTACTGAGACAAAAACTAAAATTGCTCAAACAAAAGTGGATCTGGAGAAGCTTCAAAATCAAATCAAAGAAGATGAATGATCAAACCAAACAAATCAAAACATTATCTGAAAAGTACTTTAAGGAAGGGCATAGAAGCCCTACGGAAATAGCGAAGTACATACATGAGGATTTACAAATAGATCCTGAAGAAAAAACTCTAGAGTCTACAAGAAGGCACGTATCTAAGATTTTACAGAAAATCACAAGAAGCGAAGAGCAACCAGCTCTAGCAAATGCTTGTGAAGAGAGGGGTATTGACATTAGTAGCGTAGGGATAGCGTGGTCAAAGGACAAGAAGTGGTCAATACAGTTTAAACCAAACAAAGACAGCGGTCCTACGTTTGAACAGATGCTTGAAGACCACATCGATGCTGTTAAAAATCACAAGTTTAGCTATGAGAAAATTAAGCGAACAAACAATCCTGATGGGTGTTTACTTGTTATTGATCCTGCTGATGTTCATATTGGCAAGTTAGCCTCATCCTTTGAAACAGGAGAAGACTACAATTCACAGATTGCAGTCAAAAGGGTTAAAGAAGGTGTAGAGGGAATACTCCAAAAGGCATCAGGATTTAATATTGATAAAATTGTTTTTGTTGCGGGAAATGACATACTGCATATCGACACTCCAAAGAGAACCACCACTAGTGGAACTCCGCAGGATACAGATGGTATGTGGTATGACAATTTCCTAATTGCTAAAAGATTATACATTGACGTACTAGACACTTTAATTCAAGTTGCTGACGTTCATTTCATGTTTAATCCATCTAACCACGACTACCAGAGTGGGTTCTTTTTAGCAGACTCTATTAGTTCTTGGTATAGAGACTGTAAAAATATTACCTTTGACACCTCAATTGCTCATAGGAAATACTATAGATACCACACAAACCTTATTGGAACAACGCATGGAGATGGAGCAAAGATGCAAGACCTTCCTTTGCTTATGGCTCAAGAAGCTAGAGAGGATTGGTCTGCTTCAAAAAATAAGTACGTCTACATACACCACATACACCATAAGATGTCTAAAGACTTTATTGGGGTTACTGTGGAAGCTCTTAGATCTCCTTCTGGAACTGACTCCTGGCACCATAGAAAGGGTTATCAGCATGCACCTAAGGCAGTTGAAGGATTTATTCATTCCAAGGATCATGGGCAAATGGCAAGGCTAACACATTTATTTTAATTTAAAACTATGAAAGATTCAAACTATTACGAAAAAAGAAGAGATGAGATTTTAAATCAAATCATAGATCTCAGAGAGGAATATGAAAATTGTTTTCCTAAAGAAAAAGAAGGGGAGCTCCCAAGAGCTTTTATCGGGAAAACTATGAATGAAGTATTAAAATACGCAAGAACGCAAGATCCTCAACCATCTATACCTCAAAGATACTTAGTTGATTTAGCAGAAAACTTACCTGTGTACATGAAGATTAATAGTCTTATATGCTTAATTGAAAGAGCATACGATGTAACTAGGCAAGAGAGAGAGTTTTTATATTCAATAGAAAAAGATTATCAAGTATAAGTATATGATGGAATTTATAAACTTTATTACCTACCTCAGTGGTTTTGTGTGCATAGTTTATATTGTTCGCATCCTTTTTTTTGATAACAAAAACCTTTTTTAATCATGTTAAAATTTCTAGTTTCAATATTAGTTACAGCGACAGTTTATAATGCTGTTCCTGGACAAACAGATGATACACCTCTTATAACGGCATCAGGAGCTCATATAAGCGAGGAAAACGCAATAAACCATTGTTGGGTAGCCGTGTCAAGAGATCTTGAAGGAGAGGGCTTTAAAATGGGTTCTAAGATACTTGTTGAAGGAGCTGGTTCATACGATGGTGTTTGGACAATCCAAGACCGAATGAACAAGCGGTGGAGGAAAAAAATAGACTTCCTTGTAAACGAGGATGTTAAATATGGAAAATGGAAAAACCTAAAGATAACCCTAATAGAGGACTAAACAAACAGAGCAGGATATGTGATTGCCACTTGGATGTTGGTTCTTGTTTTTGCGACTTAAATATAAATACAAATGAAAGAGAGCAGATTAATCCAAATGGAGAATCAAATAAAGAACATCACGGGGATGCAACAAGCAATCCTGAGTCAGATGCAAAACCTAAAGGACATCTCGATTGGGACGCTAGAGACCTTAAAACGTATGAATGGCTACCAAAAAGCAGTAGATCAACTGAAGGAAGATATACAGGCAGATTCTGGGAACAAGACTGATGAGATTATAAAAGAATGACAGATCCAATAGTCTCAATGGTTATCGCTCAGTTTAGGAGTAGAAGTAAGTTAGGAATTGAAAAGTACAACACTACATTAGCTGAAAATGACTTATCTTTGGTCGAGTGGCTTGAGCACGCTAAAGAAGAAGCGATGGATCAAGTTCTATATTTAGAAAGAGCCATTAATGAAATTAGATCCAAAGAAAGTAGTATTTAACAAAAAGCTAACCTTAACAGAGGCTGTAAGAGCATACACTATCTTGAATGAAACCCTGATGCTTGACAATCAGGAGATGTACTACTACTATGTTTTCATACGAAACGACTTTGATATTTTTATTGAAACAATCGAAAATGTAGAGGTATACTGGCTTGCTAACAAACTTGAGGTCACAGATAGACAAGCGGTTATGTGTCTGTGTGAATACCCAACCTTCTGGGAAAACCTGAAGGATCACTTATACTTGTGTGAAATAAACGACTATAAAAGGTATAGTGTGTTTACTAAAGCAGACTTGATGGGAACCGATGATAGAACCTGGGAAGAGTATGTCGGTAAAGATGAGGAGGATGCTCGTGAGTTTTTTACAAATATACTGATGATACAGGATATAATATCTATAATACAATCAGAGGATGAAATATAAAAGAAAAAAGGGTGGAAAGAAAATAACTAGATCCACCAAGGTTAAGGAAGATGGTATAGAGTTTGCCTCTAAGCTTGAGCTGTATATGTACAGAGCTCTGAAGAAAGCTAAGATAAAGAATGAGTACGAAGGCAAGACGTTCACTATCATCAATGGCTGCAACTTCCCTATGGCGTCTTTCGAAAAGACTAAGTCTAAGAAAATACTACACGACAGAGGCAATAAGAAGCTATTAGGAATCAGGTATACTCCAGACTTCATAGACGTACAAGATCCTCCAAGATTCATAATAGAGACTAAGGGTAACCCAAACGAGAGCTTCCCTATACGCTGGAAGCTGTTTAAGATGCATTTAGTGAGGGAAGGGATACAAACAAACCTATTTATGCCACGAAATCACAAAGATTGTGACGAAACTATTGCAATTCTAAAAAATATATTGTAGGTTTGTATTATCATAAAAATTAAGATTTAAATTGTACATGAAAAGAGGGGGCAAAATAGCTAATTGTCTCCTCTTTTTTTTGTTATATAAAAAACTTTTTATACTTTAGCAGTGAACATGATGGATGCTTTCTGCGGGCATCTATAAAAACAAGGGAGAAGTTGTTTTCATCCCTTTGGAGAACGACCCAGTGAAGATAGTAGCTGGGTCTTTTTTTATCTTCTCATTTTAGTTGGAATGTATACGTATTCCTTTCCAGAAAAAATAAATGCTATGTCTCTTGCGTTAAATCCATTCTTTTTAAGGATAGATGCTATGTTATTAGAATCAACACCAAGTCTTATTGCAGACTGAGTTAATTCTTGTGCTTCCTTGATCATTTGAGAATAATCTCTGTTGACCTCTTCATAAGCTTTTTCTAAGTCAACTTCAGTGGATTTTTCATTGTATCTAACTCTATTATATCTGCCATTAAAGGAAGCTTTTCTGTCTTTTAAATCTAAAGTTCTAAATAAATATGACTTTTCCACATCTACATTAACTGGTCTGTATCCAGTAAAACCAGCAATTTCGTTTTCGAATTTACCCTTATCTCCTGATGCTGCTTCTTGTAATCTTATTGCGCTTGTTATTGTTCCTGGCTGTATAAGTTTAAAAAACTGTCCCATAATCTTTTCACCCTTTTCTCCTGTCGTTAATTTTTTATCTTCATAAACGAGATAAGATTCAGATGCAAAAGAAAAAACTAAATCTTTACCTAAAAACGGCTCTCCTAAAGCTACAAGCTTATCTATAAGAAGAGGTGTAGAGTCATTGTCGTTTCTTCCTGATATTATTAACTCAGATAAAAATGAATGAGGATCGTTTGCTGTTAAATCTATAAAGGTGTATTTTCCTGGCTCTTTAGATGTGATTGCTATTAGAGAATCTTGAGACCATGGAGCAACAAACTTTCTAAGATCGTTATATTCTTCTGATTCATCATCCTCTCCCCCAAACATTAAAGATTGAGCAGCAAGACCAAGTTGTGTGGCTAAGGTTACTTTTAATCCAGTATATATCCCAGCACTTGCAATTCTTTTCCATCCTATTATAGCGACATCTTTATTATTAGATCTTATCTCATTTACAGCAATTCTATATGTGTTAAAAGCAGTCCTAATTGATTCTGCTCTAAATGAAACAAATGCACCTAAAAATGGGCTTCTACCAAGTCTTTTTATAATAGGGGGTACCCTATCATATGTTGGATATGTATTTTTTACAATTTCAGACACAACCTCATTCACCTTATCAGATTCAGATTTAGTTAAATCCGCCTTATCTTTTCCAAATAAAGCTTTAGCATATCTCTGTTTCTCTATGCCATAAGCCATAATCTTAAAGAAATCATCTTCAGATTGGTAAAGATCATTAAGGCTTTCTACAACATTTTTTGTTACTTTTCCAGCCTTACTAGCCATAAATGTATCTGAAATTTTTTGCTTTTTCGATGCTACATTTCTTGCTTGATCTATAATAGTTCGCTTATACGCCTCTTCAAATGAACCATCTCCATACATACTTGTAATATCACCAAGAGTCGTGCTTTGCTTAACAATCCCAAGAGATATTAATTCATCCAAATATGCTCTCTGTTCTTCTGTTGTTTTACCTCTAAATTCCTTTATCGCTAAATCTGCGGCATTCGTAAATTCTTTCCAATCTAAATGACCGTTCATTAAAACAAAACCATGATTACCTAAAATGTTTTTAGCATGAGTAGCAATAGAACCAACGGTTTTACCCCACTTGATAGCGCTACTAAATTTTACAAACGCATCATAATGACTATTCATGGGGTTAGGCATCTCAAATGTTTTTGCAATCTCTGGAGTCGTCCAAAGCCCAGCAAGCTCTGGATAAGCCTCATTCCCTTCTTTCACTATTTGAACTGTGTTTTCTTTAGTAGGGCTTTTAGTAAAAAAAGTATTTGATCCTGATTCTGCTATTTTTCTTTGAAACTGATAATTGAATAATAACATTGCTTGTTTAGCAACAGTGTTTTGAAAGTTTTCTAATGGGTTAGTTACCTCTCCCATTAAAGCACGGAGCTCTGCTGGAATATCCTTTCTTCTTTTGAGAACATCCTTGTCTATTCGACCATCCTTGCCTTTTACAATATATTTATTGTCTTCAGCCTTGTTTAATATCTCATTGATTTGGTTTTCTATTTCTTGTTCAGAAACAGTTCTACCTTCTTTTATAGCTTGTCTTCTGAAAAATCTTCTAGCATTTTCTTTTACTTCTTCAGAAACTTTATTTGCCCAGTTTGAGTCACCAAATAACCTATAGCTTCTGTTCACATAAGAGCCTATATTCTTTTGTATTGCCTCAACACCTTCTTTTGTATCAAAATAACCACTTTCAATAATCATATTAGAAAGACCATCTATTTCAGCTCTCATTCTTCCAGCAATAGCTAACATGTCATCAGACAAGGTGCTTTTGTTTGGATCAAGCTCACCTCTAAAAACCTGATCAAACTCTTTCATTACAGAGTCTCTTTGATCTTTTGGTATTTTTTTAAGAACAGAATTGATATCTTTTCTCATTCGATCAATTCTATTTTGATACATTCTTATATTAGAATCTCTTTTTTGTCTCTCTCTGTATATTATATCTGGCTGTAATCCTTGAGCTGTAAAATGTACGGTAGCTTGTTTTTTAAGAAAATCTTTAGTCTTCTTAAACGCATCCAATATCCTTCCTGTAATACCTTCTGTTTTTGGCTCTACAGTAGCTTCTTTTTCTGCCCTCGCCTGCTCTTCAGCTTGTTCAACTTTCTCCTCTATTTCAACCTCTTCTTGTTTAGTAGCCTGCTCTTGAGCAACCTCAATAGGCTCTCTAACTGGTTTTAATTTAGAAGGATCTTGTTTAGCAATAGCGTCTATTTGAGAATCAGTTCCGTCAAACCCAGTAATCTCTATAAATCTATTTCTAAGCTCAGTAACTATATCAGCCTCTTTAGGCTTTCTGTTAGATTTATACTTAGGATCCATCATGACGTCAAAAAGCTCAGCTGGAGTTACCTCTCTTCCTGCTGCCTCAGAAACCTCCATAGCTATCACATCTAAAGGCATCGCTGTTTTGCCTTTTTTCTTATTAGTGTAAGCTCTTATCAATTTTAAATCATCTGTGCTTCCGTAATAATCTTTCAAAGACTCTTTGCTAACTATATAATTACCCAAAAAAGCGTCTATTACTGTATCAAGAATACCTCCTTCTTCTTTTTTCTTTTTATATTCTTGAGCTATTTCCTGAGCATTTTCACTTTCATTTGCAATGAACTGGGATGGGTCTCCAATATCCTGACCTTCTGGAACCCCATCAAAAGCTGATTTGCCCGTAGTATAATCTCTTTGAGCTATTAGTTCATTCTGAGCTTTCCTTGCAGTCTCTTTAGTTCTTTTCTTTCCAGTCTTTAGATCGACAGCTTCCTGAAATTTACCAGATTCATCTACAGTAACTTGTGTTTGATTTGAAGTTTGATAAGTTAATTTTGGTTCTAACTCAGGTTTAACTAATTCTTCTGCAACAGCCTCTTCAGTAGTTTCTGGTTCCGTAACCTCTTCAACAGCCTCTTCTTGTTGCACTTTAGAAAGCTGATCGTTAATTTCATCTATTCTTTTCTTTTGAGGGGCAACTAAGTTTTCATCTTTTCCTTCAATAGTGTCTTCAAGTTTCTTTTTTTCTCTAATTAAAGATATAGCTTGTTGTTCTTTTTCACTTGTCAAATTAAGACCATCAGTTGCTTTCGCTAATGCAGAGACCTCCTCAAAGGATTTTAACCTACTATCAGCATCCTCTCTTGTGATTACTCTTTGGTTTACTTTTTCGTCAAGCTCAAACTTTAATATTTCTTTTGCTCCCTTTGATCTAGCAATGTTAGTTTGATCTGAGTCAACCTCATTCATGTTATTTGAAGAAAACGCATCTGAAATGCTTTTATATTTTGAACCTTGAACTTTTTTGTTTATAGCTCTTTTTCTAGCATTCTGACCAACAACATCTATTCCAATTTTTCCTCCAGATAAAGGACCAGTGGCAAAACCACCAACTAAAAATGTATCTGAAAACTCATATAATGTATCATCAAAAGCCTTTTTATCTCCAGATATTGCATAATCAGCAAGCTTGCTAACCAAAAGACTTCCAGTTTCAGAAGCTCCTTCTTCTACAAAATCAATTCCAAATTCTTTAGCAAACTTACCTATAGACTTTACAACATAATCCTTTCCTTTTCCAGCCAATGATGTGAAAAACTTACCACCTATTTTTTTTGTCACAAGATCAGACAATCCCTCCGCTGTACCGCTTGCTATTGAGTTGGCTGATGTTTTTAACCCAAGACCATAACCTCTATCTTGCAGTTCTTTACTTTTCTGAGCTGCTGATCCAAGACCTATAGATGCTATACCAATTCCTGGAACAAATGCTTGAACCATTGATGGAATCGCTCCTACTGCCTCACTAAATAACCTTCCTGTTGCTTGACCTAAATCTCCTGCAGCAATATCTTCAGTTATTGAAGTGTCAAATTTATCGAATGAAGATCTTATTTTTTCAGCTTCTTTAGTGTATTCTTCTGAAAGTTGCGTTATACCTCCCATTTGAGAGCCCCCTGGTCCCATAGGCATACTTCCTAAAAAAGCATCTCTTTCCTCTCGGGTCATTGAGTTTAACTGATCCTTAAAGTCTGAATCAAAAGCACCTATGACTGTGGCGACCTGTTCTGTTATAAAGGCAGGTATTCTCGAGATAGATGCCATAACATCATTAGCTCCAGCAGAAAATCTATCGTCAAATTCGTAATCTCCTTTATCGTACTTTTCTTCAGCTATTGTTTTGCTGATATCCGAAGAATCCTGAACCGATGTAAAATCCGAATCTTTCTCTTGAAAAACAGTAGGATCTTCTTTTTTTTTTACTTCATCAACTTCCTGTTCATCTTCAGCTATTAGCTGATCCTTGTATGCTGGATATTTCTGTAAAATTTTATCTACAAGCAAATCGTTATCCATATCATTATACTGCGGATATTTTGATTTTATTTTTTTAGCTAACTGATCTCTCGTTATCTTGTCTTGCATAATTTTAATTAAGCCCTAAAGGATCGTTTTTATCAAGCTCACCTGACTCATCATCTGTTAGTACAGGTATGTCATAAAGACTTCTTATTTGATTAATTTCAGCTCTATCTTTAAGCTCGGTATAGGTGGTTCTTTCTTGTTCAATAAATTCACCAGTTTCAATTTCTTGACCATTTGGAAGTTGCTGCTTTGCTGGAATTTTAACTGTGTGACTTATTTTTGCATAATGTCTTCCGTCTCCTATAGTCCTATATCCAACAACAAAGGGATCTGACATAGGAGTTTCAGAGTCTCTAGCTACAGGTATTTTGTATCCAGATATTGTCAATCCTTTAACGCTTTGTGGTTTTTTAAATGTGTATTCAAAAAAGTCAGAATCATATCCGTATTGAGCGCCTGAAGATTTGTCATAGTAAGATCTATCATAAGGAGGGGTTTTACCAGAATTTTTTGATTTAGCTTCTCTAAGGGCTAAAGATTTAAGTTTTAAAGAATAATTTGCATAAGCCTCTTCATCTTCAGTTTGTCTTTCCTGCATTAAACTTGCAGCATACTCTGTCTGCCTTTGAGTTAAATCTTCTATCAGTTCATTTTTATTTAATATCTCTCTTCCTGGACCATACTGAGCTTGAAGTCCAAATTGATCCGCCGTATCTATTAAGCTGCTTCTATCTAAAGAAGAAACATTTGCTCTTATAATATTTTTTGCAGATTGATTCAACTGACCGTCCTTAGTAAGTAATGTGCTTAAAACAACTTGACCTGAATCATCCATAAACCTACTATCACTTCCGAAAGATTTAACTGCATTTGCAGCAACACTAAATTTATCTTGTCTTTCGTGTATGGATGTTAATGAAGTCATTTCACTAAATCCTACATTTTCTTTTCTAAAGCTTCCATCCTCTTGAGGTATGATTGATGTGTTTACAATGTTCCCATCTTTATCCATAGAGGGAACCCCGTGCTGCAGCATCCCATCAATACTTTCAGCATTGTCATACATAACAGCACTAGCGCCGTCTCCTAGTTCAACAATCTTCTGACCATATTGAATCATTGGGGAGACTTGATTAGCAAAGTTCATTACTTCACCTTTTAGCTTTGAAACACCCATAACATAAGCTGTTTTGTCTCCGTCTGTATTAAATTTTTCGTTTAACTGATTAAATCTGTCTTTGACAAGTTCAGATACTTTAGTATTGTATGCATCAAGATTTTTAAGACCACTATTCTCAAAGCTTGCATAAGCAACCTCAGGGTTGTCTTTAATCATGTCCATTCGAAACTTCAGTTCCTCTTGTTCTCTTTTTCTTTCAGCTTCTTGTAATTCAGTGACTCTTTTGGCTCCTGCCATAGCAATGCCACCAAAATCAGGAATCTTATCTTGTCCGTATTGTAAGGCTTCGTATTGTGCTGTTGGTTGTGCCATTATCGTCCTCTTCTTTGGTCCATTTGATCAACTAAATAATTACCTCTTTCGGTCATCATTGTTGGAGAAAATCCAGAAGCAGAAGTAAACGCCTCAATGGAGCTTCGATTTGGAGACAGTAAACCTTTTTGAACTCCTCCACCAAAAGCAGTCTTAGCTGCTGTATTAGCTAATTCAAGTGCCGAAGCAGCTTCTTTAGACGTGACTCCTGATCTAAAAGAACTACCAGAACCCATTGACGCTACTCCTGACCCATCAAAAGCCCCAGCCTTATCAAGCTCATACCCAGCAAAAGCTGTTCCAACTAAACCTGCCGCTCCAGCTTGAGCCTGGTTTCTGCCTTCAGATATTTCTCTTCCTAATCCAGCTATAGCAGAAGTTTCTCTTTGCTCTTGCATAGACCTTATTACCCCTTCATCTTGAGCCCTCATTTGCTCTATAGCAACTTGCTGTCTATCTAAATCAGAAGCTATTCTTTGCTGTTGAACTTGTTGTAACTGCTCTTGTCTTCCAAGACCTCCTACAACTCCACGAACCCCTCCAGAGCGAAGTGCATCTACAGATGTTGAGAATCTTCTCTGGGCTTCTTGAGTTTGCAACTCAGCACCAAGAGTAGACACCCTCATACCTTCTGTTATATTTCTTAATTCTTGCCTTTGAAAGTTGGCAAGTTGTTTTTTAGCTTTTGATTTTCTTGATAATCCAGAGATTAAGTTTACTCCAGATGAAATAGCAGAAATCCCCAATCCTATTGCTGCAAATGGTAATGCCATATTATATCTTATTTAATGCAAATATACGAATATTAAGAGAAGCTTTTACTTACTTCACTGTTGAC
>ENA-OUOG01002021-OUOG01002021.1-marine-metagenome-genome-assembly--contig:-NODE-2021-length-22028-cov-7.232609_pt1 | contig 22028 bp, 22 predicted proteins | sample MGYA00248635_ERZ508505 | MGnify/ENA primary metagenome ERZ508505 (study PRJEB26176, sample SAMN06267871) | marine metagenome | isolation source: Saanich Inlet, British Columbia, Canada | place: Pacific...
GTCGCCACAAAAGCAGGCGTCGAGGGCAGCCCCATAGATATTTGCACACCCATTATCGACATGAGTAAAGCCGATATTATCCGGGCGGGCACGGAACTGGGTGTCGATTACAGTTTGACGGTATCGTGTTATCAAGCTGACGCCGAGGGGGCCGCCTGTGGCGTGTGCGACAGCTGTCGTCTCCGAAGAGAAGGGTTCCACGCGGCAGGTGTCGCAGACCCTACCCGCTACCAACGCAGTAAGTAGCCACGTTCTACGGAGATTCCTGCTCAAAGGGCTCAAAAATAAACCGATCATCCTCGAACGATTTGAATTCCAATGCGTAGCCAATGGGGTCTTTAAAGAACATTGTTTGCTGCTCGCCCGCAGTACCCTTAAAACGTGTTGTTGGTTCGATAATAAATGCTACCTGTCCCTGCAGCTTGGTCGCCAGGCTCGAGAACTGGTCGGGCCTCAGAATGACACCAAAGTGCGGTAGAGGGACTTGATGCTGATCAACAGGATTGTAGAGAGTAGGGAGACCTTCACCACCACAGTCATGGAAAACCAACTGGTGGCCAAAGAAATCCAGATCGATCCAGCTGATATCTTCGCGACCGAGGGGGCAACCTAGAGTGGCCGTATAAAACTGTCGTGTCGCAGCTAGGTCGGTAGTAGGCAACGCAAGATGGAACGGTCGGAGCACAAGAATTACCTCGAAGTGCAGTGCGTGTGGATTGGCGCGTGATCATCGCGCGGCAAATAACGGTAGAGGGGGAATTTTACACCCAAACAGGGTTGCTATTTCCATAATTATAAGTAGGATACGCGACTCCGATTTGTCGAGCTGCTTTTACCCACAGGGCATGCTACCAACCGACAAAGCATAAGTTTTCGGGCCGTTAGCTCAGTTGGTAGAGCAGTTGGCTTTTAACCAATTGGTCGCTGGTTCGAATCCAGCACGGCCCACCATTAAACACCAATGAAAGCAAACAAGTTACGCGGTTTCACGCCGTTTTCCCCTGCCATTGGTTTTCTTCACTTCCGACACTTTTCCGACACCCTGGACTTTTTGCATAATCAGGGTGAGCGCAGGTGCTAGGGCAATGCCCCTGTCGGTGACCTTTTCTGCTGCCGAGTAGTGGGTAGTGATATCACCGTTTGCGTGGCCCATAAGAAGCTTGCGCGTTTCGATCGGCACGCCGGCTGCACGTAGTCTGGGCAAAGGCGTGTAGCACGTTGAGCACGCCCTTGTGTATCTGCCTTTCTCGGCCTGAGCGGTAAAAGCCAATACATGGATAGGCCAAGATATGCTGGCATCTAACGCCGGGTCTATCTTTCTTCAGGGAAATTCTACTTTTCTTGATTAGTACGAGATTACAACCGCCCTTAGACTCGGCCTTCCTGAGTAAACGCGTAGTCCCTATGAGAGACGATAGGATATACAGCGACATCCCGGGCACCTACGTATTCGATCCCCAGCACTCGATGCAGGGATATCACCTGAATATGTTCTGCATGTCGCTCAATCAAGCCGAGAATCGCGAGAAGTTTCGGGAGGATGAAGAAAAGTATCTCGATCAGTTCCCCCTGACCCTCGAGCAGCGCCAGGCGGTGCTGACCCGCGATTGGGTCGGCATGCTTCGCCTCGGCGGCAATATTTACTACACCTTCAAGATTGCGATCTTCGACGGTCTGAGCATGCAGCAGGTCGGTGCCGCGATGAGTGGCGTTGAAGCTGAAGCATTCCAGAAGATGATGATCGATGGTGGCCGTCCCATCGAGGGTAACCGGTATAAGTCGGAGTGGGACAACAATGGCTAATCTGTTTGCGGGTATAGGAACGTCTCACGTGCCTGGCATTGGCGCCGCCGTCGATAAAGGCATGAGCCAGACCGACTATTGGAAACCTTTGTTCGACGGCTATGAGCCCGCGCGCGAATGGTTGGCGAAAGAAGCACCCGATGTGGTAATCCTTGTTTACAACGATCACGCCTCTGCATTTTCCCTGGAGCTTATTCCCACATTTGCTCTTGGGGTGGCCGCTGAGTTTCAGCCGGCTGATGAAGGTTATGGTCCGCGCAAGGTGCCTGTCGTCGAAGGTCATCCGGAGCTCGCCTGGCACCTGGCGGAATCGCTGATTCTTGACGAGTTCGACATGACTATCGTGAACAAGATGCCGGTAGATCACGGTCTGACCGTGCCTCTATCCATAACCTGCGGGCAGCCCGAGGCCTGGCCCTTTAAAGTGATCCCTCTTTGCGTCAACGTCATCCAGTACCCGCAGCCAACCGGCAATCGCTGCTACCAACTCGGCAAGGCGATCCGCAGGGCTGTAGATTCCTTTGGTGATGACCTGAAGGTCGCGATCTTCGGGACCGGCGGCATGTCGCATCAGCTTCAGGGTGAGCGAGCCGGACTGGTCAACGCTGAATTCGACATCGCGTTTCTCGATGATCTGACACGTGATGTCGATCGTCTCGTGAAAATCTCCCATGTGGAGTACCTGCGCGAGTCCGGGTCTGAAGGCGCGGAGCTTGTGATGTGGTTGATCATGCGTGGCGCCCTGGATGACGATGCGAAAGAGGTGTACCGGCACTTTCATGTTCCGGCGTCGAACACTGCGGCCGGATTGATCATTCTGGAAAATCCCTGATGCGAATCGGTGTTTTCGGACTGGGCGAGGCGGGCGGTGTCGAGAAGACCACCTCTAAAGTGGCAGAGGATCGCGATATCGGGCATTGGACCCTCGATCTGGATGAGGGTCTCGCACAGCCAGGCGTGGATGCCGCTATTCTCGCGACGCCCACTCCTCTCCATGCATCCCAGGCCATGCAGGTGCTCCGTGCGGGAAAGCATGTACTGGTGAAATTCCTATGTCAGATAGTCTTACGGACGCCGAGGCGATCGCGGCCCTGCAGGCGGAGACTGGCCTGGTCGCTATGGCCGGACACGTGCGCCGATTTAATCCCAGTCACCAGTGGATCCATCAGCGTATTCAGTCTGGCGACATCTCTATCCAGCAGATGGACGTGCAGACCTATTTCTTCCGTCGCAGCAATCTGAACGCACTGGGTCAGCCGCGATCCTGGACCGACCACTTGCTGTAGCACCACGCCTGCCACACGGTAGATCTGTTCATGTATCAGACCGGGGAGGAGGTCGACGAATGCTTTGCGATCCAGGGGCCGATACATGCTGAACTGGGTATCGCGATGGATATGGCTATCGTGATGAAGAGCAGTTCCGGCTCGATCTGCACACTGTCTTTATCCTTTAATAACGACGGCCCCCTGGGCTCTTCTTTTCGCTACATCTGTGACCACGGTACTTACCTCGCCAGGAATTACGACTTGTTTGACGGAAAGGATGAGCAGATCGACGTTTCCTCTGTTGACGTGTCGATGAACGGAATCGAGCTTGTTGATCGTGAGTTTTTTGCCGCTATCAAGGAGGAGCGGGAGCCCAACGGCAGCATCGCCCAGTGCCTCCCCGCTATGCGCGTATTGGATCGGATAGAAAAACAGCTCAGCTTCTGAGTTCCTTAGCCACCAATCTCAATTCATCCAGAAAAAGCGTGGCCGCCGGAGAGGGTTGCGTTTGGGCACGGAGGGTGATGCCAATGGGCCGGTAGGTCTCTTCGAGCTCTACGGGCAGCACCTCAAGCAGGTCCGCCTTGCGGTCGTAGTAGATCTGGTGCTCCGAGAGCAGGGCGACCCGGTCACTATCCAATAGAAGTCCGCGAATCATGGACTGGGAACTGGTCTGTACCGCCTGCTCGGGTGTTTGCATTTTGTGCTTGCGCAAGGTGTCGTCGAATAACTGCCGGGAAGGGGTCTCCTTCGCGGGTAAAACCCACTCAAGGTCCTGAAGGTCGCGGAAGCTTATTTTCTTGCGCCGCGTCAACGGGTGGCCTTTGCGCGCGATCACTGCCAGCCTGTCCTCTATAAGCGTTTCGGTAACCATATCCGAGCCCGGTGCGGACACGCGAACAGCACCGACGATCACATCGAGGTCTCCACTGCGCAAGCCCGCCTGTAGAACACCGTAAGGTCCCTCCTGAGTCGATACATTCAGTTGTGGATGAGCCTTGAGCAAGCGATTGATGGCCCTGGGCGTCAGGTAGGTGCGGGTGTAGGGGAGCGTGCCAATGGCGACGCTTCCCTGAGTTATACCGTCAAGGCTGGCGATATCTTCCAGTGCATGCCGAATCTCCGCGAAGGCCAGTTTGGTGTGGCGGGCGAGGATGCCGCAGAAGCTAGTGGGGGCCAAGCCTCCGGGTTCGCGCTCGAATAGACTCAGGTCCAGCAACTCTTCCATCTGGCGTACAGAGTTGTAAACCGCAGCTTTCGTCACCCCAAGGACCCTGGCGGCCTCGCGTATATCGCGCGCCTGAAAAAGGGCGATAAACGCAGCAAGCCGCTTGTAACTGATATCCATGGAAAAGACGGGAATAGACTGATAACTACGCCCGTCTGGTACGAACTGCTCATAGGCCTGACCCGCCCGATCGAACTCATTGGCCGCAAGCCTCACACGGTGAGCGAGTGCTTCTCCATGCACTGTCGACAGCATTCCGGTGGATGAGCGATCGAACAGCTTGCAATCCAGTTCAGTTTCTAGCTCACCAATGGCCTTGGTAATAGCGGTTTGAGAGCGATTGAGCTTGTTTGCCGCCCGAGTGACATTCTTGTATTCGAACACGTACAGCGCTGACTTCAAGTGACGCAGACTAATGTTCGTAATCCCCAGCTTATTCGTGCTCATGATGAATTCTTGTTATGAGTTTTTAAATAAACATATCACTTGTTACACAATTTCTCATGCCTCTGTGTTTTTCGCGATGTAGCTCAAGAGCAACGTTTTCACATGACTGTGAAAATAAATTGCATTGGCTCGATGGTGACTTGCTTTCTACACTCGGCCTATAAATGCGCAAGTGGATCCATGAATCAGCCTGCGATCCCGTTGATGCAGTTGCGCGGTTAGTTCAAAGTGCCTGTATTTTCTGAGCTCTAATCTGCTGGCAGATTCAGCTTAATGCAATGAAGTTCTTTTAAATAGATAACGCCCAAGCGTTGTCCGAAGCCGATATGGCTGCGATCTTTGAGAGTAATACGAAATGTGTATTCAGTCGTGTGAGGGTCTGATGTGATGGGTGGCTGGACTGAAATTGCTGCCCAAGATGGCCACAATCTATCGGTATATGCGACGTCCCGGGGTCAATCGCAGCTGCCATCACTGGTGATACTTCAGGAGATTTTTGGAGTCACCCCGGAGATGCAAACCCTCGCCGAGCGATTCAGCGAGCATGGCTATCAAGTGGTTGTTCCAGCGCTCTACGACCGTATTCGACCCAATTACGTGCTGGCCTACGATGATGCTGAAGTTGCTCGCGCGGCGAAGAACCAACTGAGGTACGACGAGATTGCGTACGATATCAGGGCGGCGATCAGCTTTGCGGACGCCGGATATGGTGTCGCTTTGCTCGGACATTGCTGGGGAGGAGGGTTGGCGTACTGGTTCGCACAGAGCAATGCCGTGAAGGCCGTGGTGAGTTACTACGGTACCAATTTAGCTCAGTATTGCAGTTCGCCGCCCCCAGAAGCACCTTGTCAGTTTCACTTGGGAATTGATGACCCGATGATTGATGCGAATGCCCGGTCAGTCATCCGGGAGAGTTGTCGGCCCTCAGACGAATACTTTGAGTATGAGGGCGCGGGACACGCATTTGCCAATGCTGCGCGCGCCAGCTATCGCGAAGATTCGGCTGCGCTGGCGGAAAGCCGATCTCTGGCATTCTTGGAGCATGTGTCAGCTAAATCTCATTTCTTTTAAACCAATAGGTTTGGCAAGATCAAGCGGGGGTGACAATGGGTCATCCCGGTGTTTCTTTATCTGCTATGAGGTTAGTGACCCGATGAGATTACTCAGGAACTTCCTGCTTTTATTGTTTGCTGTCGGAGTACTGGTGTCCTGCGCAAAAGAGGCCGAACAGGCGGCGCAGACCACCCAGGGGGAGAGTCCCCCCAATATCCTCCTCGTGGTCGTTGACGATATGGGGTTTTCGGACATAGAGCCCTTTGGTGGCGAAATACAAACGCCCACGCTCAACAGTCTTGCGCAGAATGGTGTGGTTCTAACGAACTTCTACGCTGCGCCCACCTGCTCCCCGGCCCGGGCTATGCTCATGTCCGGTATGGATAACCATATCGCAGGTATCGGCAACATGGCGGAAACGGTGGCAGAGAATCAGATGGGTTTGCCCGGTTACGAGGGGCATTTGCGCGAAGAGGTGCCGACTATCGCCGAGCGCCTGTCTCAGCATGGCTACCGTACCGTGATGGCAGGTAAATGGCATTTGGGAATGAAGCGTGAGCTTAGTCCGGGAGCGCGCGGTTTCGATCATGCCCTGAGTTTCAGCTTTGGGGGCGGCAGTCACTTCTCGGACCTCATGGGGCCGGACCTTCATCGTCCCCGCTTACTCTACCGCAAGAATGGAGTGTTAAATCCCGATCTAGCAGAGGATTTTTATTCCACCACGAGCTTTACCTCGGAGGTCATCGAGGGGCTCAACAGAACCGCCCACACCGGCAAACCTTTCTTCGCCTACCTGGCTTTGACTGCCCCACACTGGCCCCTCCAGTTGCCCGCTGAGTATGCCGAGCGCTTCGCCGGTCGCTATGACGAGGGCTACGATGTCATACGTCAACAACGGGTCGCTAAACAGCGGGAACTCGGTTTGTTCTCGGATGAGCATAGCGTCGCGCCGCGACCTTTGAATGTTCCTGCCTGGGATGACTTGGACGAAGAAAAGCAGCGTAGAACAGCGCGGGTGATGGAGATCTACGCTGGCATGATTCAGCTGGTCGATTCGGAGCTAGCACGCCTCCTGCGCTATCTGGAGTCAGAGGATCTAGCAAAAGACACCGTGGTTATATTCATCTCAGATAACGGAGCTGACAGTTGGGATGCGGACCATGCACCGCCCGCGGTGATAGATCATGCCGTTAAATTTGATAATTCCCTGGAAAACATGGGTAAGCCCGGCTCTTTTACTCTTTTTGATCGTGGTTGGGCGTGGGCAAGCGGCACGCCATTCCGCGGCTATAAGGGCTCCACGTTTGAAGGTGGCATCCGGGTGCCCGCTATCATTTCGTCGGCGGACATCAAAGCGCCAGGGCGAATCTCTCACGAGACGGTAAGCATCACTGACTTTGCACCCACAATCATGGAGCTTGCGGGCGTCGATATCGATGAGGGCGAATTCACCGGGCGCAGTATCATGTCTCTCTTTAGTGGTAACGGCACCTCGGTGAGGTCTGGTGAGGATTACCTTGGCGTAGAAATCTGGGGACGGCGTGCGATCCGGCTCGACAATTGGAAGGCGGTGCGGATGCCGGCTCCGCTGGGCAACGATCAATGGATGTTGTTTGACCTTGAGCGTGATCCCGGTGAGCAGCGAGATCTCGCAACAGTGGAGCCGGATGTGTTAGCGACGCTTGAGTTGGCCTGGAAGAATTACGCCCGGGACAACAATGTGGTATTGCCTGAGGGTGCCTTCCGTATTCTTGAACCCGAGCCCTTACCTACCGAGTAAGCGATCGGGTGGCAACCACGTCTGGATAGCGGCCTAGCCCCAGAAACATCCCAATACAAACGATCAACATGCCCACAGCTGCGGTGAGCATGGTCGCATATCCGCCGGTTGCCTGAGCTACCGCACCGAACAGTGGCGGGGCGATGCCGGCTCCGACGGTGAAGAACGCGATGATGCCACCAAAGATCTCAGGATAATGATTGGGGCCAAAGAATCGACCGGTAAGATACGCCAGGAGGTCCAGTTCGGCGCCCGCCGCCAATCCAATCATGACCGCAACGACCATTGCTGTTGATGCAGTCACATCGCCTTGAAGCAGTAACAGCAGTGCAATCGTCGGCAGGATAAAAAACACCGCTGCGACCCCTGGCGCCCAGAATCTATCGACCAGTATGCCGACCAGCAGGCGACCGAAGACAACGGTAATACCCATGACTGCCGCAATACCGGCAATAGCACTTCGGTCAAATCCGAGCTCTCCCATAATGCGAGGAAAGTTCGAGAGTACCCCGGCGATAACCACTACGGTCAGGAACAGAACGGCACCCAAAAGCCAGAATCTCGTGGTTCGCATCGCTTCCGGCCGAGTCATCCCCCAGGCGGTTGTGGTCGAAGGCGTGTCGGCATTGCCAGTTCGGCTGGTGTTTTCCTTAAACAACATGAACACAATGGGCAAGGAAATGAATAGCGCGCCCAGACCAATGGCCCTGTACGCTGCACGCCAGCCATAGTCAGAGATCATAAACTCCACCAACGGGGGCAGGAAGAAAGCCCCGAGGCCTGTACCTGTCATGGTGATGCCAATGGCTTTTCCGCGGTGCTTCTCAAACCACCCATTGAGGACGCTTGTCCACACGATCGGCAAAGAACCCGCTCCCAGCACAGCAAGAATTCCCCAGCTGAGATACCAGACAAGCAGTGACCCTGTGTTGAAAGAAAGGAGAACGTAGGCCAGAGAATGACCCGTGAGGCCGAGGATGCCGAGCGTCCGCAGTCCGTGCTTGTTGACCAATGAGCCAACAAGCGGGCCGGTGATGAGTCCAAGGCACATCATCACCGTGTAACTCAGGAAGAACTGCGGTGCGGTCCAGCCAAACTCAGCGGTGACGGGGCCGACAAAGAAGCCCTGAGAGTAGTTGGTCAGCGTGAAAATTCCACACATGGTTCCGATGGTGGCGGCGAGTAACGGTTTCCAGCCCTGGGAAAATTCATTCATGGTTATGTAACTCCGGTTCTGGTTATAGGTATGCTGAAACTAGAGTCGGAGATTCGGTCAAAGCCACACAGTGTGGCTAATGAGCATTTGTGTAATGAGAATGAATTCGGATGCGACGCTGCCCCTCGAAGACTGTAGGCCTATCATCTTTTAGTTAGCAGGCGCTCAAGTGTTGCCGGCGTTTTCCAGAATAGTCATGCCGTAGTTCGTGTTCGAGGCCGGGCAGTGGGTGAAACGATAAACCTCGTTCACCTGCTTTGACAGTGCGCCGCGCATGATGAGCCACATTACTGCTTCAATGCCCTCTGATCCCGTTTCGCGTAGCCAGCTTGTGGTCTAGCTGTGCCACCGTGATGCAGCTACTGAACGATAAGTTAATCGCTAAGCGCTGTTTTGAGCTCGGGCATTTTTGCTAGTAGTCGACGATCCCAGGGAGGTTGTTCGCCGTACTTGCGTCGCAGGAAGTTCACAAAAATGCGGACCTTCATGGGGACATATTGCGACTGGCGGTAATAGGCGCACAGTGGGGTGTCTCGGACTTTGTAGTCGGTAAGAAGAGGCACCATGTCGCCGGAGAGTATATCTTCCTCAATGAAAAACACCGGCATCATCGAGATGCAGTCACCGCCTTGCACCGCTGCTTTTAGCAACCAGATGTTGTTTGCTAGCATCGCCGGCTGGACGGGTATGTCAAAGCTGCCTTTTGCATTTGAGAGGCCGACTTTTAACCCCGGCGTTACGTAGTTGTTTAGGGCGAAGGAGTGCTCACTGATCTCCTCGGGTGTAGAGGGCTGACCATATTTTTCAATGTAAGACTGACTGGCGACGATAAGGCGACGCACCGGTAGTATTTCGGTGGCTTCCAGCACGCCGGTTGGTGCATTTCCCGTTTGGATACACACATCGAACCCCTCCTGCACAGGGTCGCAGAAACGATCATGCTGCTGGAACTCAATATTCAACCCCGGGTGCTCCCGCCCAAATTCGCATAGGTCAGCCGCTAGGCACCGTGCCGTAAAGGATGATATCCCGCTGACACGGAATTTTCCGGAAAGTCCCCACTCCATAGAACTGACCGCTGATTTGGCATTGTCCAGTTCTCCTATGATGCGCACGCAGCGCTCATAAAAATTCGCACCGGTATCGGTCAGCGACATCGTCCGTGTTGAGCGCTGTAGAAGCTCCATCTCCATGTGTGATTCGAGTTGATTGATGCGTTTGGTAATGACCGACTTTGCAATGCCTTCCTGCCGCGCTGCCTCGGCGAAACTTCCGGCTTCGACAACCTTCACAAAGGATCTTATAGATTTCAGCTCGTCCATTCGTTGTTCTCGATTCGCGAATATTGCATGAGTTAAGGTCGGTATTGTTTACTGGGGTGGCCCTTTTTACTATCTGAGCGTATCTGGAAGCAAGTGCGACTTAAATCTGGGTGGCTCCTGGCACGAAAACGCTAACTGTAAAATTCAAAGGGATCTGCTTATGAATAGTTTCCACACCAAGGTACTGCGAAATAGTGAATGCCTCGCACTTGCCGCTGGCAGTGGCGCTGTGAGCGCACAAGCCGCGCTTGAAGAAGTGATGGTCACCGCAACGCGACGAGCGGAGACTATTCAGGACGTACCTATTTCCGTTGCGGCAGTCAGCGTCGAGGTGCTTCGCGGGCCGCAGGGCACTTTGTTTGGAAAAAACCTGAGTAACGAGGACTACTGTGCCTGGTGTATCCCGTCCGGACCTAACGTCCTCGCGGCCATGAACCCACCCCGAGAGCTTGCGCTGCAAGTGCGGGCGAATTTCTAAAGTTATTGCAGCAGAAGTACATTCTTCTAATGAGGGAACGTGCATGCCAGTAGTTACACCAACCAATACGGAGGTCCTGAGTTTCCGGGGTCTTCACCTTTACCATAGCGGTGTCTCAAATTGCTCCATGCGGGTGCGTATGGTGCTGGAAGAGAAAGGGCTGGATTGGGAGAGCCATCACCTCAACATTCTTAAGAAAGAGCATATAACTCCCGAGTACTTCGGCATTAATCCCAACGGGCTCGTGCCAACGCTGGTCCATGACGGAGTTGTGATCATCGAGTCTGATGACATCATCGATTACCTCGACGAGACATTTCCTGAAACAGCGTTGAAGCCCTCCGATCCACAGCAGCGCGAGCAAATGTATTTCTGGCTACATAAAGCCGTGGAAATTCACGTGACGGCAATCAAGACCTATATCTATGACAAACGAGTCGGTAAAAATATGGCCCAAAACCAAGAAGAGGAAGAGATGTATCGAAATCTGCAGACAAATCCAGAACTTCTGGAGTTTCATCGTCGTAGCACTTCGACCGGCTTTACTGTTGAGGAGGTCAATGCAGCCAAAGCGATTATCGATGGGTGCTTCGAGGCGCTTGACAGGGACTTGGCTAAGAACGAATGGATTGTCAGTGACGCCTTTTCGCTGGCTGATGTCGCATGGATTCCGCTGCAGTTCACGCTGGAAAGGCTTGCGGGCTATTCCTTTGGACTTTACGCGAACATCGCGAGCTGGGCCGAGAGAATTAGCAAACGTCCCAGCTTCCAGAAGGCCGTGCTCGACTGGTTTCCACCTGAAATGCTGGGGAGTAAGTAATGCTTGAACTTTATCATCACGGCTCTTCCGTGTGTGCTGCCAAGGTCCGCTTCGCGCTGGCGGAGAAGGGCGTGGAAGTCGATAAGTCCCACTATATTGATATTCTTGCGGGCGAGCAGTTCACCGACGAGTACCGCGCCATTAATCCGAAGGCGGTGGTGCCTTCTCTGGTACATGATGGGAAGGTCCTGAACGAATCCACGGTTATTTGTGAATACATTGATGATGAGCTTACCGGGCCTCATCTGAAACCTGACGACGCCTACGGTCGCGCACAAATGCGAATGTGGACGAAAGCCGTAGACGAACAGCTGCATCCCGCCTGCGGCGAACTCACGTTCGTTTGCTGCCATAGACACATTGTCCTGCGTCTTCCACCAGAAAAGCTGGAAGAGTTCTTGGAAAGTACCCCTGATCAGTCTGTGACGTCGAAATGGAAGGCCCGAAAGCAGGAGATAGTGCGCGAGGGCTTCGACGCACCTGGCATTGATGAGACCATCAGGCTGTACTACAACTATTTGTCAAAGATGGACGAAACGCTGGCTAAGCACGAGTGGTTGGCGGGAGCTACCTTTTCCTTGGCTGATGTCGGCTTGGCTCCCTATGTGAATCGACTGGATATGCTGAGTATGTCAGGTATGTGGGAAGATCGGCTGCCGGGCGTGGAGCGCTGGTTTGACGCCATTAAGGCGCGACCGCGCTTTCAGGAGGTATTCCTCGATTGGTGTCCTCAAAAGCTCACAGATGATCTAAAGACCTTTGGCGAGCAGAGCTGGCCAGAAGTCAAAAAAATAATCGGACTGTAATTGCAAAGAGGATTGTTTAATGATGGATAGACTCAAGGGAAAAGTCGCCATCGTCACTGGCGCTGCTCAGGGAATCGGGGCTGCTTATGCAAGCGGGCTGGCCTCCCAGGGCGCTCGAGTGGTGGTCTGCGATTTGGCAGATCCATCTGCTGTGGTCAATGAGATCAATAGCGCGGGCGGGCAAGCGATGGGCGTGGTTGCCGATGTCACCGACGACGAGTCGTTGAACAACCTGGTGGCTCAGGTCGAGGCAAAGTTTGGGCCTATTGAAATCCTGGTTAACAACGCCGCTATTTTTGCTTCCATTCAATTTAAGCCCTTTACAGAACTGAGCAACAACGAGTGGGATATGGTGATGAGAGTCAATGCCCGTGGTCCCTTTCAAGCTACCAAGGCCGTGCTTCCCAGTATGAAAAAGAATGGGCGTGGGAAAATCATCAATATCTCATCGGGCACCTTCCTTCGAGGCGCGCCCATGTTCTGCCATTACGTTGCCTCTAAAGGTGCCGTAGTCGGTCAGACTCGAGCGCTCGCGCGGGAGCTTGGCCCTAGTAACGTGCACATTAACTGCATTATGGTCGGGCTAACCGAGAGCGAGGGCGTGGCCGCAAGCAAGCAGTACGACATGGCGCGATCAGCTACGCAATCGATGCGGGTTATTCAGCGGGACATGGTGCCGGAGGATCTGCTCGGCACGATCTATTTCCTCGCCAGTGAAGACAGCGATTTTATTTCTGGCCAGTGCGTGAACGTCGACGGCGGTGCTTTGAATTACTGATAGGACCATAAACGGAGCGATAGACCTTGGCTGACAAAAACAGCAAATTTTTGGGGCATTGGATTAACAACGAGTTCCTTGCCTCTGATAACGGCGCTACTTTTACCGTTTGTAATCCCATTGATGATAGCCCCCTGGCGGAGGTGGCCGAAGGCTCTCCCGACGAGATGGATCGGGCCGTGCGGGCAGCGCATGAAGCCTTTCAGACCTATCGTCATACATCCGTTAACGATCGCGAGGCTTGGCTTGCCAAAGCAGCGGCTTTATTGGACGAGCGAAAAGATGAGTTCGTTGATTTGCTCATTGATGAGGCGGGTTCGACCTTTACCAAGGCGCAGTTTGAAGCCGGCAAAGCGGTAAGTTTTATTCGCGCGGCTATAGGTATGGTCCGTCGGGTCAGTGGAGAGACCCTGCCCAGTGATTATCCGGGAAGGCTCAGTTTCACCTGGCGGGAGCCACGGGGCGTTGTTGCGGTTATTACACCCTTCAATGTGCCATTGATCAAGGCCAGTCGGCTTTGCGCAAACGCTCTGGCGACGGGTAGTACGTTGGTGCTATTGCCGTCCGAGCACACGCCGGTCATCGCACTGAAGTTTGCGCAGTTGCTCGCAGACGCCGGTTTCCCTCCGGGAACAGTCAATGTTGTGGCCGGTGACGGTTATAAGATTGGTGATTCTCTGGTGACTCATCCGCTGGTCAAGTCGGTCACGTTCACAGGTTCTACAGTGGTGGGAAAGCATATTCAGTCTCTGTGCGCTCGTGACAACAAGCATGTGACCCTGGAATTAGGCGGAAAAAACCCCCTGGTTGTTTTGGACGATGCCACACTGGCTGATGCCGTGCAGGGCGCCGTTCGAGGTATGTTTATGCATCAGGGGCAGGCCTGTATCAGCTCTAGCCGGATTTATGTTCAGAAGGGTATCTATCCGAAATTTATCGAAGCCTATAAAGGAGTGGTTTCTAAGCTGGGTATGGGGGATCTGCGTGACCCTACAACAATTATCGGTCCGATTATCAGCGACCGACAGCGCGAGCGTATCAAGCATCACATCGCTGACGCGCAGCAAAAAGGCGCCGAGGTTCTGGTGGGTGGTAACTGGGACGGTAATCGCTGTGAACCGACCGTCCTGACCAATGTGTCCGAGGATATGGAGTGTTTCTCCGAGGAGACTTTTGGTCCGGTAGTGAGCGTCTACAGGGTTGATGATCTGGATCAGGCGCTGGCAGCGGCCAATAACAGCCGCTACGGGCTCAGTTCGGCTATCTATACCAATGACTTGAATACTGCCCTTCGCTACGCCAAATCCATTGAAGCCGGCATGGTTCATATCAACGGGCCTTCTATTACCGATGAGGCGCATGTGCCTTTTGGAGGTGTCGGCGATAGTGGCTTCGGTCGCGAGGGTACCGAAGCCGATATTGATGCGCTTACGGAGCTCAAGTGGGTAACGATACAGACGGAGAGCTGAGTCGCATGGATAACTGGCGTCGGACCGGATCGGAAATCCCAGACTTTGAATTCCACTTGCTAAATGGTGATACCTGGTGGAGTCACGAGGTGGTGCAAGGCCGGTTCACCTTGCTGAATGTCTATCGGGGAAAGTGGTGCCACCAGTGTACCCGGCACCTCAAGGAGCTGGATGCGCTAATTCCCGAGTTTGCGAGCCGTCAGGTATCCGTTGTGGCTGTGAGTGCCGATACCAAAGAGCGTGCCCAAGAGTTTTCTGACAAGCTTGGTATCCAACATCTGCGCGTCGGCTATGAGATGCCCCTGGACAAAGCGCGTGAGCTTGGTGTTTTTATCTCATCTGCGGCCAAGGACGAGGAAATGCCCTTATTCTGCGAGCCGGCACACTTTCTTATTGGCGCAAACCACAAGATATTTGCGGCGTGGATTTCTTCTTGTGCCTTTGCCCGCACTGCGCCGCAGGGTATTCTCGATTACGTGGATTTTATCGGCGAGAAGGTAGATAAGAAGCCGCGCGGTTCCGCCTAAGACGTGACTATGGTGCCCCATTGATGGCTTTTGCTAGGAAGCCACGCGAATAACCTTGCACGGAAGTTTTGGAAGTTTCTCGGCGTTTTTGTCGTCACAGTAAAAGACTGCGGCAATTTTGTGGTTTTCGCACAGAGCAGAAAGTTCCGAGGGATAGCGCAGCTGCGCCTTGCCAATCGATGTTCTATGATTCCAGGGTTCCTCATCAATAAAGAACAGTACTTCATAGTGCTGATCACGTTCCAGCTTGCGATAAATGTCGTACTCCGCACTGCCGGCGCCAAGAATAATCGCCGGCCGAGCTTTTTTCCTCGGTCGCGTGAACAACGATAAAAGCCTATGCAGCCCGTTCATTTATGTGGGTCGGTACGCATCGCATTAGATTCCGAAGCACGTGGAGTATCAACGCAAATCATACTGTGGCTCCTGCCAAATAGTGTTCTCGATTCGAGAATAGTGCGTCAGCCAAGATGGAGATTGTCGCCTTCATATCTAACAATTAGAGTTATTGAAAGGATGCACTTTATAAGCAGATCACAGTGCACCCTCAGAACATAATACTAATTAAACTGAAGGTTGAGATACAAATATGAGTCCTAAGCTTTCGAAGCGAACCGCGATGGCTTGCGCTATCGTCGCAACCCTTGGGGTGCAGTATTCCGCGCAGGCGGCTCTTGAAGAGGTCATTGTGACCGCACAGAAGCGGGCGGAGTCGCTGCAGGATGTACCCGTTGCAGTCTCAGCATTTACAGGAGAAACGATGGAGACCCTCGGGATTACCAACGCCAGCGAGCTGGTGGCGATTACCCCAGGTCTGTCGGTTCAGAACCAGGCGGGATCCAATCGAAACTACTTCCTGCGCGGTGTGGGCACGGCTGACGTGCATTTGACTGCTGCCAGCGCTGTGGGTCAGTACTTTGACGGTGTCACGTTGACGAGCGGCTTCTATGCGCGATCAGCTCTGTATGACATGGAACGCGTTGAGGTGCTCAAGGGGCCGCAAAATACGCTTTTTGGTCTCAATACCACCGGTGGCGCCGTCAACTACATCAGTAATAAACCCGACCTTGGTGCGGGCACTCAGGGTAGTGCGAGAGTACGCGTCGGTAACTACGATCGTATAGAGGTTGATGCCGCGGTGGGTTTCGATATCACCGACACACTCGCCGGGCGAATTGCAATTCAAAGTATCAACGACGACGGTGCGTTCCGTTCAGTCAGTGACGGCAGGAATTATGGCGATGATGATCTGAAAAATGTCCGAGCCACTTTTCTGTGGATGCCCACTGAATTGGCCACAGTCACCTTCAATGCACGCGCGATGCGCTCGAACAATAACAGTACTGCGATAAGAGCTGTTGGAAGCCGTTCGGCGGATGGCTTGGGTGGGCTTTGTTCCCAGGTTCCAACGGGCGTTATCGATTTTGGGCAGAGCACCAGTTGTCTGAGTCGAAACGGCGGGGGCACCGGCGAGCCCGCTTCAAACCCATCTACCAGCAACTGGACGTTGAACACTCAGGACATTGGTTTTGAGGATCTTGAAACTCAGGGCTTCTATCTGAAGTTCGATTACGAATTACCTTGGGCGACTTTCAATTCAACCACCTCCTGGGACAATCTCCAGTTCCGCAATGCGAATGATAACGACGGTGGCCCCACCTTGGGCCTTCAGTCTTATCAGGAGGATGATCGCGATACCTTCCAGCAGGAGTTCCGCCTGGTATCCAGCGCCGAAAACGAATTTCGCTGGATCGCTGGAGTATATTATCTTTACGATGACGCCGACTCTTTTACGGGGCTGCGCGGCGCCCGCGGAGCGTTTCGCAATGGCCTACAAGTTCCAAATATCCAGCTCGATCACAGCAAAACTAACTTGGGCATGTACTTTCAGGGCGAGTACGATATTACCGATACTCTAACGTTAACGGCCGGCGTGAGATGGTCCGACGAAGAGATCGAGGGCGACTATCTGCCGTCATCGCCCAATGTCGCTGGCGACCCTACGTCGACTCTGTACTTTAAAGACGAAGTTGATGCGCTTGTGCGTGCGCAGAACCCCGGGGGACCGGGTTTTGACGAAAACGGTTATGAAATTGCTCGTCAGGTGTCTCAAAAGCTAACCAACGATGACGTGGGTTACACAGTGAAACTGGACTGGGCAATAAGCGATGACTCGATGATTTATTTGAGTAATTCTCTGGGCTTTAAAGGGTCCGCACTGGATATCCGTCCCGTGTATGCGCTGGTTCCCGTTGGGAACGTTATTTCAGGCCTAGAGGAAACCCGGCTTGAGCCTGAGTCTTTGGAGGTATGGGAGATTGGCTACAAGGCAAGTTTCTGGGATGGGCGCGTTGAGCTCGATGCCGCTGCATTCCATTACACCTATGAAAACCTGCAGCAGTTTGTCACAGGTCGCGGTATCCCTATTCTTGATAATGCGCCGGAGTCAGAGATAACTGGATTTGACGCAAACATCAGATACGGTGGCGACAATGGCTTCTATCTGCAGGCCGGTGTTTCGCTTCTGGACACCGAAGTCACAGATGCGGAAGGCAGCAGCTTTGTCGAAGGCGCAGAGTTGGCGAACTCGCCGGATTTATCTTTTAATATCCTAGCGCAGCAAGAGTTCACGCTGCGTAGCGGTAACTATCTTACGCTCACGGCAAATCTCTCGCACACTGGTGATCAGATTAAAGTCACTCCGACCCAGGGTCTGACGGATGTAACCGATCAGTTGACTCAAGAGGCATTTACGCTTTTGAGTGCTAATGCGAGTTACCGCTTTGGTAGTGAGCAGCAGTACAACGTGTCACTGTTTGGTAACAACTTGACCGATGAGAACTTTTGCGGCGCGATACTTTTGAACGATGGTAACGCCATATTGAGAGAGACAAGCAACGCGCGAACCGATGTCCACATGAACGCGCTGTGTAGGGTGACTAACGCATCGACACGCACCTATGGCGTCTCTTTTGCGGTAGATTTCTGACTTGATGCGGGGTCGCCTATGCATGGTGTATTTCGGGGACTTGAAAGTTAACGGTGAGGTGAATCAATGAGTTGGAGATCAGTTTTCTGCGTTCAATTGGCTTGTGCTTTCGGGCTGTCTCTCTCACTTGGCGCTGCCGCTGAATCTGAGGCGACCAGACAGTTAAAGCTTCGCAGCGCCGAGTTTGAGAAAGAAATCATTCGGGTCTCCGACAGTGTTTACACCGCTGTGGGCTACGGGGTTTCGCCGGTGAGCATGATCGTCGGCGATGACGGAGTGATGATTGTCGACACCGGTATTGATGCTGCCAGTGGGGCAGAGGTCAGGAGCGATTTTCGAGAGATTTCTGACAAACCTATTCGTGCTGTCGTCATCACTCACGGTCATCCGGATCATCTGGGGGGGCTTGCAGCATTCGTTGATTCAGACGATGTTCAGGTATGGGTTCGCGACGGATTTCAGTCTGAGGCAAACTTTCTCCGTGAAGGGGGAGTCAACAGGCAGCGTAAGCGTGGTGCGATGCAAGCGGGCTTCCTTCTCTCTCCCGAGCAAAGAATCAACAACGGCATTGCAAAGCCCTACTGGCCCACCAAGGGCGGGGCTGTGTTCGAGTCCGCGCACTCAGCCAAGCCCACACATTTTGTCGCCGACGCTAGAAACCGTGTAGCAATCGCCGGCATTGAGGTGGATCTGGTCGTTATCGATGGTGAAACTGACGACGGCCTATATATCTGGTACCCCAAAGATGAGGTTCTCTTTTCTGGAGACAACTTCTACAAATCCTGGCCTAACCTGTATCCCATAAGAGGGTCCGCGTATCGCGATGTTCGCAAATGGGCGCTGGGGGTTGACGCTATGCTTAAGGAGGGGCCGGACGCTATTGTGGGTGGCCATACCAGGCCGATAATAGGCGCAGCAGTAGTTGAAGAAACACTATCGAATTACCGTGATGCCATTCAGTTCGTATTTGATAAGACTGTGGACGGCATCAACAAGGGATTAACGCCTAATCAGCTCGTTGAATATGTACAGCTACCAGAAAAGTATTTGCAACTTGACTACCTGCGCCCTTACTACGGCAATCCAGAGTGGGCGATAAGGTCAATATTCAACGGTTACCTGGGTTGGTTTGATGGGAACGCGAGCAATCTTTTTCCGCTCAGTGATGCCCAGGAAGCGAAGCGTTTGGCCAATGCTCTTGGTGGTGTCGAGGGGCTCGTAGCGTTGATTGATGAGGCGGTTCAGAAAGGTGATTATCAATGGGCGTCGCAGCTTTGTGACCATGTTCTGGCTCTGGAGCCAAGCAACAGCGCGGCAATGATATTCAAGGCTGATGCATTGACGGGACTCGCTGAGCATATTCTTACCGCCACGGCTCGAAACTACTATCTCAGTGCTGCCAAGGAACTGCGCAGATCGGCCGCTAAGGAGTCGAATTAAAGGTCTTAGCGTTTGGGCCGGTGCTTAGCGCCAGGAGAGTAAATTGCTGCGACCACTTGCGTGCATGACGCTCATGCTACTTTTTGGGACTTGTTGCTCGGTTACCGCAGCGACACGTCCCAATATTCTGATAATCGTTGCGGATGATCTTGGGTACGCAGAATTAGGCGCTTATGGTAGTGAGATTGCCACTCCTGCCATCGATAGTCTTGCCGATACGGGCGTTCGATACACCAGTTTCTACGCCCATTCCAATTGCTCACCAACTCGCGCCATGTTGCTTTCTGGTATTGATAGCCATCTTGCGGGCTTTGGTGCCATGGCTGGATACGCAGGCTCCAACCAGCGAGGGAAACCCGGTTACGAAGGCTATCTCAATGAGCGGACCGTTTCGCTGGCAAACCTTCTGCGTGACTCGGGATACAGAACCTATCTCTCGGGCAAATGGCACCTTGGCGTAAAGCCCGAGCATTTGCCCGCAGCGAAAGGCTTCGATCGATACTTTGTCCAGTCCAAAGGAGCACCGCCGGGCGGTCACTTTAATCTCAACGGTGCGACCCCCGAATCAAAAGGCGCGTATTTTGAAGATGGTGTTGATCGCACCGGAGCACCTGTTGCAGCAGATTTTTTTTCAAGTAATTTTTATACCGATAAGCTCATAGAGTACCTGGAATCGGAAAAAGGCCAGGGCGATCCTTTTTTTGCTTACCTCGCGTTTTCGGCGCCCCATATTCCCGTTCAGGCGCCCGATTCTCATATTGACTTGTACAAAGGGAAGTACGACGACGGCTACGATGTGCTGCGTGAGCGTCGGCTGGCGACCATGCAAAGCCTCGGACTGGTCGCCCAGGATGTCGCGCTGGGGCAACGCCCCCCCGCGGTGCGGCCATGGAACGAACTTAGTGTAGAAGAGCAACGCGTTTATACGCGGCGCATGGAAATCTACGCGGGCGCCATTGACAATATGGATGACAATGTAGGGCGACTCCTTGATTACCTTCGCAAGACGGATAGATTTGACGACACTCTGATTATCTTCCTGTCCGACAATGGCGCTGCCGGCTTCAGTGGTTGGCAGAGTGTGCCATTGCGTGAACGTTATGCGGCTGCTGACAACAGTCTAAAGAACCTCGGTCGTGATGGGTCGATGATGTTCTACGGCGGAGGTTGGGCCACTGCCGGCAGCACGCCATTTTTTTTATTTAAGCGCCACATGACCGAGGGTGGGCTCCGGGTTCCTCTAATAATCAGCGGACCGGGCGTGGCAAACTCGGGTTCTGTCAATCATGAACGCCTTACTGTTCGCGATATTGCGCCGACACTGTTGGAGGTCGCAGGCACTTCTTATCCTAAGGGTGTCTATAAAGGTCGCAATGTTCTTCCTCAAAGTGGCAAATCATTTGCGGCGCAGCTTGCTGGTGTGCAGACGGCCGCGGTTCATGATGCGCAAGAGACCTTTGCCTGGGAGCTGTTTAAGCGTCGGGGGGTGCGTCAGGGTGCCTGGAAGGCAGTTTTGATGGAACTGCCGTTTGGGAATGGGCAATGGCAGCTTTTTGATTTAGACGCGGACCCTGGAGAGACCGTAGACCTTGCGCGCCTTGAGCCGGATAGACTGGCGCAGATGCTTGAGGCCTGGGAGAACTATGCGGCACGGAACAACATCATTATTAGCGATGATCCGTTACGCTGGCCTTAGCCGGTAGTATTCGGGGCCTTGTCTTAGCAAAGTTTCTTCTGCTGGCGGATTAAAGCTTATCCAGGCCACGAGAGAGAATTGCGTCCACGGCAGCGTAGGTTGATACGCAGAACGGCACACAATACGTTAGCGGGATCTTCCAATATAAGTCTAGAGGCAAGGTGGCGTCCGAAAGGATCAAATTCCCTTGGTTGATTCCGATCAGTATCGTGCCCACCAGCATGGAAACTTTGGTGCTTCTGCGCACCACTGGTTTGCTCGTGGCTACACGTAACCACCTCGCTGCTGGGGACTCGGTCATGCTATTGATCAATATTGATGATTGAAAGAAAAGGGTGGGGCAAGGTCTTTTAGTTCTCCAGGGGGTTGGCCATATCTTTGCCGGTGTAAAGCTTCACAGCATGTGAGTTCTGCTATTACTTACCACTCCGATAAGTTCTCAAAAGGAAAAAGCCGAGCGTGGATAAATCCACCGGATGTTTCAGGAAAGACCACTGCCTCGGCAAAACCGCGTCTCATTACGCTTCTTTACTTTAATAGTAATAGGGTGGCTGACAGGTCATCGGCTTCGTTATTTCATCGGTATTTAAAAGTAATTCAGCCGAAGGTAAGAGGGACGTTGAGGGTGAGCTGTCAGTAGTTCTAGGCCTCTAATAAACAGGTCAGACAGCTGTTGCCGAGATTGCGCTCAAGAGCTTGCCGCCGGCCGGCACTAGGGAGGTGTCTCCTTTCCGAAAAACTTTAGACATTAGTCCTGCATTGTTGTGCCTTATCCGAAAAATAGAGCAACGAGCGTCGTTTTCAGGCTAATAAAATTAATAAGTTACAGTCCTAAGACGGGCTTTTAACCAATTGGTCGCTGGTTCGAATCCAGCACGGCCCACCATATTCCCTCCACAAGCAGCGAT
>ENA-OUOG01002022-OUOG01002022.1-marine-metagenome-genome-assembly--contig:-NODE-2022-length-22020-cov-6.048170_pt1 | contig 22020 bp, 10 predicted proteins | sample MGYA00248635_ERZ508505 | MGnify/ENA primary metagenome ERZ508505 (study PRJEB26176, sample SAMN06267871) | marine metagenome | isolation source: Saanich Inlet, British Columbia, Canada | place: Pacific...
CTACAGGAGACGGCGGGGGTGGGAACGTCACGGGCGGCGGCGGCGGCGGCGGCGGCGGGGGGGGGGGCGGCGGCGGTGACGGAAGCGATGACCCCCACCGCCCTTCCCGACCCCTCGGGCTCGTGTCCCTCGCGCTCGCCGCTTCCGTCGTCCCCGCGTGCGCGGCCCCGAGACCGGCGCGAGCCGGATCGGAAAAAGACGGTTCGTCGTCGCCGTCGGATCTCGGGGTGTGTTTCCTGTACGGGTTCACGTGGTTCTACGGGTTGAAGCTGTTCCTGAAGAACTTCTTCTCCCCCGTTGTTCTGTTCCTGGGGAGCATGTTCATCCTGACCAAGGCGGGCGTGCTCCCCGAGAGTCTGGGCAGAGAGGCGTACGAGGGCTACGTCAAGCCGCGCGTGCCGAAGGAGTGGCGCGACTTCAAAGTCTCCGACGAGGTGGTGGACGACAAGGTCAAGGAGGTGGAGAAGAGGTTCTGGCAGTTCGTCAAGCGGGTGTTGCCCGCGTGCGACACGCCTACCGCGGAGAAGGCGTTCTTCGCCGGGATCATCCTCGCGGGGTTAGCGTAGTGGCGTTCGCGTTCGCGACGAAAGCGCCGCGACGAAGGTTGAAAAGGTTGAAATCGCGCGTCAAAACATACGCGCTTTTTACCTTGCCTCGCGACCGATCCGTCGCCTCACTCGCTCCCCTGCCCCTCGATCCACTTCGCGAGCGTCGCGGCGCCGAACCCGGTGGCGCCGCCCTTCTTGTCGTCCCACACCGGGCCGGCGATGTCCAGGTGCGCCCACTTCGTGGTGTCCTTCTCGACGTACTTCTGCAGGAACAGCGCCGCCGTGATGGCGCCCCCGCCCCGCGAGCCCGTGTTCTTCATGTCGGCGTAGTCGCTCTCCATCCCGCACGCCTTCCAGTACGACTCGCGCACGGGCATGCGCCAGAAGGGCTCGCCCGCGCTCTTAGACGCATTATCCAGCGAGGCCGCCAGCTCGTCGTCCGGCGTGAACATGCCGGCAACTTCCGGGCCCAGCCCGACGATGATGGCGCCGGTGAGCGTCGCGACGTCGACGATTTTTTCGGCGCCCGCCGTCTTCTCGGCGTACACGATGGCATCCGCCAGCGTCAGGCGCCCCTCGGCGTCGGTGTTGTTCACCTCGATGGTCTTGCCGTTGGACGCGGTGAGGATATCCCCGGGCCTTAAACCGCGCGACCCGATCATGTTCTCGCACGAAGCCACGATGAAGTGCGCCTGCACGCCTTTCGGGGCGAGCTCGGCGACGGTTCGCGCCGCGCCCAGCGTCGCGCCGGCGCCGCCCATGTCGAACTTCATCATCTCGATCATGCTCCCCGCGCCCGCCTTGATGTTGTACCCGCCCGAGTCGAAGGTCAGGCCCTTGCCCACCACGGCCACCTTCTTCAAAGAAGAAGCGTTCTCGGAACCCAAAGGCGTGTAGGTCAGGTGGATGAACTTGGGGGGCTCGTCCGACGCCTCCGCGACGCCCAGATACGCGCCCATCCCCATCGCGCGGCACTCCGCCTCTTCGAGGATCTTCACCGACATCGTCTCCGGGAACGCCGCCGCGATCGCCGTGGCGGTCTCCGCCAGCGCCGTCGGCGTGACCACGTTGGGGGGCGCGGCCACGAGCTGCTTGGTGAGCGTCACGCCGGCGGCGGTCGCGGCGCCCTCCGCCAGCGCGGCGGCGACGCTCGCCGCGTCGGCGTCCGCGGGGGACGACACCGTGACGGTTTTCAAAGTCGAGGGCTCCGGCTTTGATTTGAACCTGAGGTCGGCGGACGACCCGAGGTGCGCGCCCAGCACGATGGAGGCGGCTTTGGTTCGGAACGTCTCCGCGGTGTCTCCCATCCAGTACTTGCGCAGGTACAGAGACGAGCACTTCGCTTCGCGCGCCGCCTTGGCCGCCTCGCGGCCGAAGCCGATCCACACCTCGGGCGACGTCGCCGTCTTCGCCGGGTCGCCGACGCCGACGAGGCCGACGTGCCTGAACGGCAGGCCCGTGGCTTTGGGCACGCGCGTGAACGCCGTGCTTCCCGCCTTGCCCTTGAACTCCTTCTCGTCCACCAGCTCCTTGATCAGCGCGCCGAGGCCGGGCGCGATGCCCTCGAAAACCGCGTCGTCGGCGGCGAGCTTCGCGCAGTCCTCCTCGCACACCGAAAACACCACCATGTCGGCGGCCGCGGCGTTCGCGGCGTCCTCGGTGACCGGACTGGAGGAGACCGCGAGCTCGGCGTGCGGGCGCATGTCCCCGGCGGGAAACGAGCCCCCGCTCGCGGCGAACGCGCGCGTCGAGCGGCGCGCGGCGGCGACGCCGCGGCGGGACGTGGGTCGCGCCTGGGCGGTCGCGACACGCGACACGGGCGTCGCGGAAGACGAAATCATCGCGGAAGTCATCGGCGCGGCGAGACGTGTGGGGGCGCGTGCGTGCGCGGCGTGAGGGGTGAGCAGGGACCGGACCACGTTGGTGAGTGCGGACGGACGCGACGTGAGCTTTCGCAGCATCAAGCGCCGGCGACGAATGACACCGCGAGCCGCGCGACGCCAGGATAAGAACAGGTTCGAGCTTTTCAGAAGTCGACACGTCATTCGGGCAAGAGGTCGTTCACGAAACTCCCGGAATCCGAGAAATCAGGGCGTCTGCTTCGTCGCGTGCGGTCACTACGCGAGGCGCCGGTTGGCATGGGGTGAGGGGTGCGTGCCGGGGTCGCAGCGAGGAGACGTCTTTGCTGCGCGATGGGGGCTTGTAAACGGTGTTCGCATGGCAAGCGGAAAAACAACTGCGCGGACTGCCGCGGCTGCCTGCACGGCAAGCTTTAACGTTTCGCGTGCGCTTTTCATTCGATTGCAGAATCTCCTCGAGGCGAAACTTTATCCCAAGACGCGTTCGGCAGAGCCTTCGCGCCGTCCCGTCGCGCTCGCCGCGCCTCCTTCCCCCGCGCCCACTACGGGTTCACCTCCGTGACCCCCCACGTCCCGTTCTCGTCCCTGACGTGCACGTACCTCCTGTTGCTCCTGAGCGACAGGTGGTCCACCTCGTCCACGTCCATGACCACCAGGCAGAAGTTGTCGGCGGCGTTACGCGCGTCATTCACCAAAGCTTCGTCCACCTCGAACGTCTGCTTGTGGCTCTTCTCGCCTTTCTCGCCTATTTCGTCGAGCTGCGGGAACCCCGGCTCCGGCCAGAGGAACTGCGCGCGGCCGTTCGGGGACATCCGACTCCACGCCTCGAGGCGCTCCTTCTGCATCGAAGGTGAGTCCTTGGTGACCACGGTCAGATCGCCCGCGATGCGGAACTGCTCGCGGCTCTCGGGGAAGTACCACGCAAACTCGCCGGCGGCGTTGCGCGCGAGCTCCTGCACTTTGCTCGAGCGCAGGTCCGTCACCACCGTCACCTTAGCGGTCTCGCCGAGGAAGCCGCGGTACACCACCGTGCGGTTCGCGGGCTTGCCGTTCGGCTTCACCGTGGCGAGCTGGAAGTACTTCGCGTAAGGCATGTGCTTGTCGTTCTTCTTGATCGCCGAGAGCACGGCGGCGCGCCACGCGGGGGAGGCGACGGCGGACATCGGTCGGCGTGTTTTTCGCGAGCGTCGTACGCCGAAACCCGGGGATGACGTCGTCGTCGGCGGTGCCGAGTCTTCTCCCTTCGGAGCAGTAAGGCGACGGGGGACCGCTCGAGCGCGCGAGGGTACTCGGGGGCTTGCGCGAGGTGCGAAGCGAAAAGGCTCGCGTGGAGCGACGCGGGACGTGCGGTTCCGTTGTGGCGCGCGTCGACCGCCGACCGCGGTGCCGAGAGCCGCGATTCGGGGCGACTGATGAGCTCGCCGAATTTTTATTTTTTTTTGGACGACGCGTTTCGGGAAGAAAGTCGGTGCCGGTTCCTCTGTACTCGTCCGCGCGCGGCGCTGGCGCTGGCATGGGACGCCCCGCGGGATTCGCGCGGGTCGCGCTCGCGGCTCTGCTCGCCTGTCTCGCGACGCACCGCGCGGACGCGCTCCCCATTCTCCGCGCGCCTCGACCCGCGGTGGACCCCAAGGAAGCCGCGGCCGCGCACTTCGGCGTGCCCCCCCGATCGTTGTTCGAAGGCGCTCCCGCCTCGGCGGACGCCTCGCGGACGGACGCGAAGGTGTCGCTGCTGACGCACACTCTGCACGGCTCGGGGTTCCACCGCGTCGTTTCCGTGGAGCTGGAGGCTTCGCTGCCCGCGCGCCTGTTCCGGGTCGCGTCGTACGCCAAGTGCCACGCCGCGTTCGTCACGGAGCTCGACCCGCATCTGTACGCGGACCGCTTCGAGCTGGACGCGGCGGCAAAGCGCAAGGGCCCGGGGCACGCGGCGGCGGTGTTCGAGGACGCGTTCGTGATCAGCGAGAAGCCCGCGAGTGTGTGCAACAGCTCGGTGGTCGCGGTGACGGCGCCACTCAAGCCGCGACCCTTCGAGAAACCTTCCCGGTTCGCGGAAGACGACGACGCCGACAACGAGGCGCGGAGGATCTCCGTCTTCGCGAAAACCGAGTACGCGTTACACAACCGCTACCCGAAACCCGTCCGCGCGCCGACGAGCCTTGAACCGTACGTCTCCGTGTCGCTGCCGCCGCCGCGCGTGCTCGTGCGCTGCGGCGGCGATACGCACCACAAGAACAGCATACCGGGCGACGGGTGGGTCGTGTTGGCGTCTGACGACGAAGAAGTTTCTGAAGACGAAGACGCGAAAAAAAAAGGGACAAAAACGCGAAAGTCTTTGACGTGGCGCGTCCCGGCGGGGACCCAAACGCACTTCGAATTCGTCGCCGCCGCGACGCTTTTAGCTCGGTACGCGGCGGCGATCTTCGTGGCGGCGGCGGTGTGGCGCGCGCCCGCGGCGTCGAGGTTCACGCAGGCTGGCGGTGCCAAAGCCAAGGGGGGCAAGCGGGAGTGAGGGACGAAGAGAGCGAACAGAGCGTCGTAGAGCAGTACTAATAGCTAGACACTAGGACTATGAGCTACGGAAGTTCAAAGAGACGTACGACTCGCGCGACTAAAGGACGCTCGTCTCGTCGTCAGAAAAGTCGTCGGCGCGGCGCATCTGCTCGACGCGCGCCAGGCTCTCGCGCACGAGCGTTTTCACCGCGCTCGTTCTCTCCGCGCCGTCGGTCGCCTCGACGACGCGCTCGACGATCCCCCGAACCAGCGACGCGACGATCCTGGCGTCCTTAGATCCCTGAACCTCGCGGCGATCTCTGTGCCCCCGGTACGCACTCTGCACGCGCGTCGCCGCCGCCGCCGCAGCCGCCGCGTCGCGGCGATCTCTGTGCCCTCGGAACGCGCTCTGCACGACAATCGCCGCGTCGCGCTCCTCCGCGGCCCACTCCGCGCGGTCCTCCGCGAGGATCGCGTCGCGGTACGCGCGCGCCTCGCGACGACCGAGCGCGCCCCGCCGCCGGCGCTGGCACTGCACCGCGGCCGAGGCCAGCTCGTTGACGACTTCCGAGTCAACAACCGCGGCTTCGCTTTGGAAAGCGCCGTCTCCTCGCGCGCGCTCTTCTCCGCGTCTCCTCGCCTCCGTCGCGCGCCGCAGCGCGTCGAACGCCCTGTGTTTCTCCAGCGCCTTCTCCCAGCGGCGCGCCTCGGACACGCACACGCCCACCCTGGTCTCCGCCGCGCGCCTCGCCGCGACCGCCTCCACCAGCTGCCTCTCGAGCGCCTCGTTCACCGCGAGCGCGGCGCGCACCGACGACGTGCACTCGGCGGCGAAGGCTCTGCGCGATTCCATCTCGGCGCGAACCGCCGCGTGCGCCGCCGCGGAGGTGGCTTTCGCCTCGGCGATCATCGCAGCCGCCTGCACGGGGTCCACCAGCGCGTTCGGGTCCACGACCGGAAGCAAAGGAGCGTCTGTCTGCGCGTCCGCGTCCGACGTGTCTTTCGTCGTGTCTTTCGTCGGAACGGAGTCGGAACGCGCGGGACTCGGCGCTTTTTTTTCGTTCGTGGACGGCGCAATCGTCGATTGCGCCGTCGCCTCGAGCGCGTCGCGCTGGGCGACGAGCTCGGCGTTGGCGGAGACCAAGTCTTTTGCGTGCGCTTCTGCGTCCGCGGCGTACTGCCTCAAATGCGCCAGCTCCTGTTCGGCGTCGAGAAGGCGTCTCTGAAGCTGTTTACGAACCTCGACCTCCGCGTGATCCGGGACGACGCGCTTTTGCTCGACGTTGGCCGAGTCCCCCGCGTTCTCCGCGTTCTCCGCGTTCGTTGCCACCGGGGGCGCGGCGCGTGCCGCGGCGTCGTGCGCTCTTCCGGAAGCGACGGATTCCAAGTGCTCCGCGCGCGCTTCCGCGTCCGCGAGGTGGTCCGCGGCGTCGTCCAGCGCCTCAAGCAGGTGGCCGAGCACGTTCTGCGCCAGCCGCAGCGCCGGGGAGGTTTGCGCCTCGCCGACGTCGTCGGGATGCGTCGCCTGGAGAAGCCGCGCGAGGCCGAGCGCCTCTTCCCGCTCCAGCTCCGAGTCCGCCTTGTGCTGCAGGAACGCGGGCGCCCACGCCGAGAACGACGCCGCCATCGCCAAAGTCCCCGCGGATGATCGATCCTCTCCGCGCGCGCGTCTGAGGGGCAACGGCCGCGTGTGCCGAGAAAAATGACGTTCACCGACGTGTCAGACACCTCACGACTGCCGAGTCAGCTTCTGCGCGGTGAGATTTGAAAGCGAAGATGGGTGAGCAGTCTGCTTGATCGATACGTTTGACCCAGTCGACCGTTTTTGTCGATTTCAACGGAACTGCGCGAACGCGCGGATAAATAAATTGCGACGCGCTCGGCGCCCTTCATTGTCGTTCGCGGGAACGAGCGCGAGAGTCGCCGGGCGTCTCGTCGCATCGTTCCGCGGCGATGGGCGCGTTGTCGAAATCCCCGAGCTCTCCGAAGGATCAGGGCGGAGGTTTCCTGTCGGTACGTGCGCTCCCCTCAGAATTGCATGTCCCGAATTTCCTCCAATTCTCCTCCCCGCCTTTTCGCCGCGGTAACATTCAATCGACGGAACCTGACGTCCCCTCCCCTCCCCTCCACGCCGCAGGGAATCTCGCCGTTCAAGCGCAAGCGATCGAGGCGCGGAAAGTCGAAGAGACGGCTGCAGGTACGTCTCGTGGACGTCGCGGATGTGGAGTTGCACACCGACGGGACCTTGGTGCATCGCGCTTCTCTGGAAGGGTCGAACGACGGTTCCGTCCGGGGGGCGGCGCCCGCTGGGCCGGAGGACGCGTCCCCGTCCGCTTCCGGGCACCTTAGCGGCATAGTGGGGCGAGCGGGTAGCGGCAGCGGAAGCGATTCGAGCGGGTTCCACCAGGGCGCGGCGCGTTCGTCGAGCGGGGCGGGGGGGAAGGCGCGGAAGCCCACGCTCCTGGATTACGCCAAGAAAGCCGTCAAGTCCCTGGAGACGGAGATCATCAAGGATCAAAAACGCATCGGGTTCGTGAACGAGATATACGACGCCAGCGTCAGGGCGGACGACGAAACCGCAGAGCCGTTCGTGAGCCCTCTGCGAAGACGCCACGACACGGAGACGGCCGGGAAGGACCTCGCGACGCTCAGGGCAGAGCGGGAGGCGCTGGAGACGGGCGCCGAGGCAGATGCCGAGCCCGGACCCTCTTCGTCGGAGAAACGCGCCGAGGCGGATGCCGGTCGCGACACGAGGTCTTTGACGTTTTCGATCGAGGAAGGGAAAGAGTTTTGTGGCGACAGACCTGTGAACGATGACAGATCGCCGCGGCCATCGCGCACGTCGATGGATTCGAGTGATCAGTTCAAGGCTGGCGCGCACGACGACGAGGTGGAGGACGTGTGGCTGGAAGGGTTGCGGCTGCTTCGGCTTCGAACGTGGATCTTCCTGGACGATCCCGACTCATCAACGCTGGCGTTCTTGACGTCCACGCTCATCCTGGGGCTGATCGTGATTTCGTCGGTGACGTTCTGCCTCGAAACCATGTCCAGCTTCGAGGGCCCCCAGCACAGGGACGCGTTCTGGATCATCGAGTGCATCTGCATCGCGGCGTTCACGATTGAGTACGGCCTGAAGCTGATGTGCTGCCCCGACGTTCGGAAGTTCGTCGTGCAGCCGATGAACCTCGTGGACCTCATCTCCATCCTGCCGTTCTACATCGAGCTCGCCATCTCCTCCGCGGACGGCGGGTCTTCGCGCATACTCCGCACCATCCGCCTCGTGCGCGTGTTCCGCGTCATCAAGCTGGGCTCGCGGAGCGGGAAGCTGCAAGTCGTGACGCGCACCATGCACGAGTCGCTCGACATGCTGGCGATGATGTTCTTCCTGCTGACGCTGACGGTGCTGGTGTTCGCGACGCTGGTGTACTTCGCCGAGCGCGGGGACGAGTACTCGACGGACGGGATCTACGCGCGCAAGGTGGACGTGGTGTGCACGGACCTTGCGCTGGCCACCTACGGAGACGACATCACCGCCGAGGACGGCTCGCTGGTGAATGGGTGCGAGCGCGTGTCGAGCCCGTACAAGTCCATCCCGGATTCCTTCTGGTGGACGATGGTGACGCTCATGACCGTGGGGTACGGCGACCAGGTCCCGGTGACGGGCGCCGGGCGCCTGGTGGCGAGCCTCGCGATGCTCGCCTCCGTGCTTTTGATGGCGCTGCCCATCTCCGTGATCGGCAGCGAGTTCACGCAGCAGTGGATGGAGTACATGAAGCACGCCGCCGAGATCTCCGGGCGCGGGCGCAAAGCCGCGCCGAGGTTTTTGGAGGTTTGCAATCGCCTGAAGACGCACCTGCAGATCGTGGACGAGATCATGCGCAAGATGCGGGACACGCAGGTGGACATAGACGAGCGCTCGCTGCGCATAAAACAGATCGTGCGCGCGCGCGAGAAGGAGGCGCAGACGCTGCGGCGCAAAGCCCTGACGCGCGGGAAGCACGCCGTCGAGGCGCTCCTGCGGGACAAGGAGGCGAATGACCGGGCGGGTGGCGACCGTCAACTGCAACGCGAGGTGGAGCTTCTGCTGATCGAGCGCGAGCAGCTGAGAAAGGCGGCGCAGACCGCGGAGCTGATGGTCTCCATGAAGCTGCCGGCGAGCGTGTTGAACTGCCTGGACAAGTGCATGTTCATCAAGGAGCTCAGCGAGGATGATTACGAGCTCATCGTCGCGGAGATCGACGAGCTCGACTTTCGCGCCGTCGAGTGGCACAACAAGCGCTCGCGCTTCGTCAAAGAAAGGGGGGGTTCGTCGGGGGCCGCCGAGCGGCGGGCGCGAAAGGAGGACGCGAAAGCGGCGGGGGCCGGTGCGCCCGGGTCGCCCAAAACGCCGGGGCGGGGGAGGGATGAAGCGCGCGCGACGCCGCCGGAGTCGGTGGGGCCGAGGCTGTGATTGTGATTAGAACCAACACCGAAACACCAAGATTCTCGTTCGACAATTTTTTTTTCGCATTTTTGCGAACTGGAGCATCATACGCGCATTTTCGATATAGTGAGGTGTTACACGCTAAAGCACTCGATCGAAGTGGGGTCGAGCTCCCCTCGCCGCGCGGCCACACGTCACCGCACGCGACGCCGACGGGTCGGTGACACGCGCGGTCCGCGTACGCGTCGACCGAGCCCGGCGGTCGTTTCCCCGTGGGAAGTCCCCGGCACCCCCTCGACGTTCCCCCCGGTAGCCGCGGGTGTCGAGCGGGGGAGAAAAAGCTCGTCGGGAGGGGCCGGGCGCGCGAGATGGCGCCCGTCCCCGTGCCCGCTAAAGATGTCCCCCCCACGGGCCACGCCGTCTTCGTGATGGCGGTGCTGGTCGTGGTGGTGAGCAGCGGCTTGGCGCTGATGATGGCGCACCTGTTCCGCTCGGGGTACCCGTACCAGTGCAGCGTGCTGGCGGTGCAGCAGCTGGTGTGCACGGCGTTCGGCGCCTTCATGATGGGCCAGCGCCCCGAGGAGGCGGCGAAGCTGCGCATCTCGCGCTGGAACTACCTCACCATGCTCCTGCCGTTCTCGGGCGTACTCTCGCTGAAGCTGTTCCTGCAGAACAAGGCGGTGCAGTACGTGTCGCCCGCGTTCTACGCCATGACCGGCTCGCTCCTGCCGGTGGGGGTCACCATGCTCTCCATCGCCATAGGCAGCGCAAAGTTCAAGTGGAGCACGGTGGCCGCGGCGGCGGTGGTGTCCGTGGGCGGCGTCCTGATCAAGTTCGGGCAGGTGGAGCTCAGCACCATCGGGTTCATCTTGACCATCAGTAGCCTCGGTCTGGACGTCGTGCGCCTGCTGCTGATGCAGGCGCTGCTGCAGCCGCTGCGGCTCTCCGGCATGGCCACCATGTTGCTCAGCGCGCCGCAGCAGTGCTTGCTGTTCTTCGTGAACGCGGCGTGGGCGGACGCGCGCGAGGTGGCGCACCGCGCGAAGCTCAGCGCGGACGAGGGCGGGTTTGGGGACGACTTCTACGTCATTCTGTGCGTGGTGTGCGCGCTGGCCATCATGGTGGTGCTGTTCAACCTGATCTTCGTGAAGATGACGAGCGCCATCATCAGCGCCATCTGCACGCCGTTCAAGGACCTGAGCACCATCGTCTTCTCCGACCTGCTCGTGGACAAGCGCACGGAGACGCCGCAGGCGGTCATCGGGTTCGCCATGTCGTGCACGGCGTCGCTCGCGTACAACATCCACGACGTGTACGAGAAGCGGCGGGAGGCGGAGGCGCGCGCGGCGGAGGAGGAGGCGAAGCCCCTGCTGGAGGCGGAGTCGGGAGCGAAAGCGAAAACGGGGGGGAGCTGTCAGCCGGAGCTGGAGGAGCGCGAGGACGACTGGCGCGTGGAGGACGCGTACTGGGTCGGTCTGTACTGCTGCGTCGCGGGGGTCATCATCTACGCCTACGCGGTGGTGTGGCACCTCAAATAGAAACGCGAGACGCGAGACGCGAAATGCGCGCGCGGGGACGCACGAGGGTCCATTAGACATAGCGGAGACGACGAGATGCATGAAACCATTCTTTTCAATTCTTGTCTGCGGCGCTCGGCGCCGGCGGCGCCGACGCCGCCAGCATCGCCGCTATTTCGCGACGCTCCGCCTCGGCTGCGGCGGCGGCTTCCGCGGCGGCTTTCGCCGCCGCTGCCTCGGCATCGCGCCTCCTCGCCTCCTCCTCCTCCGCAGCCTTCGCGCGCGCCTCGGCTTCCTTCCGGGTCTTCTCCTCGCGCTCGCGCTCCGCCGCGACGTTGGCAAACATCCGGTCCACCGCCGCGCGTTCGCGCTCGAGCCCCTTGTCCAACTCCTCCATCTGCCGCAGCTTGAGCTCGATCTTGCGCATCTGCATCTCCACGACACCCACAGCGAGCTTCTCAATCTCGTGCTCGTCGCGGTCAGCCAGAAGCTTCGCGTGCACGGCCGCCGCCGCCATGCCCGCCGCGGAGGCAGCCACAGCCTGCTCGCGAGTCACGGCGGGCGCGGGGCCGAGAGCGGGCTCGCCGTCGGCGTCCTCCGCGCTCGGAGTCGCGCCGTCGCCGTCGTTTGTCCCGAAAGCGGGATCCGCCGCCTCAGCGAGGTGCGCGAGGGCGGCTTTGGCCGCGGCCGCGGCGACGCGCGGCCCGACGCACGTGGCGAGGAACGCGACGACGGACATCACGGGGTTGGGCGCGCCCGCGAACGGGGTCTCGACGACCGACGCGCCGTCCGAGTTTGGTGTCGAAACCGCTTTTCGTCCGTCCCAACCGCCGTCGAGCAATCGCTCCACGAAGGCGTCCTCGATGGGCAGACGCGCGAACCGCCGGACGCACTGCTCGGCGTTCTTCGTCGCCACTCTAGATGCCACCGACGACCAGTCCTCGCCGTGTCTCTCGATAGCCTCAAGCAACGTCAACGTCTCCTGGTCCGTCCAGTCCCTCGCCTCGGCGTCCTCCTCTAAATCGTCCGAGTCGGAATCGGAATCGCCGCCGCGCTTTTTGGCCGTTTCCTCATCCGCCGCGCCGTCGCCGCGCGTCGTCGAGACGACGCGCGCGAAGCGCGCCGAGGACGCGCCGTCGGGCAGGTTACCGGCGGCGAAGCACGCGACGCACGTCACGTCGAGTTCCGGCTTCGAAGCGTACGCGCCCGCGAGCGACACCGCGGCCGAAGCCGAGGTCTCCGCGCGGTAATACGCGCGGCCGGTGCCGACGAGCGACGCCGCGCAGCCGCGGCAGCGGCGCGACGCGGGTGCCTTCTCGGCGGCGACGGGAAGGCAGTGGGCAGCACCGTCGCCGAGCGCGACGTCCGTTGCCGCCGGTGGCGGGTCCCTGTTCTTGGGGGGGCGCCCCACGCGCGGCGCCGTGATCTCCCGGATGCCCGCCGCGCGAGCCTCCAGCTCGCGCGCCGCCGCGACCGCGGCGGCAACCGCGGCGGCGCCGTTGGCGGGCGCCGGGTCGAAGCGGTACAGCGCGTCGGCGGCGGCGGCGTTTGTCCCCGCGGGCGCTCTCGCGCTCGACGGCGTCTCCGCCTTCTCCGCGTCGTCTTTTTCGTCTTTTTCGTCCTCATCCGCGGTCCAGTTGATCAGACCCCAGCGGTTGCAGAAGTCGTACACGCGCTGCTGCGTCGCGGCGGCGATGTTCGCGCCGGGCGCGGCGGTCGCCATCGCGCGGCGAAGCGCGCCGTCGAACCGCAAAAACGACCCGGGCGCGAAGGAAGACATCGTCGCGTCGCGAAGCGCGCGGTAGCGAGACTCGGCGTCCTCGGCGGCGTCCTCGCCGAAAAACTCGGGCACGCCGAGCCGCTCGATCTCGTGCGTGGCGTCTTTCCTGAACCACGCGGCGTACCCCGGCAGCGTGTGCGAGCCCGCCGTCGAAACAAAATCGACGGCGGGCTCCTCCTCTCTCGAGGTGGCGTCGCCGTCGGCGTCCTCGCGAAGCGGCGCCGCCGCGTCGTCCACCACCGACGCCACCGCCGCGGCGGCGGCGCGCGCGGCGGTCCTCTGCCCCCGGGAGATGTTCTCGATCACGGGGACGCCGCGCGCCGCGGGCGTCCCCGGGATCACGGGGATCCCGGGGATGCCGTCCCCGCCCGCGGCCGCCGCCAGGACGGCGGACGGGCCGTCCCCGAAGTCCCCCGCGCACGCCGCGAACACGACGCGGTGCGGCGTCACGATTTGCCGCCGAACGACGTTCGGCGCGACGCGCTCGGCGAACCGCGACGGCGCCAGAACCTCGCCTCCTAAACCCGCGGTCTTCTCTTTCGTTTCCACGCGCGTTTTCTTCGCCGCGTGGTGTTCGTCCGCGTCCAAAGTCGTATCAGAAGACAGGGGAAGCGTCCCGAAGCTCGCCGCGCGCCTCGCCTCCGCCTCGCGCGCGCGCGTCGCGTCGCGCGCCGCGCGCGTCGCCGCCGTCGCCGGGTCCTCCCACAGGTAGTCCTCCTCCTCGCACCACTCGTTGAACGCCGCCGAGTCCGTGAGCCACTTCGCGAAGACGTGTTTGGGTCCCCCCGGGTTCGATGACGACCCCCACCACGACCCCAAGCCCAGGTGGTCGCGGTCGGGGTTTTCGTCGCGCTCCAGGTCTCTCTGCGCCGCGCTCGACGGGTCAAACGCGGCGCCGGCTGAGTTGTTTTTGGCGGCGGCCGTCGCGACCGCGAGCGAGACTACCTGCTCGTACGACTCGGGGTAACGCACGTACCGCACGAGCGCCTCCTTGTCCGCCTCCTTGACACTCAAGATCACGCACGAGGGCTGGAGAGAGGCGGCTCGGAAAGCCTCGTCGCCGTCCACCTCGTCTCCGGCGGCAATGGGGGGGAACCCGGACCCAGACCCGGACGCCTCCGCGGCGCCGCCGTCCGCCGAATGGCCGTCGGACCGCGCAATCGTCGGCGCGGCGTGCAGGACGTGCGTGACCCCTTCGTCGCTGGGCGAGACGGCGAGCACCGCGCCCGTCGCGCTCGCGGCCTCGCGCACGCGCCGCATGGCCTCGGGCGAGGTGAACTCGTTTTCGGCGAGCGCGACGCGCGCGACGCGCCGCATCCCGCGGCGGGAAAGGTCCTCGGCGCACGCGCGCATGACACCTACGAACTCGTCGCGTTTCTTGTCGCTCTGCCAGTCGAACCTTCTTAGGTGGTTTTCGTGTTTGTGTTGCAGACACCTCCTTAGGATCGCGAAGAGCGCGCCCGCGGGCGCGAAGTCCCTCCAGTGGCTGTAGGGGAGCTTCATCATCGGCCGCGGCGCCGGCGAATGCGCGCCCAGCGTCTCGTCGTGGCCCTGCAGCAGCTCCATCACCAGCCGAGCGACGTCCTCGCGGTCCATGGGCGGCGCGTCCGGGAACGCCGAGCACAGGCGCAGCGTGATCCCCTCCAGCTTGCGCAAGTACTCGTCGCTCTTTCGTTCGCGCGCGGGGAACGGGGACATGCGGGGGGGAGGGGAGGAGCCGGTTAGGGTTGGTTTTCGCGCGGAACGAGACGCGCACAGCGTGAGCGACGCGCGATCGCGAGATCGGGGGGCGAGCGGGAAAGACGCGGGGTGTTCGCGGCGCGCACCTCGAAGTCCTCCGCGCGGAGCTTGATCTTCCGCTTCACCGGTGTCGACGCCATCTCGGCGCGGTCGGGCGAGAGGGCGACCCGCCGAGACCCTCGGCGCCGTGCCGACTGCAATGAGAGAGGGAACTCTGCCGACGTTCAGACATGGGCGCGCGACGAATCACGTTTTGCTGAGGGTCTGCTTGACCAGTCGCCAGTCCCGTGTTCGCTTTTCCAGCGTCGGCGGCGGCGGCCAACACGTACCGTCGTGTCGGGATCGCCGGGGAGACACTTCCGCGCGCGGTCTCGAGGAGACCACACGCGCGCGGTTTCACGACGGCGATGTCCGACAGCGGCTCCGAAGACGCACGCGATCTCGACCTCGTCGGCGAGGAGGGCGACTTCGCGGACTGGGAGGAGGAGCACGAGGAGGCGCGCCCGACGCGATGCTTGTTTTCCTCCGAGACCCACCCGTCGCCCGACGCCGCGCTGCGCCACGCCGCGCAGGCGTTCGGGTTCGACCTCCGCGCGCTGTACAGACAGCACGACATGGACTTCTACGCCGCGATGCAGTGCCTGAACTTCGCGCGCGCGTGCGCCCAGGAGCACGCCTCGGACCCCGCGGCGGCCGCGGCGGCGGCGGTCGCGGGCATCGCGCGGGGCGCGCACAGGGACGAGAAGTACCTGTCGCCCGCGCTGGAGGACGACCCCGTGCTCTTCGACTGGGAGGATTTCGTGGGCGTCGGCATGGACGCGGACGCGCTGGAGGATGACCAGGCGGCAGAGCAGGCGGCGAAGCGGGCGCAGGAGGGCGGCGGTTCGGAAGACGACGCGTCTGTGACGAATGCTCGACTTCGCGCCGAGGTGGAGACCCTTCGCCTGCGCGTGCTCGAGATGTCGCAGCGGCTCGGGGAGACGCCCGAGGACGAGATGGACGACGCGCCCGCGAACGTGGGCGCGTTGGCGCTGGGTCAAAGGGCGTCTTCCGGAGACGCGCCCGAAAAGGGCGGCGCGAACGAAAAACAAAAGGCGCCGCTTCGGCCGCGCGGCGCGACCGAGCCTAAACCCGCGGGCAAGTCGGCGTCGCAAGCCGTGGACGAGAACTACTTTGGCAGCTACTCGTACTTTGACATCCACCGCGTGATGCTTGACGACGTCGCGCGCACGGCGGCGTACCGCGTGGCGTTGGAGCAGAACCCATCGTGCGTGAAGGGTAAGCGCGTGCTGGACATCGGGTGCGGCACGGGCATCCTGAGCATGTTCGCGGCGCGCGGCGGCGCAAAGAAGGTGGTTGGCGTGGACGGCGCCGCCGACATCGCCGCGGTGGCTCGCGCCAACGCCGAGCACAACGGCTTTCGCGACGTGATCACCGTCGTGCAGGGAAAGGTGGAGGAGCTGTTGAAGCAAGCGGATGTTGGCGGAGACGAAAGCGGTGACGACGTGAACAACGAAAACGTCCTTCGAAAACACTCGTTCGATGTTTTGGTGAGCGAATGGATGGGGTACGCGTTGCTCTTCGAGAGCATGTTCGACACGGTGATCGAGGCGCGCGATTTCCTGCTCAAGCCCGGCGGCGCGATCCTTCCCGACGTCGCGACGCTCCACGTCGCCGGGTTCGGGCGCAACGCCACCTCGTTACCGTTCTGGGACGACGTCTACGGCTTCGAGATGCCCTGCGTACAGAAGAGCCTGTCGGAAGACGCCGTGAAGACCGCGATCGTCGCCCCGGTCAAAGGCGCGCACGTCGTGACGGATTCGGCGGAGATCAAGCGGCTGGACCTCGCAAGCGTCACCGCCAAAGAGCTGGACTTCACCGCGCGGGAGGTGGTTTTGGCGGCGCGGACGGACGGTATAAGAGGGGACGAGGTGGACGCCAGCGTCACCGCGGGTGCGGGCGAAGGCGCCACGGGGCTCACGCAGCGTTCCGTCGTCGTGGATAAAGACGCGGGCGGACCCGTGACGGTGCACGGCATCGTGCTCTGGTTCGACACGCTCTTCTCCGAGCGGTTCAGCGCGGAGACGCCGGGCGTGCTCAGCACGTCGCCGCACGAGCGCCAGACGCACTGGGCGCAGACCATGTTACATTTCCCGGAGCCGATCTCTTTATGCGTTCCAAACGGTTCGAAAACGGCGACAAACGAAACGTCCGGCGCCCTCGGCGCGAGTTCGAACCCGTGCGCGAGCATCAAGGTGCGCGTGGGCATGGCGAAGTGCGCCGAGGAGGAGCGCGTGCGCGGCCTCGACGTTTCCCTCGAGTACGTCTGCGTGGGCGCCGGAGGCGAGGAGGGCGAGCGCAAGGCGCGCATGTATCGCGTGTGACAAAGAGTTCGAAGAGTGTGCGTGTTCGGCGGGATGCGCGGATGGAAGTGAAGTCTATCGTGTAACCGTCCATCGCTCAAGTCTTACGAGTCTTACGTCTCGGCGGCAACACGCGTCTCGAGTCCCCGCGAAACGCTCGAGACGCGCGGATCGCTAAATCTCGGACGCCGCGTGTCGGGAAGTCTCCCGGGTCGCCGCGTCGCCCGCATTCGCACCCGCGCACCCGCTCACCCAGGGTCATGTCCGCGACCGCGTTCGCCCCGCTCGCCGCCGCGCCTCGCGCGGCGCCCCGTCGCGCCGGGCGGCCCTCCGCCGGCGCGCGCGGCCCCCGCCCGCTGCGCGCGACGTACGGCCCCATCGGCGCGTCCATCGAGAAGAAGATCGCGGAAGAACTCTCGCCCGAGGTGCTGGTGGTGAACGACGACAGCGAGAAGCACGCGAACCACAAGGGGCTGCACGACGGCCACGCCGGCGTGCGTTCGAACGAGTCGCACTTCAGCGTCACCGTGGTCTCCGAGCAGTTCGCCGGCATGACCCCGATCAAGCGCCACAGGCTGGTGAACTCTATCCTCCAGAAAGAGTTTGACGACGGCTTGCACGCGTTGCAACTGAGCACGAAGACGCCGGCCGAGTGGGACAAGGCGAACAAAAAGTGAGCGCCGCGGCGAGATGTCAACACACGCGGCGTACGCGTATCTAGATATCTACCTTAGCTAAGCATCGCGATAATAAGCGGCGTTATGCGAGTCAATGTCCCATCTCTCGCAAACTAAACTACGTCTATCGCGTCGTCGTCGCCCTCCGCGCGAACCCCGTACTACGCGCGTTACTTCGGTACCGCGAATCCGTTTTTTTTCTCTCGCGAATCAGGAGGTTACTCGTCGTCGGAGTACTCCGCGCCCGGCGTCCGCACGAACACCTCCGGCTCGGCGCTCGAGACGAACGCCCGCCCGCCCACCTCGTGGTCGCTCAGCGCGAGCAACGCGCCGAACGCCGCGAACCGGCGGAAATCCAGGTTGGGCGCCGGGTGGTCATCCTCCCACTCGCGCATCAGATTTTCCGGCGCGATGAGCTTCACGCAGTGCGCGCGGCTCCAGCGCGGCGCAGCCAGCCGGACCCGAAGCACGTCGCGGTGCGGGTCCGCGCGCGTCGCCGGGTCCAGAGACTCGCGCGCGAAGAACTTGAACCAGACCGCGGGCGCGAACGCGTCGTACGCACAGGAGGCATCGAAAGAGTCACCCGACGTCGCGCGCGCGTCGCGCCGGCGGCGCGCCGGAGGCTCAAACTCGACGACCACGCCGTTGGGGAAAATCTGCGTATCGATTATTTTAGGCACTTTGCCCTCGCGCGCCGCCGCCTTCAGCTTGTCCAGCGTGTCGATGCCGCTCAGGCGCGCGGTAGCGGCGCACGGCGAGCTCACCGCGTTGCGCGCCCAGTCGCCGAGAGCGGCGGCGCGCGCGTCCCCGCTCATCGGGGGCGCGCCCGCCGGCGCGGCGGCGCGGAGCTCGGCGCGCGCCGAAGCGGTGAGCCGCGAGGGCGGCCCATTCGAGAAGTAGACTGCGCCTGAAGAGACGGGACACGTGAACGCGCCCGTTCGGTCAATCTCCAGACAGGTTACCACCGCGCCCACCTGGCGCCACCGCCGAACACCGACGGTCAATGGAAGACTCGACTTCGCGTTATCCGCCTTCTCCGGCGCCGCAGCGACGCTTATGTCGTCGTCGCTCGCGCCGCCGCGGCGACGCTTCTTCTTCTCCGTCGCGCGGAAAGAACGAACGCGAACGTCGCGTTCGATTCGCGGATTCGCGGCGCTCGCGGAGCCTGAGCCTCCGTCTCCCGCCGCGCGCGTCTCCGCGCGCGGCTCGCCCACGAACCAGCACGGGTCGGGACGTAAGCCGAGGAGGGGCGGAGGCGCGATCACTCGAAGCGCCTCTTCTCCCCCGGTGAAGTAATAGCACCCGGCGTGGTACTCGACGTCTTCCCAAAAAAAACGGTCCGGAGGGAGAAGTCGCATGTTTTCATCGTACTCCGCGCCCTCGGCGTACTCCGCTCTTCGCCGCGCCGCGCGCCAGACGGGCCCGTCCTCCGGCTCGAGCTCGTCGTCCAGCTCGCACTGGTCCACGCGCACGACCGCGTCCGAAAACGCGTGCATCGCCGCGTTTTCCGCGAACAAATCCAGAAGTTCGCGCCCGGGCGTCTCCGCGCGTCGCTTGGCGGACGCCTCGTCCCTCTCCCGCCGCGCGCGAACTTCGTTGTGAACGTCGAAACTCACAAACTCGTTGTCCGGCTGGCGAGCTTCGAGGTACTCGAACAGGCGATGCTCCGCCTCAGGCAGAGGCTCGACGTGCGTCAGCGGGTCATGGTAGTTGCTCAGCCTTAACTCCAACCGCTGGTCCTTCCTGTGCAGCTCCGCGATTCGGCGCAGCGCGTCGATCGCGTTTGGCCCGTCGTCCGGGACGGACCACTCGGCGTCGCGCGGGAAGAGCGAGTTTTCCGAGTTTGCGTCGAAGAAGAGCTGCGAGATGGGGTCGTCCGGGCGGTACTGACGCACGTAGTGCGTGAAGAACGAGCCGAGCTCCTCGTGCGGCCACCCCGTGAAGTCGTACGGCGGCAGGAGGCGCGCCTCCCGGAGGATGGTGTCGAAGTCGCGCTGGTCCTCCGGCGCGAGAGACGACTGCGCGCTCAGGCGCTCGAGCACGTGCGCGAGCAACGAACACTTCGCCGCCATGAACCGCCGGCGCGCGTGACGCGCGGAGTCCGCGCGCCACGCGCAGTGCACGTCCCCTTCCGCGAAACAGCCCACCAAGTGCACATCCCTCGAGGCGGCGGAGCAGTAGAAACGCTGGCCGGCGCCCTCCAGCTCGAACACCTGCCCGAACCAGTTCTCGGGGTCGTTCTCGTCGACGCCGCCGTCGCAAAAGACGCCTCGAGCGCGCAACGCGCGCATCTCGTCCGGCGGGCACCGCGCGTCGTACGGGGTGTCGTCATGGAGAGTCGTCCGTCCGTGCTCTTTCAAACAGTCGTCGTCTTTGCACAGCTGCACGTGCACGTCGTGGTGCAACGCGCGCCATCGCGCGCCCTCCAGCGCGTCGCCCTCCGGCGTGCTCGCGGGAGCGGTCTCCTCGCCAAAAGGCTCGCACACGCCGAAGTCTCGGAACGCGAGCTCGCGCCACACGCGCTCGCCCCCCGCCACCTGCCGCACGGCGCGAGACGTCGCCATCGCCGCGACGACATCTCTCGCGTCCAGATACATGAGAATCTCCTCCAGACACTCCCGAGGGAGCGTCTCCAGCGTCGCCGCCATGTCGCACGCGCGCGCCTCGGGATCTGGGAGCCATTCATGCGTCGGCGGTGCGTCAGATTTCCCAAGTGACGGTCGAGTGCCTTATTCGAGAATTATTTTCCGGTTTCGGCGGCCCGCTGGCGTACGCCGCGCGTCTCTCTCGCGCTCCATTACAACACGGCGCGCTTTTCTTCGGGCGTCTACATCACGTCGCGCAGTATGGTCCGCTTGTACAGCCGCGCCGCGATCCCCAGCACGCGGAGGCACATGCGTGGCGGTGGCAACGCTTCACCTGGCGTATCCCCCGCGCTTCTCTCGCTCTTCTGTCGCGCAAACGGCAGCTCCGGGTCTTCGGCGACGGCGTCCAGGTTGGCGAGGCCGTGCTTCAGGACCCCCCGGACGAGCGCGGGGAAGTGCACGCGCTCGTCCCACCACTCAGGCAGGTCTTTCGTCTTCATGTTCGGCAGGGGCCACGCGTTCGCGACGGCGACGGCGACGCTTTCGTTTTCGTTTTCGTTTTCGTTTTCGTTTTCGTTTTCGTCTCGCGTCTCGCGCGAAGACACGAGCGTCGCGGCGGCGCGCCGCAGAACCTGCAGAATCTCCAGCGACGCGAATAACCGCGTCGCGTACACCGCGGTGAGCAGACCGAACGGGCGCAACTGTTGACGCGCGAGCGTCTTCTGCGAGGGTCCCGGCTCAGAGGTGTCGGTGACCGCGGGCCGAATCGCGAACGCGTCGTCTTCGTCCGACTCGGCGTCGTCGGAACCGCTTTTGTCGCTTTTTTCGTCGTCGCCGGCGTCCAAACTTTTTCGCGCGACGTTTAACTCGTCGGGCTTCGCGCCGCGAGCTCGCGCCGGAGACGCTTTCGATTGATTCGCGAACATCGGAAAGTCTCCGTTCTCGTCTCCGCCCCCCTCCTCAACCCTCCGCCGTTTGCTCCCGCAGACGAAGCAGCGGCACGTCTTGACGTCGTGGTCGGAAGTGTCCGCGGCGCGCCGCGACTTGCCGCCCGTCACGTCCAAAATCAGCGACGTCTCCAGCGCGAGCGCGTGGAAAGCCGCCCGCGTCTGCGCCGCCGACCTCGTCTGTGCAAACTCGGAAACGCGCGCGAGATGTTCCCAGTCCGGCGCGCCAGGCACGTCGAAACGCCACGGCAGGCCAAACGCGGTCACACCGCGCAGTAGACGCATCAAGTCCGCCTTGGTCCAGTCCGAGACGCGCGCGCGAGCGGCGCGGAGCGAAGCCTCGCCGGGCGCGTCTTTCGCGATTTCCGGCGCGTCTCCCTCCGCCGCTAAAAGCTCGGTCCACGCCAGACGGTTCATGGCGTCCACGACGCGCGCGGCGTCATGCCGCATCGCCGCGCGTTTGGCTTTGCGTCGCTTTTTGCGCTCGTGTCTGGTCGCCTCCGCCGCCGCCAACGCCAGGTCCGCGGGGGCGAACTTCTCCCGGACCCGGACGCGTTTTCGAAAACGCGGCCGCCCGAGCTTCGCGGCGACCCACGGCGGGTCCGCCGGCGGTTTAATCGCGTCGGGCGCGCCGAGAACCTCGGCGAGACGCTTGACGCGCGCGGAAAGCGTCTCGGAGGAGGGCCACGCGCACGGATCGAACGCCAACGCGTCGCGTATGGGTACCGCGCGGTAAGTCTTCTCGTCGGTATCGTCTTCACAGCCGCGAATCGCGATTCGCGCCGCCGCCGGGTTCGGTTCCGGGTCCGTCTTTCGGTCAAACACGACGTCGCCCCCCGCTCGACGCGTGAATCCGCGCTCCTTGTTCGCCTCGCTGCGCTCCCTGGCCTCCTCGAGCGATTTGAGGAACCGCCGTAGGACGTCCTCGCCGCGCCGCGCGGCGGCGTCGCGGAACGCCGCAGAACACGCCGCGTCCTCGCGCACGTCGTCCCAGCTGCTCGGAGCGAAGGCGCCGTGCGCCGCGCACCCGCGCAACAGCCACGCGTCGCACGCCGCGTCCCACCAAACAGGCATGCGGCTCACATGAG
>ENA-OUOG01002026-OUOG01002026.1-marine-metagenome-genome-assembly--contig:-NODE-2026-length-22001-cov-56.730752_pt1 | contig 22001 bp, 15 predicted proteins | sample MGYA00248635_ERZ508505 | MGnify/ENA primary metagenome ERZ508505 (study PRJEB26176, sample SAMN06267871) | marine metagenome | isolation source: Saanich Inlet, British Columbia, Canada | place: Pacific...
CTCCAATTAATGGAAAAAGAACAAAATCGTATTATTTAGCTTTAAATTCAGACAAAAAAGGATGGACGTTTAATTCAGAATTTGTTGATGAATTGGCAAAGCCTTATGATGATAAATATATCAATACAATTTTAAAACCTTATGCATCTCAAGGAGATCTAACGCTTTTAAAAGGAACTCCTAAACACCTTACAGATGCTATTGGAGACTTCTCGGTAAATTACATTAAAGAAAAAGCGAATGATGAAAAACCATTTTTTTTATATGTACCATTTCATGCAGTACATACTAAAGTTACTGGTAGAAAAGATTTAACCGAAAAGTATTTAAAACAAGGTTTAAAACCTAGAGTAGCAGAATATGCATCTATGATTGAGTTGTTAGACCAAAATGTTGGAAAAATAAATAACGTATTAAAAGATCCAAACGGAGATGGTAATTTTTCTGATGATATAACCCAAAATACTATTTTTATTTTTTATTCTGACAATGGAGGATTAAGAGAAAATAATCCTTTAAAAGGTAGAAAAGGAAATTTAACAGAAGGTGGTCTTAGAGTGCCTTTAATTTTCAGATATCCAAATGTGATAAAAGAAAATTCGGTAACCAATCAAGCAGTTCATTGTATAGATTTTTTACCAACCTTAGCAGAATTTACAGGTGTAGATGTTACAACACTAAAAAAGAAAGATGGAAGCGCTCCTAAATATGATGGTGCTTCTTTTGCAAAAGTGCTAACAGGTGAAGCAAAAAGAATTTCAAGAGAAAATTTGTTTTGGCATTTGCCAGGGTATATGGATAGTCGTTTTTCGCCATCAACATTAATTCAGAAAAGGATTGAAAATGAGTATTACAAACTCTTTTATTTTTATGAATCAGAAGAATTTGAAATGTATAACATAACTAAAGATATTTCTGAACGGCGAAATATTTTAAAGAATCCAACATCAGCAGAAATGGAAATTGCTTTAAAGATGAATGCAGATATGTTAGCGTGGTTAAAAATAAATAAAGCTCCAACAGGGACTTGGGTAAAAAATGGAGAAAAAGTACCTTACCCTAAATTAAATGAAGTAAAAAAATATATAAATGAATAAAAATTTAAAATACTTAGTTGGTTTATCCATCATTTTTTTGTCTTGTAAAACTCAAAAAAAAGAAGCTATAAATGCACAAAACAACAAACCCAAAAACATCTTATTTATTGCAGTTGACGATTTGCGTCCAGAATTGAATTTTTATGGCGCAAATCATATTAAATCTCCAAATTTAGACAAACTTGCTAGTGAGAGTTTGGTCTTTAATCGTGCCTATTGCAATGTGCCTGTTTGTGGGGCTTCCAGAGCAAGTTTGCTTTCAGGTATGCGTCCTACAAGGCATCGCTTTTTAGACCATAAAACTCAATTGGATGTAGATGCTCCAAACGTGGTTTCATTACCAAAACTTTTAAAGCAAAACGGTTATACCACAATTTCTAATGGGAAAATTTACCATCATAAGACAGATGATAAAAACGCATGGGATGAACTTTGGCAGGCTGATGGTTTGTGGAGCTATGCTTTACCTGAAAGTCAAAAGATAAGAAAGAATACCCGTAAAGGCTTGCCAGTAGAAATGGCAGAGGTTCATGATTCTGTTTACAGAGATGGAAAGTTGGCGTTAAAAATCATAAAGGATTTGCAAAAATTGAAACAAAGTAAACAGCCCTTTTTCTTAACAATGGGTTTAATGAAACCACATTTGCCTTTTACAGCGCCAAAAAAGTATTGGGATTTATACGATAGAGAAAGTATAGAATTACCAAAAAGTTATATACAACCAGAAAGTACACCAAGGCAAGCTTTTCATAAATATGGCGAATTAAGAAACTATGAGAATGTTCCTAAAGAAGGTCATTTGCCAGATGAATTAGCAAAAGAGTTAATTCATGGTTATTATGCTTGTGTAAGTTATATAGATGCACAAATTGGTTTGGTTTTGGATGAGTTGAAGCGTTTAGGGTTAGAAGACGATACCATCGTCATTTTATGGGGAGACCATGGTTGGAATTTAGGAGATCATAAATTGTGGTGCAAGCACGTTACTTTTGAAACAGCTTTAAGAACACCACTTATCATAAAAGTGCCAGGTAAAACAAGTGGACAAAAAACAAATGCCATAACTGAATACATAGATATTTATCCAAGTTTAGCTGAATTAGTTGGTTTGGATAGTCCTGAAACTGTTGAAGGACAAAGCTTTGTTCCTATTATTAATGGAGAAACTTCACAAAAAGACTGGGCGGTTTCAAAATTTAAAGATGCTGTAACTTTAATTAAAGGCGATTTATTTTACACAGAATGGATAAAAGATGATGGTGTTGCTTATGCTAGAATGCTGTTCGATCATAAAATAGATCCTTTAGAATTAAATAACTTAGCAGAAAAACCAGCATATCAAGAAAAAATAAAGGTTTTAGCGAAAGAATTGAGAGAAAAATGGGGTAAAAATTTCTTAAATAACTAATTATGATGAGGTCTTTTTTCGGTTTTGTTTTGATTTTTATCTGTTTTTCTTCGTGTAAAATAAGTAAAACTACTAATGCTTCAGATGCAAGTATAAAACAAAATTGGACTTTAGTTCTTAATGATGATTGTACACAAGATTGGACAAAAAAATGGACTTTAGATGGTTTAATTGCAACAGTTGAGAATTCGAAAGAAGGTATGCATTTTAAAGCAGGGCCTGAAGCTTATAATGATGCGCATCATGCTGTCTTATGGACAAAAAATTCTTATAGAGGAGATATAAAAATTGAGTTTGATTATATCAAAACAGATGATGAAAATCGATTTGTGAATATACTATATATTCAAGCTACTGGAGATGAAGAAGGAGTTCATGAAAAAGACATTTCAAAATGGCAAAAAAAGCGTGAAGTTCCTGCTATGAGACAGTATTTTGAAAATATGAACGTATTTCATATCAGTTATGCTGCCTTTGGGAATAATGGTGATGGGTTTTATTATGTTAGATCTAGAAGATATCCTAAAGCAAAAGGGCAACCATTTAATTCCATTGTAGTGCAACCTTCTTATGATAAACAAGGCTTTTTTGAAAAAGGAAAAAAGTATCATATTACTACCATAAAAACCAAGAATTTGTTGTCATTCGAAATGGAAAATGATGGAAAAATAGAAACTTTTCAATGGGATATTTCTCAAGTAAAACCAATACAAGAAGGTAAAATTGGAATTCGTCATATGTATAGGCGTTCTGCAATTTATAAAGATTTTAAAATTTACACCAAGTAATCAGGATATTTTAAGAAAATTACTTGACTCACAAGCAATAATTTGTAAATTGTAATTACTTTATTATATTATTCGTAAAGTTGATTCAATAAAATAAAAAGAATACACTTTAATTAAACATTAGCAAAATGAAAATAAGAATTAATAAAAGATCAACCTTAATTGTAATATTCTTTGCAATATTAACTTCATGTAAAAATATAGCTCCAAAAAAAGAGGCAATTCAGCAAAACAAACCAAAAAATATTTTATTTATTGCTGTAGATGATTTGCGTCCAGAATTAAATTTCTACGGAGCAAATCATATTGTATCACCAAATTTAGATAAATTGGCTACTGAAAGTTTGGTATTCAATCGTGCCTATTGTAATGTGCCTGTTTGTGGTGCTTCTAGAGCAAGTTTACTAACAGGGGCAAGACCCACACGTCATCGTTTTATTGATGCGCGTACAGAAAAAGACCATGATTATCCAGAAGCAGTTTCATTGCCAATGCTTTTAAAACAAAATGGCTATACCACAGTATCGAGTGGTAAAATATATCATGGAGGTAAAGACGATAATGCTGCCTGGGATAAAAGATGGTTCCCAAAAGGAAATGTTAGAGATTATCAATTAGCTGAGAGTGCAAAGCATGCAATTGAAAAAGGTTATGGGCCAGCTTTTGAAAATATAGCTGTTGAAGATGATGCCTATTTTGATGGAAAAATTGCTAAAAAGGGAATTGAAGATTTGCAAAAATTAAAAGAGAATAATCAGCCTTTCTTTTTAGCGTTAGGTTTTATGAAACCGCATTTACCTTTTAATGCGCCAAAAAAATACTGGGATTTGTATGATAGAAATAAAATTGAATTGCCAGAAAGTTATGTGCAACCAAAATCGACTCCTAAACAAGCTTTTCATAACTTTGGTGAACTGCGTAAATATACTGGTATTCCTAAAAAAGGAGATGTACCTAAAGAATTGGCTTTAGAAATGATTCACGGTTATTATGCCTGTGTTAGCTATGTTGATGCACAAATAGGATTGGTTTTAGATGAATTGAAAAGATTAGATTTAGAAGATGATACCATAGTCGTTTTATGGGGAGATCATGGTTGGAATTTAGGAGATCATAAATTGTGGTGTAAACACATCACTTTTGAAACCGCCTTAAGAACTCCTTTAGTTATAAAAGTACCTGGGAAAACTAAAGGGACAAAAACAGATGCTATTACAGAATATATAGATATTTACCCAAGTTTGGCTGAATTGGTAGGTTTAGAAGTTCCTAACACAGTTGATGGTAAAAGTTTTATACCCATTTTAAATGGCGAAAAACCAAAAAAAGACTGGGCGGTTTCAAAATTTAAAGATGCTGTAACTTTAATTAAAGGCGATTTGTTTTACACAGAATGGGTTAAAGATGATGGCATAGCATATGCACGCATGTTATTTGACCATAAAACAGATTCTTTAGAACTAAATAACCTTGCTGAAAAGGAAGAATATGCTAAATTTGTTCAAAATCTTTCTTTAGAATTAAGACTAAAATGGGGTAAAGATTTTTTAAGTAAATAATTTATAAATATGATAAATACAAACAGATTTATATATGCTATAATAGGCTTACTAATTTTTGCATCATGTAACGCTAATTCAAAAGAAAATTTTAAAAGAAAACAAATAAACATTAATAATGATTGGTCTTATCTTGAAAACAATACAAAAGATATAAAAAAGGCATTAAATAATGTTAATTGGAAAAAAATAAATATACCTCATTCTTGGAATAGTTTAGATGCTACAGATACAGAACCTGGATATAGAAGAAGTGCAAGCTGGTATAAAAAAACAATAGAAATCTCTTCATTTAGTAATGAAAGTATTTATTCTTTATATTTTGAAGGTGTAAATATTGTAAGTGAGGTATTTCTCAATGGTAAAAAAGTTGGTGGACATATAGGAGGTTATTTAGGCTTTAATGTAGATATCACAAATGATATTAAATCTGGGGAAAACGAAATTTTAGTTCGAGTTGATAATGGATATGATCCAGAAGTTGTCCCGTCTCAAAAAAGTGATTTCTTTATTTTTGGAGGAATTACAAGAGATGTTTGGCTTGTTACAAAACCGAAAACAAATATAAATAATATAAAAATATCAACGCCAACTGTTTCAAATGAAAAGGCGGTACTAAAGATTGAAGCTAATATTGAAAATTTAAATATTGCCAGTAATTTAAAAATTAAGGCAATTTTAAAAGACCCTAAAGGTGAAATTGTTGCAAGCCAAAGCAAATCAGTTTCAAAAGCAACATCAACTATTATTTTCAATGAAATTCTAAACCCTGATTTATGGGACACTAAAACACCTAATCTTTATAACGTTTCAGTTTCTTTAATTGAAAACGAAATTGTTAAAGATAAAGTAGAAGATAAAGTAGGTTTCCGATGGTTTAAATTCGAAAAAAACGGTCCATTTTACTTAAATGGAAAACGTTTATTACTTAGAGGAACGCATAGGCATGAAGAACACGCAGGTGTAGGTGCTGCAATGACCAATAAGCAACATCGGGCAGATATGGAATTGATAAAAGATATGGGCGCAAATTTTGTTCGTTTGGCACATTATCCACAAGATCCAGAGGTGTACAAGGCATGTGATGAACTTGGTATATTGGTCTGGGATGAAATCCCTTGGTGTAGAGGAGGTGTAGGAAACGATGTTTGGAAAACGAATACAAAAAACCATCTCAAAGAAATGATTGCGCAAAATTATAATCATCCAAGTATAATTATTTGGTCTTTAGGTAATGAAATTTATTGGTTGCCAGATTTTGAAAACGGTGATGATAAAAATGAAATAAATTCCTTTTTAACAGAATTAAACAATCTTTCTCATAAATTGGATCCTTCTCGAAAAACTGCCATTAGAAAGTATTATGAAGGTTCATATATTGTAGATGTATTCTCTCCATCAATTTGGTCTGGTTGGTATTCAGGAAGTTACAAAAGTTATAAAATCGCAATTGATAAATATAAAAATGAATACAATCATTTTCTTCATGCAGAATATGGGGGGTCAAGTCATGTAGGACGTCATACCGAAAATCCAATAACTGGTGAGGGTAAAATAAAATCTGAAGAGTGGGAAGAATCAATAGTGCAAACTAGGGTAGCTAATATTGCTAAAATAGGAGATTGGAGCGAGAATTATATAGTTGATTTATTCGATTGGCATTTGCGTATTTCAGAACAAGATTCAACTTTTGTAGGTAATATACAATGGGCATTTAAAGATTTTGGTACTCCATTGAGACCAGAAAATGCGATTCCTTATATGAATCAAAAGGGCTTAGTTGATAGAAACGGAATTCCTAAAGATGCATTCTATGTGTTTAAAAGTTATTGGAGTGAAGTACCTTTTACATACATAGAGTCACAAACCTGGACAGAACGTCAAGGACCAAAAAATAAACCTAGAAAAATAAGTGTTTATAGTAATTGCAACAAGGTTGCTTTTTATCATAATGATAAATTTTTAGGTGAAAAAGAAAGAGATATTAATAAGTTTCCAGCATCTGGACTAACTTGGGATGTGAACTTTACTAAAGGTAAGAATAAATTGGTAGCTGTTGGAATACCAAACAATGGGCCTAAAGTTGAAAATGCCCTAACAGTAAATTATAGGTATACTAAAAATGAGGCAGCCAAAAAACTTACACTTAGTTCTAAAAAATTAGAAAATGGTAATTATTTAATAACTGCAATAGCGCTCGATAAAAATGATTTAAGGTGTTTAGATTATGAAAAACGAGTGTATTTTCAATGTTTAGAAGGTGGAGAATTATTGAAATCTCAAGGAACACCAACTGGCTCCGAAATTATAGAAATGGCAAATGGTAAAGCAAGTATAGAAGTTATTCCAAATAAAGATGAAACTTCTATAAAACTAGTAGTACTAAATCAAAGTTTTAAAGGAACGTATTTAACAATTGAGAATTAAGCGTTAACTTTTGGCTTTAAAATTAAATTTAAATGCACTTTATTTATAACTTTTAAAGATTTACGATTTACGTACAGAAGAACGCAATTTATACCTAGAAAAACATGTAAAACTCCCGAATTTTTACGAACTAACTAGTGAAAGTTCGGTGTTTAATAGAGTCTATTTTAATATTCCTTTTTATGGTACATCTATAACGAGTGTACTTAAAGAAGTAAGACCAATATCAAATAAATTTATTTTTTATTATACGAAAAAGGATGAAGATTATACCAATGGAACTTCACTAACAAGCTTTAAAACAAACCAGGTACACTATTATTTCGAATGGAAAGATTTACCAAAATAAAGATGATAGTATTGTGTATTTCATAATGTTATTTGACTATAAAAAAGATTTTCTTAGAATTAGCTAACTTAGCATAAAAACTTGATTATCAAGAAAAAGTAAAAGCACTTGCCATTGAATTAAGAGAAAAATGGATACAGATTTTTTAATTAAATAATACGATCTAATGAAAAAGTTTATAATTTTAATTGTTTCAGCTTTAGTACTTGCTAACTGTAGTCAGTTAAAACAATCTAAAAAAACAAATAATCAACAACCTATTGTAATTCAATTTATAATTGACGGATTAATGCAAGACGCTGTAAATACAGCAATTAATGCTGGTGCAGAAAACCTAAAATATTTTGCAAACAATGGTGTTGTTGTAGAAGAGGCATATTCTAATAGTCCTGTTGGGAGAGTAAAATTACCAGATGGAACAGAACCTTGGAGAGGAGCATCACCACCCAATATTGGAATGCATACAGGTACCCACGTTTTTGAAAATCAAGAGTTAGATGATATCTTTTTATCAGCCAAAAGAGAAGGAATAAAATCTGTTTACGTTGGTGGACATACCTTGTATGATGTTTTTACAACAGCAGATATTCATTATGCAGAAATAATGCCCGATAAAAAAGTATTAGACTTAGGTATAAAACATATTAAAGAAGATGGTGTAAGATTGGTTCGTTTGCATCTGCAAGAGATTAGAAGTTCATGGAAAGGACCAGCAGGAAAAACTAACCCCAATTCTAAATACATTAAAGCTATTTTAAATGCAGATGCACAGTTAGGTAAATTGGTAACCTTCTTAAAAAATGAAGGCCTATGGGAAACAGCGTATTTCATCATTTCTGCAGATCATGGCATGGGAACTTTAAGAAAAAGCAATCATCTTTCAGAGCAATTGTCTTCATGGCAAATTTATATGAATTTTTATGGCTCTGGAATTAAAAAAGGAGCAACCATTCCTTACGCAGAATCTCCAGATGTAGCTTTAATGACCAACCACTTTATGGGTTTAAAACCCTTAAAAGGATATACTTCAAAATTAAATTACCTTAAAAATAATAGCACAACAGGAGTTTTTTTAAAGAATATTTTTGAAGGTAATTCTGATAATTTAAAACATCCACAATGGATAAAAAGATATTTAGATAAAAATGCAAGTTCTCCACCTAATGATTATCTTCATTATAGACAAGCAATGATTAATTATATAAACAAATAAAGCATGAACGTTAAGACCTTATTTATCATAATAGTTTTGTTTTTTGCACATCAATATCATTTGTGTAGTCAAGAATTAGAACGCCCATTTATTCTAGTAAAATCTAGTGAACGAACTAAAATTTTAAATAAGATAAAAACGAAACCTTGGGCAAATAAAATTTTTGTAGCTTTAAAAAAAACCACAGATATACACGTTGATCGATTTTATCAAAATCCTAAAAAATTTCTAGGGCGTTTGCCTTTTAATTGGAATAAAGCTGAAGAAAATGACTTCCCTCCTTTTTTGAAAACAGATCATGTAGAAAATGGTAAACATAGAAACCTAGACAATGCCACAGACAAAGAATGGGAACCAGCAGAATTATTAATTGAAAATTTACAAATCGCTTTAGATTGTGGTTATCTATACTATTTAACTCAAGAAGACAAATATGCCTATGTAGCCAGTAGTATTTTGTATTCTTTTACAAAATCTGTTCAGAAATCAAAAATATCTGATTGGAAAGGAAGAGGTGGTTTATTATTTCCTTATGATGGTTTTAGAGAAGTACGTGTAATTGGTTACAGACTTCCTTTAATCTACGATTTTATAGCAACTTACCTTAAAGAAGATGGAAAAGCTTTTGATATCATTAAAAATCAAAAAGTATCTTTTCCTATAGATGAAGTTCAAAATGTGTTTAAAATCTATGCAAATATTACTGTAAATTATGGGCAAACAGGCTCAAATCATCCTGTGTTAGAAGCACCAAGTTTGGTGTATAATGCTTTGGGGTTGGATGATGAAAAAGAACGCGAAAAATGGTTGTCTTACTTTTTATCAGAAAGTACCCAAAATCAAGATGCTTTGCCAGTAATGGCAAAAAATTATAAAAATCAAGGTGATATTTGGCCAGAAACCTCACAGTATTTAAATCATTCTACTTCAATTTTAGCAAAACTACTATTGGTTGTTAATCGATACAATCCATCATTAAAATTAGGTGCTAAATATCCTAATATATTATTTGCCTTACCAAGATTAGATGATTTAGTGTATCCAAATCACGAAATTATACGTTGGGGAGATGGCCATAGAAGACAACATGGTTCTTACCAAGCTTATGAAAATGCGTATGTTTTGGCAAAAATGGATAGCTTAGTGTATTTACAAGAAAAATTTGCTCCGCTTCTAAAAAACGGAATGCAAAATGGAGCGTATTCTAGGAATAATATTGAAGCCTTATTTTGGTATGATGATGGTATTTATGGAGAATCTAGTACCATAAAACTACCAAGAACGGACAGAGTTTACCACGCAGGTATTGTTTTACAACGAAATTTAAGTAGCACAAATAATCCAAAAGATGGATTAATGGGTTTTGTTGGTGGTGCACATATGGTGCATGGTCATGCAGAAGGCATGAATATTGAATTGTATGGCGAAGGACAGGTTTTAGGAGTAGATCATGGAAGAAAAAAATATGGTAAAGATTTACACGAAAATTACTCCAGAATTTTTGCAGCTCACAATACTGTAATTGTGAATGGAAGTTCGCAAGGAGAAGGTGGTTGGGTTAATTTAGGTATCAATTCTGTTGAGATCATTTCTATGGAGCCTAACGTTAGAGCTAAAGCAATTTCTCCAAATCACTCATTTAGTCAAACGAGTTTTGTTGATGATAAAGGCGATAAAGCAGAAGCGATTCAAGAACGAACTTTAGGTTTGATTAGAACATCGCCAACAACAGGGTATTATGTAGATGTTTTTCGTTCAAAATCAAAATTACCAAATGAATATCATGATTATTTGTATCATAATATAGGCGATAAGTTGGTGTTTGAAAATAATGATTTAAAACTAAAAAAGACTCCAAATAGATACATGCAAAATGCAAATAAGGAATGGATTCATAATAAAAAATATAGAAACCCTGGATGGCATTTTTTTAAGAAAGTGAAAACATCAAAAACGTACAATAAAGATGTAAAAGCTAGGTTTAATATCAAAAAATTAAAAGGAAATAACGTGTTCATGAAATTATATATTCCTGGATTTAAAAATAGAACTTATACTAAAGTAAAAGCACCAATAACCTTTGAGTCTCCAGAACCTTATGATAATAAAACTACACCAACTTTAGTAATCAGAAATAAAGGCGAAGCTTGGAAAAATCCTTTTGTAGTTGTTTTTGAACCTTATAATAGTTCAGAAAAACCAACCATACAATCGGTTATTAAAATTGAACAAGATGATATTTATAAAGGGTTGATTATAAAAAGTAAAACACCAAAAGAAGAGTTAATACAATATGTAATTACACAGTCTAAAAATCAAGTTTTTAAAAATGATGCTATTTATTTTAAAGGTTCTTATGCAGTTATTACTTTACATAAAGATAAAGGTTTAAAGAGTATTTATATTGGAGAAGGAGATAAATTAATTTATGAGAATAAACTTATTACAACAAATTCTTCAAAATCATATTTTAAAGAATTTTAAATAATTAAAATACCTTACAGGTAATTTGAAAGAACAGTAAATTAAAGAGATTCTCTATCAATAAAATTAAAGGGTACTTTTACTTTACCTTTAGTTTTATTTAGAATCATTTCTGCCGCAGTTTCCCCCATAGATTTAAAATCTGTAGACATTACTGTAATACCTAATAATTCTTTTAAAGGAGTATCGTTATAAGATATTATTCCAATATCTTTACCTAAAATAAACTCATCTTCTCTAGCTTGTTTTACTAAATTTACTAAGTCAGACTCTTCAATAGTAACAAATAAATCGCCTTTTTTTAAAATCATATCTTCGTAGACTTTATCAAGTATTTCAAAATCTAGTTTATGTTCAATACAATATTTTCTAAACCCATGAAGAATTCTTTTAGGATAGGGGTAAACAGCTTTTTCAGGATATACTAATATTATTTTTTTGTACTTCTTAATTTTTTGTATCCCTTGATTTAGAGCATGATAAATATCATTTTCGAAATCTTGATAAATCTGAATTGCTGAATTATCAATATTTTCTTTAATGTTGTCTAAAATAATTAATTTGTCTTTTTGAATTTTTTGTAATGCCTTTAAAACGTCATCAGGTAAACTTACATGTTTTGAATTTTCGGTTTTAAAATGAGGCATAATTACATAATAGTCATAAGCCGCTTTGTTTTTTTCTAATAAGTTTAGAAAAAGAGTTTCATCACAATGATAAATATCTAGATCTGTATGAGAGTTAGCACCTATTTTGTCAATAAAATAATTGTAAGTCCTTAATTTATATGAGCTTAGTTTATTAACTAAAAACAAAATATTTACTTTAGAAATTAGTTTTGTTCTTGAAATGTAAAAACCTTTACCTCTAATAGAAGTAATTATTTTTCGTTCTTTTAAAATACTATATGCTTTTTCAACAGTATCTCTAGATAAATAAAACTCTTCACTAAACATGTTTATTGAAGGTATCTTTTGATCCATTGTAAGGTTACCTTGTGAAATGTTGTGAATAATAGAATCTATAATTTGTTGATATTTTGGTACTCTAGAATTTTCATCTATTTTTATAAGCTTTATCAGTTGCATATAATATAAATTTTATTTATATATAAATATTAAAAACCAAAAGTAGTAAAAGGGATATTAATAAACCAATCATTTACAAAAAGAACTTTTTTAAATTAAAATAATTTGTAGTTAAGTGCACCTTAAAACTGTTTATAAGACTAAAAAAACAAATTCTTATATTTATTAAGTTTTTAAGATTAAAACTTCCTTAAATTTTTACAAAATATAGAATACTTAAAAATATTATTACTGAATACGGTATAGTACAGGATACAAAAGTTTAAATTCAAATTTACTTTTGATTCAAAATTTATTACTAACAGAATAATGAAAGAAATGACACAAAGCTTCAAGTACGTAGATTATTTATGGGACGAAGAAAAAGCAGCAACACTAGGAGATAATCAAGTAGAATTATTTTTATATCGCTCAAATATTTTGGGTGCAGATTTAAGAATAACAAATTATGGAGGGGGAAACACCAGCTGTAAAACAATAGAAAAAGATCCTTTAACTAATGAAGAAGTTGAAGTAATGTGGGTAAAAGGTTCTGGAGGAGATATTGGAACTTTAAAACGTTCTGGGATTGCTGGTTTATATACAGAAAGGCTTCGTGATTTAAAAAATGTTTATCAAGGTTTACATGATGAAGATAGAATGGTTGGTTTATTTAATCATTGTATTTATGACTTAGATAGTAAAGCACCATCTATTGATACGCCTTTACATGGTTTATTGCCATTTGCACACATAGACCACTTACATCCAGATGCTTTAATTGCTGTTGCAGCAGCAAAAGATAGCGAAAAAGTAACCAAAGAAATTTGGGGAGACACAATGGGTTGGGTACCTTGGCAAAAACCAGGATTCGATTTAGGTTTACAATTAGAAAAATGTTTAGCAGATAACCCTGGAATTAGAGGAATTGTTTTAGGTAGTCATGGTTTATTTACTTGGGGAGATACTTCTTTCGAGTGTTATATGAATAGTTTAGAGGTAATTGAAATGGCTTCTGAATATATAGAACAAAAATTAAAAGAGCAAGGTGAAGTTTTTGGTGGTCAAAAAGTAGAAAGTTTACCTAAAGAAGAGCGTTTAGGAAAAGCTGCTCAAATTATGCCTTTATTAAGAGGTTTATGTTCTTCAGAAAATAGAATGATTGGTCATTTTTCTGATTCTGATGTTGTTATGCAATACATCAATAGTAATGACTTAGAAAGATTAGCTCCAATGGGAACCTCTTGTCCAGATCACTTTTTAAGAACTAAAATTCAACCATTAGTTTTAAGTTTAGATAAAAATGAAGATTTATCTAATGCAGACGCTATTTTAGCAAAGTTAGAGCCAGCATTTGAGGCTTATCGTCAAGAATATGTAGATTATTATAAAACTTGTAAAAAAGATAATAGCCCAGCAATACGTGATGCAAATCCAGTAATTATTATTTATCCTGGAGTGGGTATGTTTAGTTTTGCTAAAAACAAGCAAACTACACGTGTAGCAAGTGAGTTTTATATCAATGCAATTAACGTAATGCGAGGTGCAGAAGCTATTACAGAATATACTTCTTTACCAAGACAAGAAGCTTTTGATATTGAATACTGGTTATTAGAAGAAGCAAAGTTACAACGTATGCCAAAAGAAAAACCATTATCAAGAAAAGTAGCTTTAGTTACTGGAGCTGGTGGAGGAATTGGTAAGGCAATTGCAGATAAATTAGCTGCAGAAGGAGCAAATGTAGTATTAACAGATATTAATGAAGATGCCTTAGTAGAGGCTAATGCAACTTACGCTAGAGATGTTTCTTCTTATGCGGTTTGTGATGTAACCAATACAGAATCTATTGCGAGTGCCTATAAAAAAGCAATTATAGAGTTTGGTGGTGTCGATATGATTGTACACAGTGCAGGTTTAGCTATTTCAAAACCTTTAACAGAAACTACAGATAAAGACTGGAATATTTTACAAAACATTTTAGTAAAAGGTCAGTTTGACTTGGCAAAACAATTTGCATTAATCGTTCGTAAACAAGGTTTAGGAGGAGATTATATTGCAATTGCAAGTAAAAACGGCTTGGTTGCAGGACCAAACAACGTTGCTTATGGTACAGCAAAAGCAGCACAACAGCATATGGTACGTTTATTAGCAGCAGAATTAGCTAAAGATAAAGTAAGAGTAAACACAGTAAACCCTGATGGAGTTATTGTAGGAAGTAAAATTTGGGAAGGTGCTTGGGCAGAAGGTAGAGCAAAAGCAAACGGTATTACTGTTGAAGAATTACCTGCTTTTTACGCAAAGAGAAACCTACTCAATGAAATTATAACGCCAGATGATATTGCAAATGGGGTTTTCTCTCTCGTAGGGATTCTAGACAAATCAACAGGAAATATTATAAACGTAGATGGTGGAATGGCTAATGCGTTCGTAAGATAAAAAATAGTAGTAGTTTGTAATTTGAATTAAGAAAACTTCTATAGATAATATTTTATAGAAGTTTTTTTTAATTTACAACAGCCAAAAATAATGAAAATACAACAGGAGAAAATCTCAGATTTCAACAAAAAAGAATTAGAAAATCATAAAAATAATTTTGATTTTTTAGCAAGTAATTTAACTAAGAATGGGCATAATTTAGATACTATACTTTCTAAATTATCAGAATTTCAAGTAGCCATACCAAGTTGGGCTTTAGGGGCTGGTGGTACTCGTTTTGGACGTTTTGGATTCTATGGAGAACCTTCTAATTTAGAAGAGAAAATAGATGATGTAGGAATTTTACATAGTTTAACCCAAACAGCAGGAGCAGTATCTTTACATATTCCTTGGGATATTCCTTCGGATTATGCTGCAATTAAACAAAAAGCAGATGCTTTAAATATAAAGTTTGATGCTGTAAATTCAAATACTTTTCAAGATCAGCTTGGTGCCAAAGAGAGTTATAAATATGGATCACTAAGTAATGTAAGTAAAGCGGTTAGAGAACAAGCCATTCAACATAACCTAGACGTTATAAAGATAGGAGATAAATTAGGTTCTAAGGCATTGACGGTTTGGTTAGCAGATGGATCTTGTTTTCCAGGCCAAAACAACTTTCAAACAGCATTTCAAAATACTCAAGATAGTTTAATTGATATTTATAAAGGTTTACCAGAAGATTGGAAAATGTTGGTTGAATACAAACCTTATGAACCCAATTTTTACAGTACTGTAATACAAGACTGGGGAGCATCTTTAATGTTAGCAAATGGTTGTGGAGAAAAAGCTTATACACTTGTAGATTTAGGACATCACCTACCAAACTCTAATATTGAACAAATCGTCTCTATTTTACAATTAAAAGGTAAACTAGGTGGTTTCCATTTTAATGATAGTAAATATGGTGATGATGATTTAACAGTTGGTAGTATCAAACCATATGCTTTGTTCTTAATTTTTAATGAATTGGTATATGGTATGCAAAACAATCCACAAAATCCGGATTTAGCGTGGATGATTGATGCGAGCCATAACGTAAAAGACCCTTTAGAAGATTTAATTCAATCTTTAGAAGCCATTCAAGAAGCATATGCAAAAGCCTTGTTAATTGATCAAGATGCTTTAAGAGAAGCACAATTAAATAATGATGTTGTAAAATGTCAAGAGATTTTACAGGGAGCATACAGAACAGATGTGAGACCTCTTTTAGAAAAAGCACGTATAAATGCTGGGGCTGTAATTAACCCAATTAATGCATACAGAGCTTTAGGTGTAAGAGAACAATTAATTAAAGAAAGAGGAAAAAATACTGTAGCAACAGGTCTTTAAAAAATATCTAATGAAACAAAAAGTAACTGCGGTTTTTGATATTGGTAAAACAAATAAAAAGTTTTTTTTATTTGATAAAAACTTTACAGAAGTTTATAAAGAATACACTTCTTTTGATGAAATTGAAGATGAAGATGGTCATCCAACAGAAGACATTAATGCACTACAAAATTGGATAAAAAAAGTTTTTCATACGATATTAAAATCAGATAAGTTTAATGTAAAAGCGATTAATTTTTCAACTTACGGAGCAAGTTTTGTCCATTTAGATCAAAATGGAGAAATCCTTACCCCTTTATACAATTACACAAAAGAAATTGACCAAGATATAGTTGAACAATTTTACAATAAACATGGTAATGATCTTGAGCTAATTAGAACAAGTGGTTCATCAAAGTCACCAGGTTTATTAAACTCAGGATTACAATTGTACTGGTTAAAATACAAAAAACCAGAGGTTTTTAAGAAAATAAAATATTCATTACACTTACCTCAATATTTAAGCTATATTTTTTCTGGAGTTCCGTTAAGTGAATTTACAAGTATAGGTTGTCACACAATTTTGTGGAATTACGAAACAAAAGATTACCAAGATTGGGTTTATAAAGAAGGGGTTCACAATATTCTACCACCAATAGTTTCTACAGAAACAAGTTTAAACATGAACTACAATGGTAAAAGAGTTAAAATAGGTGTAGGGATTCATGATAGTTCATCTGCACTATTACCATATGTTAGAAGTGTAAAAAAACCCTTTGTTTTAATATCTACAGGTACTTGGAGTATCGCTTTAAATCCATTTGTTGATACACCATTAACAAATGAAGATGTAAAGGCAGATTGTATAAATTATATGCGAATCAATGGAAAACCAGTTAAATCTTCAAGACTTTTTTTAGGTAATGAATACAAAATTCAAGTAACTAAATTAACAGAAAAATTTGGAGTAGATAAAGACTACCACAAAACAGTAGAATTTAATTATGATGTTTACTTCGAAATCTTACAAGATTTTAACCATTCATTTAAATGGGAGTCTTTTGAGCATAAAAATATGCCAGTAAAAACAAATTATTTATATAACAATTTTGAACACGCTTATCATCATTTGATGGTAGAATTGGTAATGTTACAGGTAGAGAGTGTAAAAAGGATAGCGAATGCAGAAAAAATAGATAGACTATACATAGATGGAGGGTTCTCTGATAATGATATTTATATAAAACTATTGTCTCATTATTTAAGAGGTATGAAGTTAAGAACAACAAAAGCATCTTTAGGTTCTGCTCTAGGTGCAGCAATTGCAATTTCAGACACCAAATTAAATTCAAAATTTCTAAGAAAGAATTACGCATTAAAAAAACACGTGCCTTTTATAGTAAATGATTAAATTTAAATATTTATAACAAAAAATTAAACATACAAACAAATAATAATGTCAAAGGATATAAAATTAATCCACCCAAGAGATCTAATTACAGTATTAATTATAGAGAATGATTCTGTAATAATTACAGGTGATAAATTACTATAAACTTTTGAATATTTAGTAGTTGCAGCGTTTAGTTCAAAATAAATAGTTTTAGGACACTCCCTAGTAAAGATGGTTCCTATTAACGACGAACAAGTAGAAAATTTAAAAAAAAACCAATCATAAAAAAAATATATGGCTTTATCCTTTGATACTAGATACCCTTCTGTAGACGATTTACGTAAACGAGCTCAGAAAAAAATACCAAAATTTGCTTTTGAATATTTAGATGGTGGTTGTAATGAAGATGTGAATTTAGTAAGAAACACATCAGAATTAAGAGAAATACAATTAAAACCTAATTATTTAAGAAACCACCATGGCTCTTCATTAAAAACCAACTTATTTGGTATTGAATATGATGCACCCTTTGGTATAGCTCCTGTAGGTTTGCAAGGTTTAATGTGGCCAAATTCACCAGAAATTTTAGCCAAAGCTGCATTTGAGCATAATATTCCTTTTATACTAAGTACAGTAACAACTACAAGTATAGAAAGAGCTGCAGAATTAACAGAAGGTAAAGCTTGGTTCCAATTATACCATCCAACAGAAGATAAATTAAGAAACGATATTATTAATAGAGCAGCAGCAGCAGAATGCCCAGTTTTGGTCATTTTATGTGATGTACCAAGTTTTGGTTTTAGACCAAGAGATATTAGAAATGGTTTGGCAATGCCTCCAAAAATGAATTTGAGTAACATTTTACAAGCTTTTGGAAGACCTCATTGGAGTTTACAAACCCTAAAACATGGTATTCCTAATTTTGCAAATTTATTACCATACATGCCTAAAAACTTAGATTTAAAACAATTAGGAAAATTCATGGATCAAACTTTTTCAGGAAGGTTAAATGAGGAAAAAATTAAACCTATTAGAGATATGTGGAAAGGAAAATTGGTTATAAAAGGGGTGGCGTCAGAATACGATGCTGAACAAGCTATTAAATTAGGTTTAGACGGAATAATTGTATCAAATCATGGAGGTCGTCAACTAGATGCAGGTGAGTCTACGATAAAACCACTTTCTACAATAGCAGAAAAATATGGAGATCAAATAGAAGTGATGATGGATAGTGGTATTCGCTCAGGACCAGACGTGGCAAGAGCTATGGCTAGTGGAGCTAAGTTTACATTTATGGGACGTTCATTTATGTATGGTGTTTCTGCGCTAGGTAAAAAAGGTGGAGATCATACAATATCCTTATTAAAAGCAGAATTACAACAAGTAATGGAGCAGTTGTGTTGTGAGAAAACTTCAGACTTTCCAGAGCATTTAATCAAATAACATAATAAATTACCTACATAATTCTTTCTGCATAATTACAAATTTACTCGCTAAAAATAACCTCTGATACAATTAAAGGGTTTATGGCTAAATCTAATTTAGATTAGCATAAATAATTTCTAGATACTTTTGTAATCTTTTCAAATGCTGTAGTTATTACTTTTTGAAAGCTACTAATAGTGGTTAGTATTTTGTTGTAACGTATGAAAATAGAGGGTATTTTAAAGCTATTCAAGTTTTTTATATAGGTTAGAAATAATTGGTGTAGTTGGTGCAAATGGTCAACATGGTACGGAAGAGTACTTACATACTAAATAATTTACGCAAAATACTATTTTAGGACGTGACATAGCATCAAATAAAAAAACTTCGATCAATTTTTTAACGGAGTTTTTATAAAGAAACATATTAACTTAAAAGAATAATTAATTTTATTTCTCTATTAGGATAATGTATTGGTAACTAAAACTGTATTGTTTTAAAGAGATATTAAAATAGAAATATTTCTTTTATCTTTCATATTTACAAGTAAATACAATCGTAATCAGAAATTATTTTAATATTTTAGTGATATATAAAACCATACAGTGCAGGACACATAATCTTTGTTGATATTATATTTTCGTTTATTTGACATGTGTCAAAAACTTTAACAAGTTAGACTAAACAAGCAATAACAATCTTTAATAAATAAATAAACTAATTAATTATGTCTGAAAATCATGAAGGGGAATTAACTCTAGAAAGAAATGATGGAGGAGAATTTGAAAGAACTCCTGTTCCAAGTTCGAAACTTAAAGGATGGAAATCTTTTTTAGGTATGTATGCAGGTGAACATGCAGCAGGCACCGAATTTATGATTGGACCCTTGTTTTTGGCTGCAGGTGCAAGTTTAAAAGATTTATTAATAGGATTATTTATTGGTAACGTTTTAGCGATTCTTACTTGGAGGTTTATTGTAGCACCCATAGCTGTATCTAAAAAACTAACATTATACTATCAATTAGAAAAAATTGCAGGAAAACACTTAGTAAAAGTGTATAATCTGGTTAACGGGGTGCTTTTTTGCTTTTTAGCTGGTGCTATGATTACGGTTTCAGCAAGTGCAGTAGGTATTCCTTTTGATATTAATTTTACTGTACCAAAAGGTATCTTCGGATTAAGCACACCTTCTTTTTCAATGATTGTAATTATTGTAGGTGTTGTAATGACAATTGTAGCTGCAGCCGGGTACAATACAGTTTCTAAATTTGCTAATATTGCTGCACCTTGGATGATTGTTGTCTTTGCAGCTTGTGGTATATCTGCATTAACTCAAATGGAGGTTACTTCATGGGGTAGCTTATTAACAGAATGGGATAATGGTGTAAATGTGGTACAATCTGTTAGCGGGAAAGTAGATTTTGGTTTTTGGAAAATTGTAATTTTTTCCTGGTTGTGTAATGCAGCAATGCATTTTGGAATGGCAGATTTATCTATCATGCGTTTTGCAAAAGATTCACGTGCTGGTTGGGGGCCTTCAATAGGAATGTTTTTAGGTCATTATATGGCTTGGATCTGTGCTTCTTTTATGTTGGCTGCTCAAATAAAACTAACAGGAGATATTTCAGCAAATCCAGGTGCTTTAGCTTGGAGTGCTGTTGGATGGACTGGGATTATTTGTGTTATTGTTGCAGGTTGGACTACCGCTAATCCAACTATTTACAGAGCAGGTTTAGCTTTTCAAAGCTTATTTCCTTTAAAAGCAAAATCTTATTCAGGAGTAATTTTAGCTGGTTTAGTAGCAACAGCAGCAGGGATATTCCCTGCTCTTTCATCAAAACTTCTTGATTTTGTAGGTTTATACGGAACAATCTTGGGACCTATGGGTGGTGTGATTTTCGTGAACCATTATCTTGCAAAGAAGATGAATTTTACACAAAACTACGCAGATGAAAAAGGATCAAGTTTTAATATGGCTGTTTTATTAGCTTGGGTTATTCCTGTAGCTTTAGGGTTGTATTTTATTTTTGGAGAGCAACAGTTATTTGCTGCATACGCAGTTATACCTTGTTGGATTGCTTCAAGCTTATTGTACGTTATTATTATGAAATTTCAAAAATCTTAAAAATATGAAAATGCTAAAATTAATAAGTACTTTATCAATAGGTGTTTTAATACTGTTAGCTAGTATATTTTTATTCTTAGGAATATTAGATGCAACTAAAGTTAATATCTCTATGTTAATTGGTACAATTATATGGTTTATAGTTACACCTTTGTGGATGAAAGAAGAGTGATAATTAAACACGTATTAGAATAGTATTCGAACTAAAATAATAGAATTAAAGAGAAAGTAATTTTAGAATAAGATTTTAATAGGTTTTTCTACCTTATTTGACAAAGTAAGATATATGCCTCTTGTGTTTCATTTTTACTATATATAATTCCTGTTTTATTGTTATAAACAGATTTTTTTTCAATTAGTAAAATTAAATAAATGTTTAAATAGTAGTTATAAAGTTGTTTTTATTCAAAAAAGTAAAAGATTCTACTGTAATTATATTTTTAATTATTAGCCGTTCATTAGAATTCACAAAAGGTAAAAAAAAAAGAAGGTGAAAAAAATTAAAACCTGAGTTTGATTAATGAAAAGTCAACTAATTAGCCTTTACAGTTTGATATTTTATAGAGATTTTTTTTGTAAAAAACTATATGTAATGATGATTGCAACGATATTTGACAGAAAGTTAGTAAAGCTTCTATGTCAAGAATTTTCGATTTACATAATCAAAGAGTAATCACATTGGATGATATTGGTCTTGGTCAAACAGATCTAAACCCAAACCAAGTGTCACAAATTCAATCAGAAACCATACCAACAAAACTAGATATTCCACGTTTTTGCTTTACATAAAATATAATAGATGATTTTTGTGATCAAATAAGTGCACCAAAATTTTAATCTAGGAAGTTTAAAATCAACAACAAGATATTTATAACACTTT
>ENA-OUOG01002027-OUOG01002027.1-marine-metagenome-genome-assembly--contig:-NODE-2027-length-21976-cov-4.311064_pt1 | contig 21976 bp, 21 predicted proteins | sample MGYA00248635_ERZ508505 | MGnify/ENA primary metagenome ERZ508505 (study PRJEB26176, sample SAMN06267871) | marine metagenome | isolation source: Saanich Inlet, British Columbia, Canada | place: Pacific...
TTGACTTTGTAAAAAATAAACGCTAACTTCGTTTACAAACGATATAGTGCATTGAAACGGAACTATATCTTGAACGTAAACGAAACTCCCAAATCGCAAAAAAACTTAACAATAATAATACTTCTTACTTTTACTATAAACCATTAACACTTTATAGCAATTATTACAACTGGTCTCTAAAAATCTACAGTTGAGTCATTACCTTTAGAAAGTAGTCTATTAATATTAGACATTTGATGTATCATTAACATTAAATCTCTTATATCATGAAAACAATTGCACTTACCTTCGTTATTATTTTTACTACACTATTATCTTTTGCACAAGAAGAAAGCACCCACAATATTACTGTTACAATAGATAACGTAAAAAACGACACTGGAAAAGTAATATTAACGCTACACAACAAAAACACTTTTCTTGTAAAACCAGATGGTTTAAATAGTATTGAAACAACTATTGAAAACGGAAAAATTAAAGCGATATTTAAAGACATTGCTCCAGGCACTTATGCTGTTTTAGTACTGCATGATGAAAATGAAAACAAAGCAATGGATTTTGATACTAACAGAATGCCTCTTGAAAGTTATGGCATGTCTAACAACCCATTAAGTTATGGGCCACCACAATATAACGATGCTAAATTTGAATTAAAAAATGAAGATTTAGAATTAAATATTAGATTTTAGTCACTAGTTAATACCATACCAAAAGGCGACCAAATGGTCGCCTTTAATGTTTTATAAAATTAATTTACTAGATGCTTTTTCCTAACCAAGCATTCATCATCCACACGGTTTTTTCTTGTTCAGTAATAAAATCACTCATCATAGAATTTGTGCCTTCATCGTTTGCTTCTCCAGCTTTATCAAGTATTTGTCTTTCTAAAATTAATAATTGGGTTATAGAATTTACTATCAATTTTACAGCGTCAACATCTTTAGAAACGTTTTTACCAACTGGTACTTTTGTTGTTTTAACATAATCGCTAAACGTATGTAATGGTGTTTCACCTAACGTTAAAATACGCTCTGCAATTTCATCTACTTTTATATTTGCATCTGTATACAGTTCCTCAAACTTAACATGTAAGCCAAAAAAATTGTTTCCTTTTATGTTCCAATGGATGCCTCTTAAATTTTGATAATAGGTTTGAAAACTCGCCAATAAAAGGTTTAAATCTTCAGCTATTTCTTTTGTTTCCTTTGCATTTAATCCTAAACTATTTAATGTCATAATCTTGTGTTTTTATACTTATTTATAATCATTCAAATTTAACATTAAAAAAAACAGTAATTACTATAAGTTTTATTGATAGATTTTATATTTTTATAGTTTAAAACTATATAAATGACAATCACACAATTATCTTACGTACTAGCCGTAGCAGAACACCAAAACTTTACAAAAGCAGCAGAAAAGTGTTTTGTAACACAGCCTACTTTAAGCATGCAAATACAAAAGCTAGAAGACCAATTAGATATTTTAATATTCGATAGAAGTAAAAAACCAATAGAGTTAACAGAGGTTGGTAAGAAAATAGTAAATCAAGCCAGAAACATTGTTAACGAATCTCATAGAATACAAGATATTGTAGACCAACAAAAAGGTTTTATAGGAGGTGAATTTAAATTAGGTATTATTCCAACGGTTATGCCTACACTGTTACCTATGTTTCTTAAAAATTTTATTAAGAAATATCCAAAAGTAAAACTTAAAATTGAAGAGCTCACTACCGAAGAAATAATAACCAGAATAAACGATGGACATTTAGATGCTGCAATTGCTGCAACACCGCTGGAAAAAGATTCTATAAAAGAACGTGTGCTTTACTTCGAGCCCTTTATGGCTTACATCCCACAAAACCATCGTTTAAATAGTAAAAAAACAATCTCTACAGATGATTTAGATATTGAAGACATGCTTTTACTTGAGGATGGCCATTGTTTTAGAGATGGAGTAATTAATTTGTGTCGTGCTTTTAAGGACCAAAACGACGAGCATTTTCAGTTAGAAAGTGGGAGTATAGAAACCTTAGTAAATCTATCTAACGAAGGTCTAGGCATGACCTTATTACCTTATTTACACGCACGTAAATTAAGTGACCGACAGCAAGTAAATCTAAAATCCTTTGAAGCACCCGAGCCCGCACGTGAAGTGAGTATGATTTACCATCAACGAAAACTAAAGCTACACATCATTGAAGCCTTACACGATAAAATCAGAGCTATAATTAGAGGGGCTATTGTTTATGAGGACATAAAGATTATTAGTCCAAAGTAACTCGAGACTTCTCAAGTTTAGATGCCCACTGTTTTAGTCTTCCATAATCATAAGCATCCAGCTGGCTTTTGGCCTTTTTCAGCTCTTAATTGGACTTCATTATCAAAGTACTTGAGCTTAACATCTAATATAGCTGCTTGAATAGCATCCAAACGACCATTTATTCCAATTACTTCATGATCGTATCTTCGTTTAGAGCCGTGAGCTAAGAAAAGTCGTGCTTTGTCTGCTAGTTCATCATCATTGGTAAAAAGTGCACCACCATCACCATAACAGCCTAAAGGCTTTGAAGGAAAAAAACTTGTACATCCAAAATGACTTAGATTACAGCTTTTTTTACCCTTGTAGGTTGCGCCAAAACTTTGTGCAGCATCTTCAATAACTATCAGATTATGTTTTTCTGCAATAGCATTAATTTTATCCATATCGGCAATTTGACCGTAAAGGGATACTGGCATAATTGCTTTTGTTCTGGAAGTAATTTTAGCTTCAATTAATTCGGCATTGATGTTATAGGTGTCGGCTTCTATATCAACAAAAACAGGGATTGCACCTAACAAGCTAATTACCTCACTTGATGCAATGAATGTAAAAGGCGTTGTTATTATTTCATCATTTGGCTTTATTCCTATCGCCAATAGAGCTAATAACAGAGCGTCTGTTCCACTCGCACAACCAATGGCATGCTTTGCGCCTACATATTCAGACAAATTCTCTTCAAATTGTTTAACTGAAGGCCCCATAATATATTGAGAGGTATCTAAAATATTATGAATCGCTGAATCGATTTCTTCTTTATATGTTTTATACTGTGATTGTAAATCAATGAAAGGTATCTCCATAAACTAAAGAATTTGAATTGAACCGTTAGATAATTTATACGTTGTATTATCGAACGTATCTATTGCTATATTATTATCATTAAATACTAATCTATTGCCGGCTTTACTAACCCAGCCTTGATGTTTTGCAGGAACACCATATATCATTTCAAAAGGCTTTACATCTTTTGTCACCACACTACCTGCTCCAATCAGGGCATACTCACCGACGGTAATTCCACAAACTATTGTAGCATTTGCACCTACTGAGCAACCTTTCTTCAATAATGTTTTTTGGAATTCTTCTTTGCGAACAATAAAACTTCTAGGATTTATAACATTTGTGAAGACCATTGAGGGGCCTAAGAAAACATCATCTTCTATCTCTACGCCTTCAAAAATTGAAACATTATTCTGAACCTTTACTCCGTTTCCTATTGTAACATTTGGACCAACAACACAGTTTTGACCGAAAGAACTGCGCTCTCCAATTACTGTATTGTTAAGAATATGAGAAAAATGCCAAACTTTTGTTCCTTCTCCGATACTGACATTTTCATCAATCACAGAACTACTATGAATAAAATAACTCATAATTTACAAAATGGATGATAATCTCCTTTTAATCCTACAGGTTGAGAATTTCTTATATCGTGTACTATATCTATTGAAGTTTTTGCTTCCATCAATTTAAATCCATTGCCTGCCAAAACTGCCTCATAACTCTTAGTATGAAGATCGGTAAATGTTCCGCTAAATTCTATTTCTTTTCCTTCGACAGTTATTGATCGATATGTTCTTTGCCCAGTTGCTTTAATATGTTCGGGTATTAGATCATAATTCACACTTAGAAACCAACGTACTCTTGCTCTTTCTAATTCTAAAAATCCTGCTGCCTTATCATCATCAGAAACGTTACAAACATTCTGTTTAACTGAACCGAAAATCCATGTCAACATATCAAAAAAATGAATGCCAATATTAGTAGCAATTCCACCAGATTTAGATTCATCACCTTTCCAGGAAATAAAATACCACTTTCCTCTACTCGCTAAATAAGTAAGATCGATATCATAGATTTTATCTTTTGGGCCATTTTCAACTTTTTCTTTTAATGCAATTATCGATGGGTGAAGTCTTAATTGAAGAATGTTATTAATAGTATGACCTGTTCGTTTCTCGACCTCTGCCAAAGCCTCAATATTCCATGGGTTTAAGACCAATGGTTTTTCACATATAACATCCGAACCATTTCTTAAAGCTAAACGAATGTGAGCATCATGAAGGTAGTTTGGAGAACATATACTGACATAATCAATCTTTGAATTTGACCGCCTTAATTTGTCCAAATGACGATCAAATCGTTCTGGTTCTGTAAAGAAATTTGCCTCAGGAAAATAACTGTCCATTACTCCTACACAATCAAATTTATCAAGTGCAACTGATAAATTATTGCCTGTGTCTTTAATAGCTTTCATATGCCTAGTGGCAATATATCCAGCCGCACCTATTAATGCAAAATTTTTCACTATAACCTCCAACTTGGTTCATCAACTATTCCTTTTACATCCAAAATAATCGGAGTTCCAGAAGAAATTGATTTATAGTTTTCATTATTTAGTTCAGTAAATTGATGATGCGCTACGGAAACAATGATAGCATCATATAATTTATCAGACTTGAATGGATTTGAAATTAATTCTCTATCGTATTCAGATGACATTTCTTTTTTATCAACCCATGGGTCGTAAATATGCACATTACATCCAAAATCTTCAAGTTCATCAACAATATCAATAACTTTAGTATTTCTAATATCAGGACAATTCTCTTTAAAAGTAAAACCCATTATTAAAATATCGGAGTCTTTAATTTTTTTATCGTAATCAACTAAGAAATGGACGGTCTTCTTGGCTATATAAGCAGACATCCCATTATTTATTTGTCTTGAAGAAAGTATTAAGTTAGGCTTATATCCTAATTTCTGTGCTTTGTAAGTAAGGTAATAAGGGTCTACTCCTATGCAATGCCCTCCAACTAATCCAGGTTGGAATTTAAGAAAATTCCATTTTGTTCCAGCTGCTTTTAAAACCTCATTCGATGGAATCCCCATTGCGTCAAAAATTAAGGCTAGTTCATTAACTAAAGCAATATTCACATCCCTTTGTGTATTTTCAATAACCTTCGCTGCTTCTGCAACCTTTATCGATGATGCTTTATAGGTTCCAGCTGTAATGATAGTGGCGTATAAGTCATCTACTACTTTAGCTGTTTGCTCATTTGAACCACTTGTAATTTTTAAAATCTTAGTTAAAGTACGTTCTTTATCACCAGGATTTATCCTTTCCGGGCTATAGCCACAGAAGAAATCTTTATTGAAAGTTAATCCTGATTCCTTTTCTAAAATCGGTACACATTCATCTTCTGTTACTCCTGGGTAAACTGTAGATTCATAAATGACTATATCGCCTTTTTTAATAACAGACCCCACAGAATGACTAGAACTAATTAGAGGCGTTAAATCAGGAAGATTCTTTTTATTAATTGGTGTTGGAACTGTTATGATAAATATGTTACAGTCTTTAGCATCGTTAATATCAGTAGTGTAGCTTAGATGTGTGGCTGACTCCAAGTCCTCTTTAGTCATTTCTAAAGTTCTGTCGAAACCTGTTTTGAGTTCATCAATCCGATCTAGATTGATATCTATTCCAATTGTAGTAATTTTTTTTCCAAATTCAACGGCCAAAGGGATACCAACATACCCCAACCCAATTACTGCAATTTTATGATTCATCTAAGACTATTTAAAAAATTAAAGAGTCTTCAAATGAAGACTCTAAAAGTTAATATCGGAAATATTTCAAAATTAATATTCCCAGAGGTCGTGCTCAATATTAAAGATTTCTTCTTTAATTTTTTCTGCTTCTAACAATGCGTCGATTCCCTCTTTATATTCTGATATTTTTCTATCATATTTATTGGACTCTTTGACAATTCGACTGCTGAAAAAACGTTTGTGAAATATGTCGTCATAGGTTAAACGTGCCGCATCATTTTTTCTGTGGTTGAAAACTTCAGCTTTTGAAAGTATTTTTCTCGCATCTGGGAAATATACCCAAAACAAAGAGGTTTCACCAGTGTAAACACCATCTTCATTTTTACGGTCAATTACTGGGCAAATTCCAATAATTCTTACTTCCATTACAGAGCGTTGCTTGTCAAAAAACCATTCTTCTTTTATTCTGTATTTTTTAACTTCATGTCTTTCAAAAATATTAAATGTAGTATCTAAATAATATTCTTGAGTATCAGGGTCGAATCGCTCTTCAACAGACATTTTCTCTCCCTCCATTATACCAATCATTTCTACTTCTGAAGGGGACATTGGCGACTGAAATTCGTCATCATTAGTAGCATTTCCATAAGCAGTAATTGTACCCTCATCAATTGCTTGCATTAAGACGTCAATTAAATTCTGACGATCATTTATCGGTAATAATGGGTAGTAGAATACTTGATTCATCTTTTCTCTTAGATCAATAACTCTTTCAATTTTAGTTGACCACATTACATCTGCTTCACGAACGTGCTGATAAGGCTGAATCATTCTTTCTTTACCACCATCACGAATATCTTTTTCATAAGCACCATCAAGAATATCTTGTGAATAAGCGACTTGCGAAAAACATATCAACGAAATAATTACTAAAACAATATTTTTCATAATAAAAAGATTTAATTAACAGTAAGCTTTACTGAAGGCAACGACTTAGGCGCGCCATCAGGTCCCTTACAGGTAATATTAGTAAAATATAAAACTGAGCCAATCTGAAGTGACTCAAATAACGTTTTCATTTCTTGTGTAACCTTGTTGCCTTTGGCATACTTAGTTACTAATTCACCTCTTTGTGTAACGTCAACTGAAAAACCAGTAATATTATATCTGATATCAAATACAAAGTTGGTTAATTCTGCATATAGTTTTGCGTTATTTGAAAGTAATTGGCTTTTTTTAATTTTTTGATTCTTTGAGCCTAGAAACTTTGGTTCAGGCTTAGGGGTTCTCATAACTCTATACTCAATAGACCCCATGTTTCTTTTCTTACCATCTATCTCAGCTGAAACACTAATTTTAGCTTTACCTGTTACTTTTGGAAAAACTTCCCAACCTCCTCCTCTAACTTTCTTAACTACACCGTTATCACAACTGACACTTAGCTTATCCCTTGGGACTCCGGGAACTGAAACGTCAATAGGATTTCCTAAGGCATCATCTTTTAATGGGTGACTAGCAAGTATATAAAAAACATTCATCTTAGTAGGTGAAACAACTAAGCTGGCCTTAGCTACTTGATATTCTCCATCGAAAGGATATAATTTAGTGCCTGCATCGGTTTTCATAGCAATTAAACCTCCCCATTTTTTGTACCCTTCAGAAGTAGCTTTGGTAGAATATTTTCCTTTGCCTGCAACAACAGGTATTGAATCATAATTACCAACCATGTTATATTTTCCGTTTTCATCGACCTCATAGTCTCCAACATAAATAATTGGATTTTGAGTAGTATCTTTTGCGGCTAAAAATACATCTGCTTTAAAAGAATCGCCTAAGAAAACATAATTAGAAGTTGCTATTTGAATAGCATCAGCCGACGTAAATTTTAAGGACCCAGCATCAATTTCTTGCTGAAGATACTTTATCACATCTGATTCAGCATTTCTTACATCAGTTTGAATTTTAGATAAAATGGTAACTGCGGCGATTAGTGGCATATCTTGGAAGTTTTGTTGAACCCAAGATAACATTCCAGAACCATATTTTTCTTTTCTTTCTTCAAATGAAAAAGTAGTTGTCAATGAAGACTGAATTGATGGCTCATCAACCATGTTTTTCAAAAACTCTCTATATTCTTCAAGACTTTCTTGAAGTATTTGTCCATTTCCCTTATTGATCATTAATTCACCTGGTCTCTCTCTATCTTTTTTACTGATAACATCAACCATCAGTTTTTTCTTCTGATCAGAACTTAAATCATCATAAGTAATATCTTCAATTGGTTCTTCACCATCAAAAGTAACCTGCTTATCAGAAAGCATTACCATATCAAACTTGAGCCTCTGAATATCATCTACAATTTTATCGGCTTTTTCTTTCACGCTAAACGCTTTATCTCGCCATGGACCAGCTTTTGCCTCATTTGTTTCAGCAGCAGCTACAAAAGAAGAATAAACTTCATCATTTTTGCTGTTGAAATTTTGGGTTGTTTTTACAATCCCACCATTAATTTTTTGAAATGCGTCGAGAACCTCCTTAGAAACATTCAGTGCTAACATCGCTGTTAGTACTAAATACATCATCCCAATCATTTTTTGCCTCGGCGATAAATTATTTCCTGCCATTAGATTTTTCTAATTTACTAGTGAAAATTAATTTTATTTATTACTCATTGCGCTAAGCATGTTCGCATACATCTTGTTAAGTGCTTCAAGATTAGCTCCTAATTTAGATATCTCTACCTGGAACTTTTCAGAGTCTCCAACAGAATTGCCCATGTTTTGCATTGTTTTAAGTTGCAAATCGTAATATGTATTCATTTCAGCTAACTTTCTTGCAGCTTCACGCATTTGATCGCTGTAATCTCCTGTTGCTGATACAGCGTCCATAGATTTATTTACACCCTCAACCGTCTCGTTGAATGATCGTAAGTTGTCTCCTAACCTCGTAATTAAAGCTTGGTCTACATTTGCATTTTCAAGCATATTATCTAGTTCTTGAACTGGAGTTTTAGGCGTATTTTTAGATGACTTTTCGTCTGGGTCCTTCATGTATGCTAACTCTGGATAAACTAAACTCCAATCTGGATCTTCATGCGGTTTTTCGAAAGCAGAAAAGAAGAAAATTATCGCCTCTACAGAAAGACCAATAGTCAACATAGCTCCTGCTCCTGTCCAGTGTTGTAGCTTGAACAAGGCGCCAAGAATTACAATTGCAGCACCAAATCCATACAACTTGGCCATGTTATTTTTAAATTTCTTTGAGTTAGGGTTTAATATTGCCATAATATATTTACTAAAAGTTTATTTATAAAATTATCTAAAATCTGCTTTATCTCTTCCAATGAATGAGATTACATTTCTAAAGCCAATATAGGACTTAGCAGTATCTTGATACTCATAATCTCTTGTTCCAACTTGAATGAAATGTGAAATATCTTTCCACGAACCTCCGCGAATTACTTTTCTCTTAAGAATTTGAGGGTCTGTATCCTGAGCATCATAATTGAAATCCATGTTCATATCGTGTGAGAAATTGAAAGCTGATTCGTCATATGCGTTACTAGTCCACTCAGCAACGTTACCAGACATATCGTATAGTCCAAAGTTATTTGGATTGTATGAGGCTACTTTTACAGTTTTAATACCACCGTCAGCAACATAATTACCTCTTCTAGGCTTGAAATTCGCTAAGAAACAACCTACTTCGTTTGTTGTGTAAGGACCTCCCCAAGGGTATGGAGATAAATCAAAGCCACCTCTTGCAGCGTACTCCCACTCAGTCTCTGTAGGTAAACGGAATTCATCATGTAATGGCTCATCTCTTGACATTAAATATTTATCAAGGATACTTGTTCTCCACTTTGAAAATGCAACCGCTTGTTTCCAACTTACACCCACTACTGGATAATCGTCAAATGATGGGTGGTGAAAATAATTTCTTGACCAAGGGTCATTGTAAGAATAAGTATAGTCAGATGTCCATACTAAAGTGTCAGGGAAAATATTAAGCTCAGGTTTTTCGATAAACACAGATCTATCAATCTTACCTTGCGCTTTATTTTCTTTTGATGACGCTCTTTGAATGTCAACATCTTCATATTTGAAGTTTAACTTTCTAGTATCAAATTCTCTTCTTGAGTAGAATCTTTCGTGTTCGGGCAAATACATTTCGTCTTCAAGCACTTCACGAACTTCTGAATCATCCCATCTTATTGGCCTATCCCAATCAATTCGTGGAGGATCAATGAAATTGCCATAGTCGTCTTCTTCAATGAGTTCATATCCTTCAACGCCATTCTCACCAAGTATTACTCGCGCAATAGAATCTCTTACCCAAGATACAAACTGTCTGTATTCGTTATTTGTGATTTCAGTTTCGTCAATATAAAATGCCGCTACAGAAACTGTTTTGTGTTGTGTTACATGAGCATAAGGAACATCTTGATCACCAGGCCCCATATTAAAACTTCCCTGAGGAATAAATACCATTCCGTAAGGGTCAGTTGGATTCCAGATAGGTCTATTTTGAACGCCTATCAATTCACCATTGCCTGATGTGGAGCAGCTTGCTAACACTATCGCAACAAATCCAAAGACAAATAAATTTTTCATAATACTTTTATTTAGCCTCTTTAAGAGGGTTAATAATTCATTCAAAGCCACAAAATCACCACTAAATTAGTGATGATTTTACTTTGGAAAGCAACAAATATAACATTTTTATAGGAATCTAGGGTTTTTAAATCCTTTGACAACCTTGTTATAATCTATTTTAAATTGATAACCTAACATAAACTCAAAGCTTCCAGATGTAGAAACATTGGTCGTTGGAATATCATATGAGAATCCAAATTTTAAATCATCATTTATGTGCATACCTAGCAATAGAACAGCACGAGAACTAGGTCTATATGTAACTCCACCCCATATCTTTTTATTGTATTCAAGGATAGATGTTAAATCTAAGGTAGTTGTAACACCTTCTGTTTTAACAAGTAATGATGGTTTTACATCAATTTTTGGATTCAATTCGTGAACGTATCCTGCCGTTAAATAATAATGCCTTTTTACATCAATTATATCTACAGATGTGGCAATTGTTGGTTCATTAATGTGCTTTGAAGATAAACCAACATAAACTTTATCAGAATTGAAAAATAAACCTGCGCCTAAATCAAAACTAGAGCCTTTTTCAGTAGAAGTTGGGATACTTGGATCTGGGTTTTGAGCAATTATTCCGCTACCATCAAGTCCATCCTGCATTACACCAACAGAAAGCCCGATACCTAAGTTACCACCTGCTAATTCAAACCTGTAAGCATAGGATAAATTCAGTGATAAAAATTCATTTTGACCAATTTTGTCAGTAAGGATATTCAACCCAACACCGCCGTTTAACAATTGTAAAGGAGATTGAACAGATAAATTTGTTGTTACTGGAGCATCTTCAAAACCGACCCATTGACTACGGTGAAGTGCTGTAGCACAAATTGCCTCCTCATGTCCAGCCGATCCAGGGTTAAACGACAGATTATTAAAAATATATTGACTGAATTGAGGATCTTGCTGAGCCCTAGAGTAAAAAGCTAGAAATAACAACAAGAATAGCAAAAAATATTTTTTCATAAAAGGTAACGTCAAAACGTTTATCACAATTAATATTCGGCTAAAATAACTATTTTTTTTAAGTAGAAAAACAAAAAAAAGTTATCGTTACAAGATTAGTTCATTTTCTGAAATGCTTTCCACCACCTTTCTGGGACATCTCCTTTTACAGCTTTCATGTAATCAGAATAGGAACATGGCACATAATAACCCTCGTCAATTCCAGCTGGACTATTATTGATTAGTGGGATTTCCATCCACCATTTTTCCGTTTTTTTATTCTTGAAAAAACAGGCATTATACTCGCCATCTCTCATTGACACATGGTATTTAACCATATCTTTATCAGTGGGCTTGAAGGTCTTCATCTTGTGGAAAAAACCATCGAAAAAACACCAAATCATTTGTGAAATTAACTTAGCTGTCTTTGAACCATCATCCGTAATTGAATGGTAATGATAAATACCTAAGGATTTTATTCTTCCACTAATGCCAGCATATCGCATTATCTGACAAATTTCTTCTGAATAAAATCCATTTGGAGAGCCATCATCATTTGCTGGCGAGTCGGATAATCGAACACTATTCATGTCTATAGAAACTAAATCGGCATTGCGTAAAATCGGCTCAACCTCTTCTATTTGTTGACGGATTTCGCCTAGTCTGAAAGCGTCAAAATATAAGTCGTTAATGAGTTTTACCGAATTTTGCGGATTCAGATACGACTGATAGCCAATGTTGGAATAATTGAATAAAACGTTTGGTTTAGAATTAATTATCTCTGACAGGTATGAACTGGATGGTTTTGATGTTTTCAAAAGCCCCAAATCCAATCTTGAATCTACACTTACCAAGTTTGAGAGTTTCCCAAGATTTACACACGATTTATACTGTGCGATTGTCAAGTCTTGTGTTCCTCCAATGATTAGCGAAAATAAATTTCGGCGTTCACATTCAGACAATACATCTGTAAGCAATTGGTAGGTGTCTGCTATTTTTTCGCCAAGCACTAGATTACCTAAATCTGCTATTCGTAATCGTTCAGGACCTTCAAAGAGCTGGTATAAATCTGTTCTGATTTTCTGGAAATCTTCTGAAGTGTTAACATCTAAACTGCCCCGATACTCTGGAACACAGAAAATTACTAAATCGGCTTCTGAAAGATTAGGGAAATTTCCTTGAGTATAAGCCATGACCTCATTGCCAAGCTGACCAGCTTGATATTCATTCTCGTCATGAGAAATAGGTCGAAAACTTAACTCAAATTCCATTTACTTTTTCTTGCTTTTTTCGGCTAATTCCAAGCACATTTCTCTAGTTAATGATTTTGGCTCAACATCCTTAGGAATTTTCACATTAGTCTTATTCTTTCTAGCACCTTCGCCAATTTGAATAAACGGACCATATCGACCGTTTAAAACCTGAACAAGAGGCTCGCCTTCAAAACGATTAATTGTTTTTTCGGCTTCAGCTTTCCGATGAGCTAAAATAAGCTCAACTGCCCTATTGATTTCGATGGTTAGAGGATCATCTCCTTCATCTTTTTTAATAGAAACAAACTTACCTTTAAACCTCAAATACGGACCGAAACGACCAACAGAAGCGACCACCTCTTCTCCTTCGAATTCACCAACATTTCTTGGTAATTTGAACAGCTTTAGAGACTGTTCAAGTGTTATAGTGGAAATGCTTTGGTCTGCAAGTAATGAAGCAAATCGAGGTTTCTTTTCATCGCTTACTTCACCAATTTGAGCCATTGGTCCAAAACGGCCAATTTTTACATATACATTTTCTCCTGTACCTGGCTCTTGTCCAAGAAGTCGCTGACCTTTTGCTGATTCTGAATTATCGGCAACCTCATTGACAGTTTTCACAAAACCTTTGTAAAATTGACCAATCATTTCATTCCACACTTTCTCACCTTTAGCAATGTCATCAAACTCTTTTTCGACATCGGCTGTGAAACTATAATCCATGACATCAGAAAAATTAGCCTTAAGAAAATCTGTTACTACTATACCAATATCCGTTGGTTTCAACTTTGATTTATCAGAACCTGTTTTTTCTGTTTTGACCGATTCATCTACTTGATTTTCTTTCAACGATAAGAATACAAACGATTTTTTTACCCCTTCACTCTGCCCTTTTACGACGTAGCCTCTGTTTTGAACAGTGGTAATTGTTGAAGCATAGGTCGAAGGACGACCAATACCCAATTCTTCAAGTCTTTTTACCAAACTAGCTTCAGTGTATCGTGCCTTTGGCTTGCTGAATCGTTCCGTAGCAGTTATTTCTTTAGAACTAACATCCTCTCCTTGAAATAAGTTTGGCAGCATGCCATCTTGCTCTTCATTTTCATCATCTGAACTCTCCATGTAAACCTTCAAAAATCCATCGAATTTTATCATCTCGCCCTTCGCAACAAACTTTTCTTTTCGATTAGAAATAGTAATTTCAGCAGTAGTTCGCTCAAGCTGAGCATCAGCCATCTGTGAAGAAATTGTACGTTTCCAAATAAGATCGTATAACCTCATTTGATTACGCTCCCCTTCAAATGATGAATGTGCTAAATTAGTAGGACGGATAGCTTCGTGTGCTTCCTGAGCACCTTTGGATTTAGTTGAATACGACCTCACTTTTGAATAGTCAGCTCCGAAGGTAGATTCTATGTATTGAGAAGCCGATTTCACTGCTTCACCAGATAAATTTACACTATCGGTTCTCATATAAGTTATTTTACCAGACTCATACAACTTTTGGGCTACGCTCATTGTTTGACCAACTGTAAAACCTAACTTTCTTGACGCTTCTTGTTGTAAAGTAGATGTAGTAAAAGGTGCTGAAGGTGATTTTTTGGCAGGCTTTTTATTTAAAGAAGAAATAGTAAAATCGGATGAAGCACACGAGTTTAAAAATGCAATGGCTTCTTCTTTTGTGTCAAATCGTTCAGATAAGTCAGCACTGAACACTTTACCTTTACTGGATTTAAATTGAGCAGTAACTCTGTATGAAGATACACTTACAAAGTCAATTATTTCTTTTTCTCTTTCAACGATTAAACGAACTGCAACGGACTGAACACGACCTGCAGATAAACCGTATTTGACCTTTTTCCAAAGAACTGGCGATAACTCAAACCCCACGAGTCTATCTAATACCCGTCGTGCTTGTTGTGCATTTACCAGATTAACATCAATTTTTCTAGGATTTTCTACCGCTTTATTGATAGCTGTTTTGGTAATTTCATTGAAAACAATTCGCTTTGTCTTGCTTTCGTCTAGCTCTAATGCTTCTAGCAAATGCCATGCAATAGCTTCTCCTTCACGGTCCTCATCCGTTGCTAGCCAAACCAGTTCTGACTTTTTTGATAATTTACTTAATTCATCGACTACTTTCTTTTTGTCAGTAGAAACTTCATAAGTAGGCATAAAGCCATTTTCAATATCAATAGCCATTCCACCTTTTTTGGGTAAATCCCGTATGTGACCAATGCTTGATTTTACAATAAAGTCTTTACCTAAAAAACCTTCAATAGTTTTTGCTTTAGCTGGAGACTCGACAATTACTAGATTTTTTGCCATGAGAGAATAAGTTGTTTTCGTTTAAATTAGGTGCAAATATATTATTCCTTTATCCAAACTTCCAAACCCATTATTTTGCAAACTGAGATTATATTATTATATAATATAAGATTTTTAAAAAAAATTAATTTCTGTCAATTTGTCAGTTTTTATTAATTTTGCACCTAAATACTGAATAGAATTTATGAACGAAGAAAAAATAATTGACGCTAGCAGACAAGGTGAAGCTTTGTCCATTAAAAGTCATTCGACCGATAGCAAAAAGATGTACATCGAAAGCTATGGTTGCCAAATGAACTTTTCTGATAGTGAGATTGTAGCATCAATTCTAACCAAAGAAGGGTTTTCTACAACACCAAATCTAGAAGATGCTGACATTGTGTTTGTAAATACGTGTTCTATTCGAGAAAAGGCTGAACAAACTGTTCGTAATCGGCTAAAAGTCTACAACGCCATCAAAAAAAAGCAAAACCCTAAAATGCTTGTAGGGGTGTTGGGTTGTATGGCTGAACGATTAAAAGAAAAATTTCTTGAAGAAGAAAAATTAGTAGATATGGTAGTTGGTCCCGATGCCTATCGAGATTTGCCAAATCTAATCGAAGAAGTTAACGACGGCAGAAAAGCAGTTAACGTTATACTTTCAAAAGAAGAGACTTATGCAGAAATAAGCCCCGTTCGACTGGGCGGAAACGGCATTACTGCCTTTGTTTCAATCACTAGAGGATGCGATAATATGTGTACCTTTTGTGTTGTGCCATTTACTAGAGGAAGAGAAAGAAGTAGAGACCCAAAAAGTATAGTCCAAGAATGTCAACAACTTGTTACTGATGGCTATAAAGAAGTTACTCTATTGGGACAGAATGTTGACTCTTACCTGTGGCATGGTGGCGGATTAAAAAAGGATTTCAATAAACTCAGCAAAGAAGAGCAAGAAAAGAGCACAAATTTCGCTCAACTATTAGCAATGGTTGCTGAAGTAAGCCCAGAATTAAGAGTTCGTTTTTCAACCTCTCACCCAAAAGACATGCAGGACGATGTACTTCATACTATTTCTAAGTATGAGAATATTTGCAACTACATTCACTTGCCAGTACAGTCTGGAAACAGCCGAATTCTTGAGTTAATGAATAGAGGCTACAGTCGAGAATGGTACCTGAACAGAATAGAATCAATCCGAAAAATAATTCCCGATTGTGCCATTTCTATGGATATCATTTCAGGATTTTGTTCTGAAACAGAGGATGAGCATCAAGATACGCTTAGCCTCATGGATATTGTAAAATATGACTTTGGCTATATGTTCAGCTATTCTGAGCGCCCAAATACACAAGCACAAAGAAAACTTGAAGACGATGTGCCTGAAGACGTTAAAAAAAGACGTTTGCAAGAAATTATAGAAAAACAAATGGGGCATTCACTCATAAGGAATAAAAACCATGTAGGAAAAACCCACAAAGTATTAGTCGAAGGTGTTTCTAAAAAATCCAAAGACGAATTGTTTGGAAGAAACACCCAAAACACCGTTATCGTTTTCCCAAAAGAAAACTACAAAATTGGTGATTATGTAATGGTAAAAGTTGATGAGTGTACATCGGCAACACTAAAAGGAACAGCAGTAAATAAAGCATGACATCACATCAGGACATAAAACAACGTTTTGGCATTGTAGGACAATCCATTAAACTGGAACGAGCAATTGAAATTGCAGTTCAAGTTGCCCCTACTGACATTTCTGTTTTGATTACCGGTGAAAGTGGTACTGGAAAAGAATCCATGCCTAAAATCATTCACCACAGCAGCCAACGCAAACACAATAACTACATCGCCGTCAACTGTGGCGCTATCCCTGAAGGAACCATTGACAGTGAACTATTTGGTCATGAAAAAGGTGCTTTTACAGGCGCAAGTGAAAAAAGAAAAGGGTATTTTGAAGTTGCAAATGGTGGAACCATATTTCTTGATGAAGTTGGCGAATTACCCTTAAGTACTCAAGTAAGACTATTGCGAGTGCTTGAAAGTGGTGAATTCATGAAAGTTGGCTCTAGCGAAATTATTAAAGTTGATGTCCGCGTTGTTGCAGCTACAAATGTAAATATTGAGAAAGCCATACAAAACGGTAAATTTAGAGAAGACTTATACTACAGGCTGAATACGATAAACATCAAAATGCCTCGTCTGAAAGAAAGAAAAGAAGACATTCATCTATTGTTTAGAAAATTTGCCTCCGACTTTGCCGACAAATACAGAATTCCAGCCATAAGACTAGATGAAGAAGCTATAGATTTATTGGAAAGCTATTCATGGCCAGGTAACATTAGGCAACTCAAAAATATTTGCGAACAAATTTCTGCCGTTGAACAAAATAGAAGTGTAAACAAGGAAACATTGAGTCAGTATATTCCAAAAGAAAATGCCACCCCAGTTTTGTTTGGAAAAGGAAACAATGAAAATGATATTTCAGAAAGAGAAATCCTTTACAAAGTTCTATTTGAGATGAAAAAAGATTTGAACGATTTGAAGCGGGTAACCAAAGAATTGATGAGTGGTAACATTGTTACACCTGAAGACAGCAAATTGACAGAAAACTTCATTATTCAGCCTAAAGAAGAAGCCTTACAAAGCCCTGTGGAAAAAGAAATATTAACTCTTCAGGAGCAAGAAAAAATATTAATTGAAGAATCTTTGATAAGGCATCAAGGGAGAAGAAAAGACGCCGCAGATGAACTCGGCATTTCTGAAAGAACACTTTATCGCAAAATTAAAGAGTATTTACTGTGAGAAATTTAAAAACATATTCAGTATTACTAGCTCTAATTATTAGTTCATGCGGTGTTTACACCTTTTCAGGCTCATCTATTTCCTCAGAAGTAAAGACCGTCAACATTAATTTTTTTGAAAATAAAACATCTTTATCACCATCAAATTTATCGAATAACTTCACTGAAGCACTCAAAGATAAATTATCATCTGAAACGAACCTCAGCCCCGTATCAACCGATGGAGATTTGACATACACGGGTTATATTTCGAATTACGATATTAAACCCATTGCCATACAAGCTGACGAAACTGCGGCAAAAAACAGATTAACCATTTCAGTAAAAGTCACCTTCACCAATAAGCTGCAAGAAGAATATAATTTTGACAAAACATTTAGCCGATACGCCGACTACGACAGTGGAGAAGATTTAAAATCCATTGAAGACCGACTGAATGAAGAAATTACCGAACAATTGATCGATAATATTTTTAATGAATCTATTTCAAATTGGTAGAATTAAAAGACAAATATTCACAATGGATTCAGCAGCCACACTCTTTAACAAGAGAGGATGCTGACACGCTAAAAGAATTAGTCGACAACTACCCCTTTTGTCAAACTAGTCGATTGCTTTACATCAAAAGTTTACAGAATATAAATAGCATACACTTCAATCAGACTTTAAAAGTCACCGCCGCACACGCTGCAGACAGACATCAACTTTTTTATTTACTTACGGACAAGAAAGCAATTGTTCAGAAAGATGAACAAAAGAAATCCACCAAAGTAGAAGTAAAAAAGGCTAATGAGGTAAAAGAAGAATCAATAAAAGAGTCTTTAAATATCGGGCAACCCATAGCATTCGAAAAAGAAGAAACTCACTCTTTCAGTCAATGGTTAAAACTAAGTCAAGCAAAACCAATTGAAAGAAAAAAAGAACAAAATAACTTACAGAAAAAAGTTAGTTTAATTGAAGACTTTATTGCAAATAGAGAAAGAACACCGCAAAAAAAGACCTTTTATTCGGCAACAAATCAAGCCAAAAAAAGCGAGACATTTGAATTTGATATTGTTACCGAAACACTTGCTAAAGTATATCTAGAACAAGAACATTACGAAAAAGCGAAAGAAGCATATCGACAACTTTGTTTGAAATATCCCCAAAAAAGTTCTTTATTTGCATCCCAAATTGAATTAATCGATCAGTTAATTGATCAAAACAATTAAAAATAAGTTATGTACACTATATTTTCAGTTCTAATCATCATCACTTGTATCCTACTTCTTTTAGTAGTATTAGTTCAGAACCCTAAAGGCGGTGGCCTTTCTGCAACATTTGGTGGTGGAAATCAGGTAATGGGTGTCAAAAAAACAGCTGACTTTTTGGAAAAAGCAACATGGTATTTAGCCATTGCTCTATTGTTCTTTTCACTAATGTCTAACTTAAGTATTTCTTCTAAAGTTGACGAAAACGGACAAAACGAATCCATTATTCAACAGCAATTAGACGAAACTCCAATACCAACGCAAAGTTTACCAGCGCTTCCAATTCAAGAAGCACCTGCCGAGTAAGTTTATAACTTCTCTGACATAATTTCAAGCTGGCTGAAAAAAAGTCATCAATTTTATTAAGTGTGTCCTCGTGGCACACTTTTTGCTATAAACTAAGCACAAACATTAACAAATAAATTTAATCTTATGAATGTAAAACCACTAGCAGACAGAGTATTAGTAGAACCTGCACAAGCTGAAACTACTACCGCTTCTGGAATTATCATTCCAGATACTGCACAAGAAAAACCACAAAAAGGTACTGTTGTTGCCGTTGGCGATGGCAAAAAAGATGAGCCTCTAACTGTAAAAGTTGGAGACAATGTATTGTATGGAAAATACTCTGGAACAGAATTGAAGTTCGAGGGCAAAGACTATATGATCATGCGTGAGTCAGATATACTAGCAATCATTTAAAAAACAAAAACTAATGGCAAAAGAAATAAAATTTGATATTGAAGCAAGAGACGCCCTAAAAAGAGGCGTAGATGCTCTTGCAAATGCAGTAAAAGTAACTCTTGGACCTCAAGGAAGAAATGTCGTTATCGATAAAAAATTTGGAGGACCATCAATCACTAAAGATGGCGTTACGGTAGCGAAAGAAATCGAATTAGTTGACACCATTGAAAACATGGGCGCTCAGATGGTGAAAGAAGTTGCATCAAAGACCGCTGATATTGCTGGAGACGGTACTACAACCGCAACAGTCTTAGCTCAGGCTATTGTGTCTAATGGCCTTAAAAATGTTGCTGCAGGCGCAAACCCAATGGACTTAAAAAGAGGAATTGACAAAGCAGTAGCAGTAGTGGTCGAGAATCTAAAATCTCAATCACAAGAAGTTGGTGATAGCATTGAAAAGATACAACAAGTCGGCGCTATTTCTGCAAACAACGACAACACCATTGGTTCATTAATTGCCGAAGCTATGGATAAAGTCAAGAAGGAAGGCGTTATTACTGTAGAAGAGGCCAAAGGAACCGACACATATGTTGAAGTGGTTGAAGGTATGCAATTCGACAGAGGCTATTTATCGCCATACTTCGTTACCAATGCCGAAAAAATGCTAACCGAAATGGAAAATCCTTACATTCTTATTTACGACAAGAAGATTTCGAATATGAAGGATTTATTACCTGTTTTAGAACCTGCAGCACAGTCTGGAAAGCCATTATTAATAATTGCTGAAGACGTTGATGGTGAAGCTCTAGCTACATTGGTAGTAAACAAAATGAGAGGATCACTAAAAATTGCTGCCGTTAAGGCCCCTGGATTTGGCGACAGAAGAAAAGCAATGCTTGAAGACATCGCTATTTTAACTGGTGGAACTGTAATTTCTGAAGAAAGAGGTTTCAAACTCGAAAACGCTACTTTAGAGATGCTAGGAACAGCTGAAAAAGTAAGTATTGACAAAGACAATACGACTGTAGTAAACGGCGCAGGCGAAAAGGATAATATCGCCGCTAGAGTTAATCAAATTAAAGCGCAGATAGAAACAACTACTTCTGACTACGATAGAGAAAAACTTCAAGAGCGATTAGCTAAGCTTGCCGGTGGTGTAGCTGTACTATATGTAGGCGCTGCATCTGAAGTAGAAATGAAAGAAAAGAAAGATAGAGTTGACGATGCCTTACACGCTACAAGAGCTGCCGTTGAGGAAGGGATAATTCCTGGTGGTGGTGTAGCACTAGTACGTGCTGCTGATGCTCTAACCGATCTTAAAGGCGATAATGCTGATGAAACAACAGGTATTCAAATCGTGACTAGAGCGATTGAAGAGCCGTTAAGACAAATCGTTGCTAATGCAGGAAACGAAGGTTCTGTCGTTGTTTCTAAGGTAAAAGAAGGAAAAGCCGATTTTGGATATAATGCCAAAAAAGAAATATACGAAAACATGTTTGAAGCAGGCATTATTGACCCTACAAAAGTAACGCGCGTAGCTTTAGAAAACGCAGCTTCCGTAGCAGGAATGTTGCTAACTACTGAATGTGTATTGGCAGAAATACCTGAAGAAACGCCCCCAATGCCGCCGATGGGCGGTGGCGGTATGCCAGGTATGATGTAATCAATTTTAAAACCCCAAATTTTTGGGGTTTTTTCTTATTGCCTTTTTTTTCTTAAGTTAGCAGTAATTTGAAATGCCATGACTATGAACTTAAAAATTACAAATCTATTTGCAATTTTCCTTTTTTTGTTTAGCTATACTATCAAATCCCAAACAGCTAACCAACTCACTCGCATCAATAACGTAGCCGATAACAACGCTATGAATGCCATTGCTTCACCAAACGAAGGAAGCTTGGTTTACGTTAGCTCAACCGATAATGTCTATTATTTTGGAAACGGTGCATGGAACTTAATTGGAGGATCAGGCTCAACAATAGACACCAATGACGATGCGTGGGGAGTGACAGGTGAAGATTTAGTTTCAGACATAAACAGAACAGGAAAAGTAACCATCGGGCAATCTGGAAACACAACGGTTAAATTAGATGTAAATGGACAAGCAATTGTCCGTAATTTACCCAATGATTTAAGCGGTGGAAAAGGGGTTATAAAATCTGACGATGGAGAATTGCATTCGGACACCTATACCTCGC
>ENA-OUOG01002031-OUOG01002031.1-marine-metagenome-genome-assembly--contig:-NODE-2031-length-21929-cov-5.982610_pt1 | contig 21929 bp, 11 predicted proteins | sample MGYA00248635_ERZ508505 | MGnify/ENA primary metagenome ERZ508505 (study PRJEB26176, sample SAMN06267871) | marine metagenome | isolation source: Saanich Inlet, British Columbia, Canada | place: Pacific...
CAAAAAGAGCGGTGACGGCGTGACACGCGTCCGTCTCCTCGCGTCCGTCTCCTTCGCGAGATCGGTAGCGGGGCCGTCGCCCAACAAAAAAATAAAATGCTCGTCCTCGTCGCGAGCACGGGCGCGGCGGTGTCCGTCGCGTGCGACGCCGCCTCCAGCGTCGGCGCCGTCGGCGACGCGCTCGCGTCGCACCCGGATGTCGCCGTCCCGAGACGCGACCAGCTCCTGATCTTCGAAGGCAGGAGGCTCGAGGGCGAAACGAGGACGCTCGGCGAGTACGGATTGCCGGAGCGCGCCGGCGACGCCGAAGCCGCGCAAGACGAAGAAGAACCGCGCTTCAAACGCGACGCGGAGTACGTGTTCCTCTACCGCAAGAGCGCGCTCGTCTCGGACAAGTCGGAGAAGCGTTCTTCTTCTTCTTCTTCGCGAGCCTTTGAAGAGCCTTTGGGGGATGGCGATCGTTCATCGCGGGACGATCCCGTTCATACGACGGATGGCGCGATTTCGATTGAAATCGCGCCGACGCCTCCGCCGCCGCGCAGCGACGGGTCGCACCCGCTCGAGCGCGCGGCGGTGGCTTTCTTCGTCGACAGTTCGAAAAAAACGGGACCGGTAACGAACGACCAGAAAGGCGTAAAGGAGTCGGACATCACCAATACGGTCGACGTTTCCGAGACGTCTTCGCGTTTACACCGCCTGGTGGCGCTGGAGCGGTCGCTCGAGCACGCCGCCGCGCGCGTAGAAGCGACCAACGCCGCGTCGACGAAACGTGTAAACGCGTCGGCGACTCTGACGCGCGCGACTCGCGTTCGCGCGCTCGCCGCCGACGCGGCGTCGGCGTCGGCGGAGACGCACCTGGCGGCGGCTCTGGCGGCGCACGCCGAGTTCATGCGGCGCGCGAACGAGCGCGTGCGTTTCCAGACCGACCTCCTGAGCACCTTCGAGGATGACCTGGAGACGCTTCAAACGACGACGCTTTTTTTTCCGTCTTTGGAGAAGACGCTTCCGGACGACGAAAGAAAACAAAAAAAAACGACGAGAGAGACGAAGACGTTGCTCGACTTGGTGGACGTTTCGCGTCTGCGCGAGAAGCGCGACGCGGCCAAGAACGCGCACGACTCGTTCGTCGCGAAGCTCCACGCGCTGGACTCGAGAGTCGCGCGTTTGAAACAGGAAACGGAGCTTCTGTTCATGACGCTTCCGGAGGTGGACGTCGAGGCGCTGGAGGCGGAGCTGGAGTCGGCGCGCGACGCGCTTCGAGCGCAAAACGCGATCGTCGAGGAAGTTCGCGCGGACGCGGCGACCGCGCGTGCCATCGCGGCGCGCTGCGTCGCGGCGCTCGCGGAGTCTTCAGTCTCGACCGAAGACTCCGCCGAGACGAACGACTCTAAAGACTCTAAAGACTCTAAAGACTCCGCCGAGACGATGGCTGACGGTCGATCCGCGTCGACGCGACTGAAAACAAACCAACTCCTCTCCGCCGAGGAGATTGACGCGTTATCAAACGCGGACGCGTCGCGCGCGTCGCACGCGTTCGCGCGCGTCGCCGCGACGGATGACGTCCTGGCGGCGTTCCACGCGCACTGCGCGACGTGCGCCTCCGCGATGGATGCCAACGCGCGCGCGTTGCTCGTCAAAATCGCCGAGACGCAAAACGAAATCGCCAAGCTGCGCGACGCGCGCTTCGCGTTTGAGGAAATCGCCGACCGAACGGAAAAACCATTCTGTTTTCTGTTCGGCGCGTGCCGCGCGCTTCCAAAACGCCACGCGGCGTGCCTCGCGGAGAAGGCGCGCCGCGTGGCGTACGCCGACCGACTCGCCGCGCGCGCGAGACGTGCGGCGGACCTCTTCGCCGCGGACCGAGAGGAGGAGCGTGAACGACGCGACGCGTTTCGTAAAACGCTCGTTAAAACGGAGGAGCGTTTTTTTGGGCGCGGACATTTTGAGAAGAGCGCGTTTTCAAACGCGCTCGACGCGGTGACAAACGCGACGCTGGGCTCGGTTTCGTCGGCGCCGTCGGTGGAGATCACCGTGCGTGGCGTTTCGCGCGCGGAAGCGGGAAGCGCGCCCACTCGTCCCGAACCGGAAAAAAACGAAGAAACGAAGAAAGACGACGTCGACGAAGCGCTCGCCGCGGTGTTCGCCGAGTCCCTCTGACGCGAAGACGAGTCCTACGTCGGATCACTAGACTCTCTAGCCTTTTTGTCTACGTCGTGTTTGACTACGTTTAGAGCGCCACCTCACACCTCATATACGCCGGATCACGCCAGATCACTCACGCTTCGGTGCGACGTCTATCCTCCAGCGCATGCGCAGCTCGATTAGGTCGGCGTCGAGCTCCTTTTCGTACTCCAGGCACACCAGGTCAGCGCAACGCGCGCCGGCGCGCCGCGCCCAGGGCACGAGTCTGTCGAAGAGGAATCTTCGGTCTTCGGAGGTGAGTCTGGCCGAGGCGACGAGCGCGGCGAGCGCCGGTGCCGGCGCGCGTGTTTGCGCAAACTCCAGCGCTTTGAGCGCGAGTTCGCCTTGCACGGTGGTGGGGCACTCGAACAGAACGTGCCACATGTCGTGCACTTCTCTCCACCGCGTGGCGACGTACGCTAGCTCTTCGTCATCCACGAACTTAACCGGCGGTCGATCGTTCGGGTCGAACCTTCGTTTGTTCATGAACGTCGCCCACGTCTTACCGAGCGTGCCTGGAGCGCAGGCGTGCGCCTGCTCGAGCGTCAAGTCCGTGATCCTCGGGCGGTGAAGAAGAATCCTCCGCCCGGCCTCGTCCAAACGCATGCGGTCGCGCGCGGCGCGAAGCGCGAAGAAAGCCGTCGTCTCGTTCGCGGCGCCGACGAGATCCGCGCGCTCGGGGAACAGACTCGCGCCCACGCCGGAGGTGACCGCCAGCAGCGCTTTCTGCGCGAGCGTCAAACGCACGTGTCCGGGGTACAGAGGCGCGGTCGCCGCGTCCGTCTCCGAGGCGTTCGTCTCGGAGCCGTCACCCGAGCCGGTGGCTCGCGAAGCGGCATCGAACTCGGCCCCGGAGGTGGAGGCACAGCGCGAGAAGCGCGCCCTCGCCAGGTCACGGCCCGAGCGCGGCTCGGGGACCGCGCAAGGCGACGCGGCGCCGCCGAGGCGCGCGCGAAGCACGCGGAGAACACCCGCGGAGGCGCGCGTCGAGGACATCACCGGGACCTCGGAGCACGCGCGACTGATCGACGACGACGTCAGATTTGCTTTTCACGCAATCCGTCGACCGAAACACGAAACGCGTCGTGACGATTCGCGACACAATCGCACGCGCTTTGTTGCCTCGCCATGGCTTGCGTCGCCCCCTCCGCGCTCCGCGCGCCTCCGGCGACCGGCCGCGTTTCAGCTCGCGCCGTCCGACCTCGCGCGTCCGTCGCCCTCCCCAGGCGAGCCGCCGCGCCCTCCTCCCCCGCCCCCCGGCGCGCGGTTTCCGCCGCCGCGGGGTCCGCCGACGATTTCGACCTGACGGACGAGGACATCGACCTGGAGTTCGTGGGCGGCGAGTTCGTGGTGGAGGCCTTCGACGACGCCGCCGCGCTGGCCACGGCTCTGTGCCTGGAGGTCCAGGAGAACGCCAAGGCGTGCATCGAGGAAAGAGGCGCGTTCACGTTCGCCGTCCCCGGGGGCTCCGTCGCGAAATCCCTCAAAGGCCTCGCCGACATGAAAGACGTGGACTGGACCAAGGTGCACGTCTTTTTCGTCAACGAGCGGGTTCCCGGCTCCAAGTGCCTGGACCTCGCCATGGACACGTGGGCGAAGAAGTGCGGCATCCCGAATGAAAACGTGCACGCCGTTAAAGGCGACGACCCGAAGACCGCCGCGTCTTTGTACGAAGAACAGATGCGCGACCTGGACAGAAACCAGCTTCCGGTGGATGAGGCGAACGGGTTACCGGTGTTTGACTTGATCTTGCTCGGCATGGGCGCTGACGGCCACGTGGGCTCCATCTACCCCGACTCCGAGACGCTTGATGACGAGTCCGGCGCCGCGGTGCTCGGCGTGGAGATGCCTGAAAAGAGGTCCATCACCATGTCCATGGCGCTGATCAACACCGCGGACCGCGTGGTGGTGGCGGCGAGCGGAACGGAAAAGGCGGAGACGGTTCGCCTCGCGCTCGAGGACGAAGAGTGCCGCCTTCCCGGCGCGCTTTGCGACGCCTTCTCGCAGATCTGGTTCCTGGACAAGGAAGCCGCGTCCAAGCTGCAGGCGTACGAGGAGATGGAAGAGACGGAGGATGCGTGAAACGCGAGCGTTTTATAAATATAGACTACGTACTTTAGTTAGTTGTCTACGAAAGCGATATGTCTATGTGACGTATGATACAACCCGAAGGACGCCTTCGTTAGCGAAGGCGTCGTCGTTCGAACGACGGCGTCGCCGCTGACTATGCGGTGACGGCGACGATACGGAAAGAATGAAAAAGGAGGACGCGCGCGCGTCGGAATCGAATCGGCTCGATGGCGTGTCTCGGCGACGGCGGGCCCGCGGGGCGCGGGTTTCCCCGCCGTCGCGTCATCTCGTCGCCGACGGCGGCGCGCGCCGCGCGTTTCTTCGTGACTATGACGGCATAGTCGACGAAGAAACGACGCGGCGCGTCGCCGGCGTCGGCGGATCGATCGGGAGCGCTTCGTCGTCCTCGGTGGATGGCGCGAGACCGATGAAAAAAAATTTAACGTCGGTCTCGCTTAGGCTCAGCCTCCGCTCGTGCCGGAGCATCCCGCGCCCGACGCGGTCTGCATGGTCCCGACGCCTCTGGGCACGGCCACCGATCCGCGCGTCACGGGATCGCGCGCCGCGCGCTCGGCTCGGTCCGCGGCCATCTCCGCGAGCAGTCGCGCCTTGTCCGGGTTCTTTTGGGCGTTGCGCGCGGCGATGCGTCGCTTGAACGCCTCATCCTCCAGTTTTTTCAGCGCCGCGCGCGCGTCGTCGATGTCGCGAACCTCGCGCATGGTGACCGATCGCCCGGGAGGCAAAACGAGAAACTCGCCCTCTTCCACCCAGCCCATCTCCACCATGGCTTCCTTCGCGCCGGGGACGTCCGTGATCACCGCGGCGATCTTCTCGTTCGTCAAACGAACCTGTTGTCACGACGCGAAGCAAGCCAGGGAGGCGGAGGCGAGGTCAGTCGCGACAAATTGTTCGCAAAGAAAACACGTGCCCGGCGTTGACGTCGACGTCGCGTCGGACAGTGATCAGTCTCGAGCGCCCTTCAGAAACTCGCGGTCGCGTCGCGACCGTTCCGTTTCTTTCCGGCGAGATCTCGCTCGCGCGGATCTGGGGCGTGCTCTGGGGTCGCGGGCGGGCGGTTCGCGGGAATCCGAGGGCGCGCGCGTCGAGGCTGTCGAGGCTGTCGCGGGACCGCGGCGTACCTTGCGGAACTTCTCCTCCGCGGGCGCCTGCGCGGTGTTGCGCGTGAGCTTCTCCAGCGTCTCGAGCGACTTGTCGCTCTTGATGAGCTTCAGGAGCTGCTGCAGGACCGTGAGCTCCACCACCTTGTGGCCGGGAGCGTAGCCGGCGTATCCCATCGCGAACGCGGGGGGAGGGACCCTGAGCCGGGCGAGAGTCGGCGCGTGCCGCCGAACGCCGCGCGGGGCGAAGTGCGCCGGCGCGCGAGGAGGCCGCGGACAAACACGTGAAGAAAGAAAACCTTCGAACGCGCGAAAGGGCGAATGGGTCGATGGGTGGCCCTGAGCAGAAGTTGCTCAAATCTCGAGTCACAGACCGTCGATGGTGGACTATATCGCAGCGCGAGTCCATCGTCCGGAGCGACGAGGCGCGCGAGGCAAATCTGATGATGTTGAGAAGCAATTCATTCGACGCGCGGTTCGGGCGCGTCCCAGAGTCGCGCGCGCGGCTCGGTTCCGGGGACTCGGGTCCGTCTCGGGAAAGGAGGTCACGGGGCGGACTTCCGCCTTCGACGCTCGCGATGGCGTCCGAGGCGGAGGAGAAGGCGCGGCGCGTGCGGAGTCTGCTCTCTTCGTATTACGGATCGAGCGGCGACGCCCCGTTCGCGCCCGGCGCGAGAGCCGTTCCCGCGGAGCCCATCGACGCGCCCGACTTCGACGCGGAGCGCTACGTGCGCGAGACGCTGGAGCGCACGCCGCTGGACGCGCTTCGGGAGAAGTGCGCGAGCATGCGCGAGGAGGCGCGGCGCCTGGACGGCGATGCGCAGACGCTCGTGTACGAGAACTACAGCAAGTTCATCGCCGCGACGGACACGGTGAGGGACGTGCGCGTGAACGCGCGCGCGATGGAGGAGACGATGAAAGAGGCGAAGAAGCTGATTACTGCCACGGTGGAAAAAGCCCACCAGGTTGACAAAAACCTGTCACTACATCGCGACCAGGTCCTGGCGCTCTCCGGCGTGCGCGGTCTCATCGCCAAGCTCCAAAACGCGTTCGACGTCCCCGAAAAGATGCGCGCCGCGCTCAATCGCGACGCGCCCGGCGTCGCCGCCAACTACTACGCCGCGGTAAGGCCGTTACTCGCGAAACACGGCGACCGAGGCGCGTTCGTCGCGGTCAAGAAACACGCCGAGCTCGAGGCGAAACGCGCGAGAGATGTGCTTTTCGAGGCGATGTCCTGTGCGGCGACGCGCGCCGCGGAGGCGGCGCGCGCGCGGAAAGACGCGGATCGCGAGGGAACGGCAAAGGAGAGCGCTCCGACGAGCGTCGTTCGCATCGGCGGTCAAGAAGAAGAAGAAGAAGAAGAAGAAGAAGAGACTCTTTCCAAAACTCCGGTAAGTAAGCGTTTGAACCTGAGCGCCTCCGAGTGCGTGCGTCTGCTCGAGAAGCTCGGCGCGCCGCGCCGCGACGCGAAAGAGGCGTTTGTAAAAGCGCACGCGTCGCCCATGGAGCGCGCGCTGCGTCACAGCGAGTCGTCGCTCACGCGTCCGGGCGGGAGAGCGCAAGTTAACGCGGACCCGCGCGCGTTCGTGGCGCGCCTGGACGGGGACTTCCTGGAGGCGTTCCACCGGTTCGCCGGCGAGTACCTGGAGGTTTTCGGGGAGGATTCTTCAGGAGACGATAAAAAAACAAACGATCCCTCAGATCGCGGGACGGACCGTTTCGCGCTCGTCGACGCCGCGCGTCCGCTGTTCGTCCGGTACTTCGACGCGTTGAAGTTAGCGCTGGACGCGTCGTCCGCGGAAGTGGTCGGTGTTCCTGGGGACGAACACGAAACGGTTTCGGTTGACGAAAACGACGACTTTCACGCGCCCGCGCCGCTCGTCCCCGCGAAGGGCCTTATGGCGGCGCTCGCGACGATGGCGGCGGATCTGTCGTCGGCGCACAGGCTGGTGCCCCGCTTGGGTCTGGGCGACCGCGCGGCGGAGGTGGTGGAAAGAGCCGTGCGCGGTCGGGTCGGCGCGGCGTTTTTCGAGCTCGAGACCAAACTCAATCGAGCGCTGGAAGAGTTGGAACGCGAAGCCGCGCGAGCGTCGCGTGAGACGTTTGTCGGAGGAGAGTCGTACGAGAAGGGGTCGTCGTCTCGGGACGCGAAAGCGCATCAACCGCTTTTAGCGGCGACGTCGCGCGTCGCCGCCGTCTTCGCCGGCGCCGTCGCCGAGGCGCTGGACGACGCGCGCGCTTTGCTGGAGGAGCGCCCGGTGATGGTCATGGGCTGGCGCGCCGAGTTCGAGGGACTCGTGCGCGCCAAGTCGCAGACCTTCCTCCAAGCGACGCTCGCGAGGCTCGCCGCCGCCGCCGCGAAAGGCCCCGGCGGCGCGCCGCCGCCGAAGGCGCTCCGCGCCGAGCGCGACGACGCGTCGCCGCTCGCCGCCTCAACACAAAGAAAAAAGCACAACGAAGAAGAGCGCATCTTCGATCCCCTGTTCGCGCTGACGTGCGCTTCTTTCGCGGCGTTCGTGCGGGACGAGGGCGTCGCCCTCGTCGCCGCGCAGCTCGACCGGTGCTTCCCGCCGCGGCGAGGCTCCAAAAGCGAAAATCTCGGAATCTCGGAGGAGAATCTCGCGTCAAAATCTTTGTCTGCTTTCAAACGACGCGCACAAGAGGCTTGTCTTTTTTTGGTTTCTTCGTACGCGCGCGCCAAGAGCGACTCGATCGCCGCGATGCTCCGCCGAACGACGAACAGCACAGACTGGTCCGGTATGAAAGAGCCGCGCGACGTGCGCGAAATCGCGGACGCGACGCTTCAGGAAATTCAAAAGGTGGACGCCGAGGCGGCGGCGTTTTTGGCGACGGCATTTCTTTCCTCAGGAAAAGAAAAAGAAACCGTTTCTTCCGAAGAGACGAGCGTTTCTCGCGGTCGTCATCATTACGTGCCTTCTCACGCGACGCGGTCAGAAGTGACCGCGTCGGTGGTTCGGTTCTCTTTGCGGGCGTTTGCCGAGACGCTCTGCGCGACGCGTCGATTTTCGCGCGGCGGGTTTCGACAAGTCGAGCTCGACGTCGCGTTTCTCACGCCAAAGCTCGTCGCGTTCGGCGGCTCGGTTTCCGGAAAAGACGCCGAATGTGTCGACGATTTACTCAAACAGTGCGTCGCCGCCGCCGCCGCGCGGTGTCTGGACCCCGCGCCGCTGGACCCAGCCATCGTCGCGAGGATCCTGGACGCGAAGCAGAGCAGGGGAGGGGGGTAGTTTTGGTTTTCTTCTTTGCGAAAAATTTTTAACGCACTCCGTTTTTCGTTGTCAGCGGGCGGATCGTCGTCTCGTGCTTTTTGCCGGTCAGTCAAGTCAGCAGGTGAAGGGATAGGCCTTAGAGAGATGTTAACTTTCAGCACTCGCCTCGAGACCGTCACTCGCGTCCGCGCGCGTCGCGCTCGCGATGGGGTCGTCCGGGGAGGTGCCCCCGTCGGTGACACCTCCCCAGCGCCGACGGAGGTTCCTTCTCGAGGCGCGCGACCTCGAGCCGAGCTGGTCGCGGACGCTGATCGCGCTTTTGCTCGGGCTCGACCTTTTCGACGATGCGGCTGACGAGAAGGACGTCGTGGACGCGGGGTCCGTCCCCGACGTCCCGCCGCCGCCGGCCGGCCACGCGCGCGTCTGGAAACTGAAGGACTGCACATCGGCCGCGGTGGAGTGCGCTTCCATCCATGACTTCCTGAACGCTTTGGCGCACGACGGGCTGGAGGTTCCTTGCACGCACGCGTACAAACACCGCCGGGTGACGCCTGTGGTTCGCGTCCCGGACGCCGAAAGACTTCCCCTCCACACGTTGAGCCCTTCTCTGGAAATGCAGCTCGCGCCGTTACCCACGCCCGAGCTCGAGCGGAGACTCGCCGCGGCGGAGAGACGCGATACCTCGGAGGAGGGGGATGCGCGAGACGCGAAACGCGCAAAGACTCGCGGCGACTCCGGAAACGAAAAAGCCTCGGATCGATGCAAAATCACGCGCCACCTGCGGCTCTGCCGCGAGCTCGCTTCGTCGATGCGATTCGAACGACCGACGCGAAATATCGACGGCGTGCGGTTGGACGAAAAAGGCGAGACGTACGCCGGGAAGTTACTCGAGTTACTTCGCGCCTTCGACGGTTGGCCCGAAGACTCGAAAAAACGCAAAGGCGTCGGCGCCGCGGCGTACGCCGTCATCAAGCGAAAGGACGTCGACAAAATAATCGCGCGCGAAGGGACTTCCCCGGAGACGACCGCCGGCACGTCGGTTGGAAACAAAGTCGTGGAGTTGTTTAGACTGGCTCAGGCGACCCTGAACGTGGCGTGTGGCGTCACGACAAACGAAGGAGACGAACATGGAGTTCCTTTCGACGCCGTCGCCGTCACGCGCGCGTTCCGCGGCTCACCGCACGTAGACGCCAGGGACACGTCGCATCAGTACGTGTTGGCTTTAGGGGACTTTTCAGACGGGGGCGCGTTGTGTGTCGAGGAAGTCGCGGAAGAAAAGAATGCCCGTCCCGGGGACCCCGGGGACGCGCGCGCCTGCGGGGATGCCGGGGACGGGGATCCCGGCGGGGACGGCGCCGCTCTCGGAAAAAAAGCGCGCGACGGAGAGAGAAGAGCTCCTCTCCGACGATTCGTCCCCACCGGCCACGTGCTTCGCGTGAACGTGAAAAACCGAGTCGCGAGGATCGACGGTCGTCACGTGCACTGGGTCGACGGTTGGAGCGGCGAGCGGTTCAGCGTGGTGTTCTTCTGCACGAGGAAAGAAAACGCCGCGGAGATGCAGGCGACGGCGGCGCACGAGGAGTGGATGGTCGCGAAACAGAGAGAGAAAAAGTCGTGAGCATGCAACTTTGAGCACTCACGTTCCAAAACGACAACCGATGCGTTGAAAGACGGAGACCTCTATCCTCGCCTTCTTCCCGTCCCCCCCGGCGGCGCGCCTCACTCGAGCCCGAGCCCGCCGACGTCAGCGCAGGCGGGTGGGTCGCGCCGGGGATGAGCGCGCCCGGTTCGGGGGGCTCAAACTTTCTTTCCGGTACGTGCGCGTGCGCGTGCGCGCGCGACGTTCGCTCGAGTCCGGAGTTGGGATCCGGTCGAACCTCGACGGAATCGCACCCGAACGTCCCGCGGCCCATCACGAGAACCGCGAAGACCTCGAACGCCCCGGCTGACCACCCCTCGTTCCGTCGCTCTTTCCCCTCTTTCCAGACTGGAAGAACTTCTCGCAGAAGGCGACGCAGGACCTGCCCGACATGGACGGCCTGGCGAGCTTCGCGAAGTCCGCGGGGACGTCCCTGAGCGATTCCTTCAAGCAGGCCACCAAGGACATCGACGTGCAGGGCATGCAGGCCAACCTGAGCTCCATGGCGTCCAGCACGTCCAACGAGCTCATCAACTTCGGGAAGGAGCTCTCGCGGGACGCGGGTGAGGCGTCGAGTTACGTCGCTCAGGGTGCTGGTCAGGCGGGCGCGTACGCGGCATCCGCCACGAGAGAGATCGGCCAGAGCATGAAGAGCCTTTCCCCGGATCGCGTCGCGACCTTTTTCGCGCTCGGCGCAGCGTCCAGCGTGATGTACTCGCTCGCGTTCTTCTACGTGCCCGTCTTGGTGCTCTTCCCCGCGAAGTTCGCGGTGTGCTTCTCCGTGGGGAGCGCGTGCTCGGTGTGCGCCGTGGGCGCGCTCAGGGGCGCGCAGGCGCAGGTGGCGCACATGATGGCGCCGGAGCGAGTGACGCTGAGCCTCGCGTATATATGCGCGTTGCTCGGCACGCTCTACTCATCGCTGATCATGCACAGCTACGTGCTTACCATCCTTGCTTCCGTCGCGCAGGCGGCGGCGCTGGTGTACTACCAGGTGAGCTACTTCCCGTACGGCGCGCAGGGGCTCAAAACTGTGCTCACCATGGGCGTGCACATCGCCAAGCCCGTCGCGTACGCGTGCGGCCGAGCGATCGGGATCATCAAGCCCAAGTCGTACCTGCCGCTCTAGTCCTAAGATCTTTTAGCTATTGGCCGATGACGGTAATATACCTTCGCGGTGATACTTTCGTAACACGCATCGTGACATAAAAATAACACATCCTACCTAAACCGAACAGCGCGCACTACTCATGAGGTATTCCCGCGTCGTCGCCGCTTCGCCGTCGCGCTCGTCTCCGCGCCGCGCTCGTCGCCTTCGCCTTTTTTTTTCGCCGCCGTCGCCTTCGCCTTCGGGTTCTTTCGCGTCGCGGGCTCTTTCGACTCCGCGGGACTCCGCTTCTTCTTTTCTTTCGCGGGTCGCGGCACGACAACCTCGTCTCCCTCGATCGTGGGCGCCTCGATAGGCACCGGACCGGCGTCGAACGCCTTGCCCAGATCTAAACCCTCGCCCCACCGCACTTTGTGCCCCATGAAAAGAACGCCGCTGCTCGTCGCCGACAAAACGTGCTTCGCGAAACTCGGACACGCCGCGCCGTTGGCGCGAATGGAAAACACATCGTGCCTCCCCGCCATGAGCACCACGGCGGCGCGCGTTTTTGTTTTCTGGGTGGGCTTTTTAGTACCTTCACTGTTTTTAGTCGTGTCTTCGACGGTTTTTGTGACTTCGCCTCTCGCGATGACGGAGAGCTCGCGCAGGTGGTCGATGGCGCGGCGCGACACAACCGGCTCGCCGTCCGGGCCCTTTTGGCCGCGCGCGCCCCAGGGGAAGATGCCGGCGCGGACGTACGGCGTTTTCTTAGTGTTAGTGTTGCTTTTGTCCGGAAGAGCGTCGCGCGCGCTTCTTATCGCGTACACGGGGTGTCCCGGCTGCTTCTCCGCCGCGACGAGCGCGGTTTCCGGGTCGTAATCCGTGTCCACCACCTGCTTGCACTCGACGACGGTCGCCGAACCGTCGGGGTGCTCGACGGAAAAGTCTGGCCGGAACGAACCGCTCGCGCTTAAACTCGCCTCGCGTTTGCGAGACACCTGCGAAGACACGGGTGAGGATAAAGCGTCTTCTTCGTCGTCGTTTACGTCGTTTTCTGTCGCCGACGGATTCTTTTTCCCCTTCGTCGCCGTGTCGGGGTTCTTCTTCGCAGGGCTCTTCCCGACGCGCATGAAGAGCCGATCGTCGAACGCGCCCCGCCGCATCAACGCCTGCGTCAGCTTCTCCCCGATCGCCGGGTGCGCCGAGACCCACACCCCGGCTCCGTTCTCGGGCTCCTCGCACCGCAGCAGCTGGCAGATCAGCTCGCACTTGGGCGTCCCGAACTTGCCCACGGTGTCCGGGCCCACGCCGGGCTGACGCCGGCACAGCAGGCGCACGCCCGGGCGGCACTTCCCGCCGGAGTCCAGGTTGGGGAGGTGCGTGACGCACGTGGAGCCCGCGTTGGGGCCGGAGACGAGCCTGACGTCCCCGACGTACGGCGAGCGGTTCCGAACGCTCGGGCGGCACACCAGCACGCCCTCCTCCAGGGGGCCGAGGTCCAGCAGGGGGCTCGCGTCGGCCGTGAGGGACGCGTCCCTCGCGGCATCCGAGGAGGCGTTTCGCGACATCGATCGCGACGCGGTCGGCTTCGCGACGCGCACGCGCGCCATCGGGGCGACCAGGCGACCGGCGGCGCCGCGAGCGAGACGCCGCACGGTCGCCGCCGCCGTCCACGTCCACCCGAGAACGGACGTGATCGTTTCGCGAGTGCGCGGAGGGAGCGCGCGCGTAACAGTGCAGATCGCATCATCAGGTGACGTGGCTTTATGAAAAGTCTTTGCTACGCGTAGTATACGCGCGCCGGTCGTCTCTCATCCCTTGGTTTCCGGGTACAGCTGCTCGAAGAGGTGACTCTTTATTCTCTCGTAGTCCGCCTCGGAGATGTCCCCCGCCTTGACCATCTCGCGCGCACTCGCGAGTTGGCTCCGCAGAAACTCGAAATCGTCCGCGATGCGCGACGTGTCCGGTCGCCGCGCCGCCGCGCCGCCCGACGCCGTCGCCGTCTCGCTTCCCGAATCCGCCCCTTTCGGTTTCGGTTTCGGCTTCCCTTTCGGCTTCCCTTTCCCTTCCCCTTTGACTTTCCCTTTCCCTTTCGCCGCATCGTGCGCCCCGCTCGAAGGCGGGTTCGGTTTCTGCTTCTTACGCGCGCCGGTCTCGTCCCGGTCCTCGACCCGCAGCTCCTCCGCCGACGCGAAATCCGCCTCGCCCGCTTTGCACGCGCGCACGATCCCGCACAGGTCGCTCGCGGTCGCCTTCGGGAAGTTCAGGCGGCCGATCTGGTTCCTGTGGAACTTCACCAGGCACCGTCTGTCATTTTTATTGGCTTTCCGCGTCCGCGTCGCGACCGCGTGCAGGCGCCGCACGAGTAAGTCGAACGCCGCCGCCGCGCCTTCTGGTTTGTTAAAAAGCATGTCAAACGTCCGCGTCGCGGCGTGCGTCACCGATGCCGACGCGTAATACAAAGTGCGCTTGTTCCGGAGATCGTCGTCTTTCCGCACGCCGTTGCCCAGAAGCGACCTCTTGGCCTTGCTCGTCCCGACGAAACTTGAGCCCGGGTGTTCCTGTCTTTTCGCGCGTTCGCGCGCTTCCTTGATCTCCGGCGACACCAACGACTCGTCTCGCCACAAGATGAGCAAAAGCTCCTCCAGGATGGCTTCGCGTCTCTTCCCGTCGGAATACAAGACGACGTACACCCTGCCCAAGTGCTCGTGCCACCTCGTTTCAACGACCGTTCCTTCCCTGCTGAAAGCCTCGAGCTTGCCGTTCGTCTCGCGCACGTCCGACTCCTGCACCTTGCGTCCCACGAGGGTCACCCCGGGGTGGACCCCGGGACTGAGCCCGGGATCCCGAAGAACGGGATCCTCGTTGTAGCCGAGAGACACTTGGACAGACTCGTCCTCGTCCTCGTCCTCGTCCTCCTCCCCGAGGAGCTGCTCGGTCTTGACCTCGGCGCTCTCCGCGGGCGAAGACATGCCACCGGACGGGTTCGCGCGGTGCCGGAAGGGCCTCCCGCGCGCGTGGGTGTGAGAGGTCGTGACTCGATTCGACGATCGAGAATTTAACTCTCGTGACGCGTGAAGGCATTGTCGTCTTTTATACTTAGTATACGTGCTACGTCGGCGTCTATCGGGCCTACACGCGCCGACGCGGCGCTCCGGCACGCGTCATCACCCGAACATCTTCGCCAGCTCGGCGCAGACGGTCATCTCGTCCTGGAAGGTGCTCTTCTCGTCGGCGTCGAACGTGGCGTACCACCGCCCGACGACGTTGACGGCGTCGACGACGCGGCGCCCGCGCAACTGATCGAGCGCCTTCGGTTCCTTTTCAAAGTCGACGCACCGCGCGATATCCAGAAGCAGACGCAACGACGCTTCCCTGAGTTGACTCCCCAAGATGGCATCTACAGACATTGTCTGTTTCTCCGTTCGCCGAAACGCGTCGGACCACGACGTGCCGAGCGCGCCGAAAGAAGGCACCGCTTCGGCGAGCGCGCTCGCCGCGCGCGTCACGAAGTCGGCGTCGATTACGATGGACATCGTCTTATCGCTCATCACGCACAAGTGCCTCGCCAAGTGCAACGCTTTCGTCTTCGCCTTCAACGTCAGATGACGTAATGAAAGCGCGTCACCGTCGTCTGTGGTGTCGACCAAGGTCGTCTCCTCGACGCACCGCGCGACGCTCTTCGCGCCGCCGAGCTTGAAAAACTCAGCCACCGCCCTCGGGCACCCGCGCGTTACACTCGAGAGACCGAGCAAAGCCTTCACGCGACACTCCGCGAGACGTTTCGCTTTAAGGCCCGAGTCCTCCGACTCGAATCCGACGGTTTCTGAACCGTCACGACCGTCACGAGCGTCACCCGCTGACGGCTCGGCGTCGCCTCCTTCGCCAACCACCAGCCTCAACAGCGGCGCGACCGCGCCGCACTCCACCGCCGCGAGTTGCGCCTTTTGATGGTTCTGCACCGTGGTGCCGACGATTTCGGCGGCGGCGGCTCTTAGAGGCGCGTGCGGCGACGACAGGTTTAATACCACGGGAACCAAACCCCCGATCGTGTGCAGGTCCCCGCCGTTGTCCACGGAGCACACGCGGTCGTTCAGCTCGTGCATGAGCTCGAGCCGCGCGTCGATGTCCTCCTGGGAGGGGAGGACTTTGTCGGCGTTCGGCCCGATCGCCGCCGCGATCGCCTTCATGCGCTTGATCTCATCCACCATCCCGTTCTGCATCGCCTGCAGGAACCACGCGCGGTCCGCCTCGGAGATGACCCTCGGCGCCGCCGCGCCGTCGCCGTCCCGCACGTTCGCGGTGTTGCCGTCATCCGTCTGCGCCAGCGACCACTTCAGCAGCGCGTTCCAGTTGCGGTCGTTCCCGTCCGCCATGGCGTCGCGCGCGCCGAGCGAAGAAGGCGAAGAGACGTGTCGGCGGTGCGTTTCCGCGGCAAAGAGGGTCCGCCGCGCGAGGCCGGACGCGGGAACGGGAGCGGGGGGCGGATGCCTTCGCTCGAGACGCCGAGCGCGAAGAAGAGACGCGCGCGCGAGTGCGTGCCGCGTGAGCGCGCGGGACGGTGTGCGACCCCGACGCGGGTTCCGAAACCTTCTTCCCCGAGCACGGGAAACCGCGACACCGCCGCTGCACTGCACACGTGGCGAATTTGGCCAGACCGTGAGACCGGTGCCGACGTCGATGCGTGTGCGCCAAAAGGCCACGCGTCTGTCACTGTCCAAGCGCGCGGCTCCCGCACGAGCACGCAGCATGTCCTTCGCCGTCTCCCGCACCGCCGTCGTCGCCGCCGGCGCGCGCGCGCCCCCCCGCGCCTCCGCCAAGGCGCGCGTTTCGTGCGCGCCCGCGAGCCGCGCGCCCTCGGGTTCGTTTTTCCGCGCCACGCATCTGCGGGGCTCGCCCGCGCTGCGCGCGGCGGAGGACGACGAGACCCCCGCGCCCGCGCCCGCGCCCGAGGAGCTGTCCTTCCCCGAGCTCAGCGACGACGAAGAGGTGAAGGGCGCGCAAATCACCGCCATCATCACGGGTGCGTCCCGAACGCGAACGGACCGCCAAAGCTCGGACGCCTCCCGGTCGTTATCCCCCGAGAGGGGCCGACGTGGCGCGCGACTGCGACAAAAAGTCGAGACGCACACGCAGACGCTCGCTCCGTCTCGCGATCGCGACATCCTGACCCGTCCTTCCCCGTATCTTTTGCCTTCCCTTCGAATTCGACAGGCGTCGTGAGCGTCGCGCTCGCGGTCGGGTACCTGGCGCTGGTGCAGGTCATCGACAGCCGCGAGATGCTGCCCCCGCCGCCGGAAGCGATGGGCATGGGGGAGTGCCCGCCCGGCGAGCGAAGATGTTGAAGACGATGAAGACGATGACGCGTCGACGTCCGCCAGCTCTCCGTCCGAGTCGCGTCGAAAAAGATCAGAATGCAAACACGCGAACATACAACAGAGTCCTCGAGACGCTCTCTATCATAGTCGTACTACTGTTCGTTCTCACCGCACCGGCCCGTCCGTCCGCTCGCGGCTGGGCGCCTCCGACCCCGGCCCGCGCCGGGGCATCCTCGCCTCTAGCCTCGCTCGTCTCTCCATGCGCCGCGCCGCCGCGAGCGTCCGCCCGTCCACGCCGGCGGCGTGCACTTTCGCTAAAGAGCGGTCGAGCGTCGAGATCGTCGGCGGCTCGGCGCGCAACGCGTGGATGACGTCATCTTCGCCCCAGCGCGCGCGCTCAAAAGCGGACCGCTCGCGCCCCGCGGCGCGCCCGAAATCGAATCCTCGCGTCGCGTCCGACGCGGAAACCGCCGCGGGGTGCAACACCAAGGCGTCGCCGCCGGGAGAAGCGCGCGTCTCGCCGGTACGCCGCGGCGCGCGCGCGAAGGAAGCCGCGCCGACGTCGCGCCTCGGCCGCGTTCCGTCCGCCGCCGCCGCCGCGTCGAGCACCAGCGCGTCGCCGCCGTCGTTCCCGGCGACGTTCTCGAACGCGCCGCGCTCCAAAGCGGGCGCGCGCGCCAGGTTTACGAGGGACTTCCCTGCGTTTCTCGTACCGCTGAGGACGCCCCTGCGGTCGTCGCCGTCCCGCGGCGCGTACACGCCCGCGTCCAAGTCGGCGTAATACCTCTCGGAATAACTCTCGTCGTCCATACGACTCGAACCTCGTCTCGGACGCCCGATGTCCACCGCGTTCGTGCCTTCGTCCAGCCTCGGGAACCGCAAACGAAGCGCTTTTTCGGGAACAAAGTCGACGTCCGCGGTGAGCGTTACGTCCGTTCCGAGTTTCGCGACCATCTCGCGACTGAGCGTCTTGGCGAAATCGGGCGCGTCGAAGCGCGACGCGCGCGTCGCCTCCAACGCGCGCTCGGGGAGCAGAAACAACACGTCGCCCTCGGCGAAGGCGTCGGGGTCCTTGGATTTCCAATCCGCGGGTTTCTTCGGCGACGTCCGCGGAGGTTTGCCAAACGCGGAGACGTTCGAACCCCTCGACGCGCCCTTCGCGCCAGAGGCGGCGACCGACGCGGACGCGCTGACGTCCGCGAACGAACGCGCATCCTCTTTTCGCGGCTCGTCTCCCGATTTGGGCGCCGCGCGCGCGAAGTCCGGCGCCGAAGAGTGCCTCGCGCCGCGCAGGTACCGCAGCGCGTCCTCCAGGTTGACCACCGCGGAGGGAGGCAAAGGCGCGGCGGCGTCGGGTTCGTTTTTCGCGCGTATGTCGCGCTTGCCTGCGTCGGGAATGACGCCGCCGACGGCGACGCGCGGCCGAACCGCCTTAACGGCGGCGGCGACGTCGTCGCGCGAGAATAATAAACGAGAAGAACGCGTAGGTTCCTCGGCGTTTAAACTCATATCGGGCGGTTCCTCCGGGAACCGCCTCGCCGCCGACGCGAAGTCCGCCTCGGGCGCCCTTCTTCTTCCCGCCGTGACCTCGTCGTTCGGGTCGTACCGGCCGGGCCCGATCTCCGCCTCCAGGAGTTCCATCTCCACGCGACCTTTGGCGTTCTCCGAGACGCGCCACGTGAGGCTGGCGAAATCGGCCATAGGGACGCGCGCGCGCGTCGGATCTCTTGTCGGATCGAAAAATTCTTCTCCGTCGCGCGCCGATTGCGATTTCCGAAGCCGGGCGGACCCTCCCGTCTCGGGACCCTCCGTCGCGGACGAACCGACGAGTTTCTCGAGCTTGCGCGTCGCGCGGAACCGCCGCGCCTCCGTCTGCAGACGCAGCGTCTCGGCGTCGAAGCGCGGATTGGAGTCCAAACGCATGTTCACGCCGACGCCGCGCCGGCGACGAACGAGGCGATCCAACGACACGCGCGTCTCCGAAACCGCTTCGGACGCGGAAAAAGTCTCTGTCCGGTCCTCATCCGCGATTTTGATTTCCCGCGGGAGCCTCGCGGCGGTCCCGAACGTCGCCGCGGGCGCGCGCCTCGAAAGCAGCGCATCCGCCTTCTCCGTGCGGTACGCCGCCGGTCCGGTCCGCGGGTTGTGCCCAGATGAGCCTCCGGAATATTCATCCGCCGCGTCGTGGAACCGCCCCGCCGCGCGGGCGAAATCGAACGCGCTCGCGCCGTCCAAAAAGCCCTTCGTCTTGACCAGGGACACGCGCACGTCCAGCGCCGGCCTGTCTCCCGGCTCGACGACCCGGCCCGCGGCGACGCGCGGCTTGGTCACCTCCAGCGGCAGCATGGTCCATCCCGGCGCGGAGGGTCGCGTCGCCGCCAACGCCGCGCGAGCCGCCTCGATACCGAGCCACGCGTGCGAACCCGAACCCGGATCGCGCGCGGCGATCGCGTCGCGCGCGAGCGCCGTCCGAGCCAAACGCGCGGGCTCTGTTTCGGGGTCTTCGTCGAGGAGACGCGCGGCTTTCCCCGCGACGTACGTCTCGGCGACGCTCTCTTTCGAGACGCGTCTCGCCTCGGCTCTTCTTTTGGTCTCCGCGGAGTGTTTCCGCTCGGCGCGCTCGCGAGCCGCCCAGCGCTCGGCGGCGAGGCCGAAAACCGTCGCCGGCGTCGACGCTCGCAACGCGTCGAGCGCCTCGGCGACGCGCAGGCTCGCCACGACGGGCGCGCCGGCTATTCCCGTCGCGTCCGTTTCGTACGCCACAGGTTTCGTGGCTTCGTCTTCCCGCTCGCGAGACGCGATTCGAGACGCGTAGTCCTCGTCGCGGCCGAGGTAGTAGCGCAGGGGAAGCGCGCCGCCGCCGCCGAGCGCGCGACCGCGCGCGAGCTCATCCGCCGCGCCGTGCGCGCGCGTCGGTCCGCGGACATAAGACTCGTCCTCCTCCCTCTCGAAAACCGTCTCCAGAGCGCGGGGCTTGACGAAGACGGGCGTGTGTTTGACGGCGGGCGCGACGGCGGCGCGCCACGCTCGCAGCGGGTCGGAAGCGAGCGCGCGCGCGTCGCGTTCACGGAAATCTGAGACTTCGTTTTCGTCGTCGAAAACGTCTCCTCGCGACGAAGAAGCGGGAAGTCCCCAGCTCGGCGTCCTTTTGACGCTCGCCTCGACGAGCGCGAACGTCGGCTCGGGCGGCGCGACGATCTCCCCGGATGCGATTTTGCGCGCGAGCGGGTCCAGGAAAAGAGCCTCGCCGAACTCGTACGCGGCGATTCGCGCGCGAGCGTCTCGGCGCGCCGAGACCTCCCCGAAGGACGGCTCGGCGTTTCTCGCGAGCGCGGCGCGAAACGCGCGCGCCGTCTCCGTTTCCCGCGGCGGGGCTTTTTCAAACGACACGCTCGGGAAATTTTGCGTAACGCGGGACCCCGCGGCGACAATCCACTTCTCCGCGGACAGGTCCAGGGGGACTTCATCGGGCGTGTGCACGAAGTCGCGTCGGGACCCGACGCGGATCTCCGCCGGGCGCGAGCGCGGCGCGAAGGAAGGCGCCGAAGCCGCCGACGGACGCGTCGCCGACGTCGCCCCCGCGACGTCGTACGCGCCGGGACCGGGGGTCGAGCCAAGCGGAGACGAGACATCTTCCTCCGGACGCTCGCTCGCGCGGTTCCCACGCGTTTCGCTTCGCGTTTCGTTTCGCTCGACGGAAACGTTCGACCGATCGTCTTCGGAGTCTCGGAGGCTCGTGGGTGCGTTTTTGGTTCGTCGCCGCGCGCGCTCGGCGAGCCGCCGCGAGACGCCCTTTCTTTTCGTTCTCGCGGCGAGCGGGCGGAACACCACGCAGGGCGCGCGGCGGCGCAGAAACGCGTCCGAGGCGATCGGTTGATACGCGTAGACGCCTCTCTCTCGGGGCCCGCTTTTGCGTTTGAAACGTTCGCCGAGTTTGATTCGCGCGGAGACCGAGGATGACGCGTTCAAATTCGCGTTCGTCGCCGTAGACGTCTTCGGCGGCGACCAAGCGAACGGACCGGCGACGCGCGGTCTGGTCGGGTCGCGGTCTCCGTTTCCCGGCGCGAGCGACTTTTCCGCCAAAGGTCCTCGGAGCGTCCTCGGAGTTTTTTCGCGCCGCCGGAGCGCCTTGGCCACGCGATGGCCCCGCCCGTCCCACCACGCCGCGGAGTCCCCCGAGGCGCCGGACGAGGCGCTCGCGAAGGAATCCTCCATCCCGGGGGAGGCTCGCGAAACGAACGGCTTGGGCTTCACCCACTTGGTCACGCCGCGCGCGCCGCTCGGCCGCGGGCGCGTGCGGTCCATCGCGACGCGCATGGCGTCGAGACCGACGAGTCCGGGCTCGTTCTCCGACGCCGTCCGCGCGCGCGTTTTCGTTTTCTTTTTCTTTTTCGCGGCGAAAGAAACGCCGCCGAACGGCGCCGTCCACCAGGCGTCCGTCTCCGACTCGTCCGAAGACGACTCGTCCTTCGCCGCGAACGGCGCGCGCGCCCGAGAGGAAACGGCGTCCAATTTGGGTTTCTTCCGCCGCGCCGTTTCGGTCGTTTTTTTTTCTAAACTCTTTCCCTTTTCCTTTTCGGGCGGCGCGCTTCCGTCGACGGCTTTCGCGCGCGAATCGGAAGGACGCGTCTTCGAGACGTCGCTTTCCGAACGTCCCGCGCCGTCGCGCTTCGCCGCGGCGGAGGCGATTTCGGCGAAGAGCGACGTCCGCGGCGCCTTGGCGAACGCCGACGACGGCGCGCGCCGCCGACGACTGGAGAAGTGCTCCGCCTTCTCCGGGCTGGCGTACTTGCTGCGCGAACGCGCGCCTTCCAGCTCGTACCCGATAGCCTGCTCGTGCGCCCACTCGGCGCGCGACGACAAATCGGCGACGGCGGCGATCAACGAGTCGGTCCGAACGCGGCGGCGGCTTTGGTTTTTAGTACCGAGGAGGCGCGGCGAATCATCCGGCGAGCGCGAAAACAGCGCCCGCTCCGCCTTAGCGGTTTCGCGCTCCAGCGCGCCCGCCATCGCGCGCGCCACCGCGGCGCGCACGGTGGGGATCGGGCCGGCGAACGGCTCTTGCTCTTTTTCTTTCACGGGTTTTGTTCGCTCCGACGCGCGCGCGTTCTTTTTTGGCGGCGGGCCCCAGCGGCCGCCGACCGCGGACGGCCGCGTCGCCGCGAACGCGTCGATATTTTTATTTTTCGCGCTTTTGTTCGGCGAATCTCCTGCGCGGCGAAACCTCGGGGCGGGCCTCGTCACTCTTGTCGCGGCGTTTCTCTGTCGCGAAATCTCTACGAGATCTTC
>ENA-OUOG01002032-OUOG01002032.1-marine-metagenome-genome-assembly--contig:-NODE-2032-length-21923-cov-5.636226_pt1 | contig 21923 bp, 38 predicted proteins | sample MGYA00248635_ERZ508505 | MGnify/ENA primary metagenome ERZ508505 (study PRJEB26176, sample SAMN06267871) | marine metagenome | isolation source: Saanich Inlet, British Columbia, Canada | place: Pacific...
TGTATGCCATCTCTTCACCAAAGTTCTTAAAATCTGCTTGTGGATTGTAATTTGGATTTACTTCACTCATTTCTCTTATTTTTGAAAATACGCTCTATTCAAATAAGTCATTGCTGAATCTATTTGCTCTCTTGCTTCACGAGATTCAGTCAATTCATACAGTCTTTGTAGTGTGCTATGCGCTGTAAAACTTAAACTCCTCACATCATCCTTACTGATTACCTCATACTTTTCTTCAAGTGATGCGCAGAAATCTTCTGCGTTCATTCCTTTGTGGGTTGTGTCCCACTCTTTCTGCCAAGTTCTAAACTCGTTTAATAATTCTTTCATTGCTTTCATTTCTATTTTGTTTTAAAGGTTATTAATGCCAATAATCTGTAATACTGGCAAAAGTTAGTTTTATATGTTGTTGCGTATGATTTGATTTCTTTTCCCATCATTATATGCCTTAACATCCTTTTATGGTGGGACTTCCCATCATCTCATTTGATTTATTGCGTATTGCGATTTGAGATATTTTACACTTTGAGTGCTTTTCATTTTACACTTTGTACACTTCGGTGTAAGTTTTCTATTTACAATTTGGATAGGTGCAGTTGTTGTTTAATCTGCAACTCTCACCTTCTCTTTTGATGTGCTTACACCTTTTGTTGGTGTCAACTATCTTGTGCAGTTTACTTGACATAATGTTCATTTAAAGGCACAAAACACTATCGTTCTGTATCATCTTTGGTCTCTAATTTCTCAAGCGTGTCCTTCAGTATCACATTCCAAGCCCACTTGTCCTTGTCAGCGTTCCAAAGTTTATCGTACATCTCCAGTAGTATCTCTCTCATTTTTATTTTGTTTTAAAGGTTTGCGCCCATTTTTATATGTGTGCGCCTATTTTTCGTTGGTGTTAAAGGTTAATAAAGGGAGGGAACGAATAACCATTCCGTTTATTTAAGTTAGTAAAAACCCCTCCCTCTATTGCCATAAGGTGTTGTCAATTATTAGGCTTAATTAATAGTTAGGACACCTTATTCTCTTGACTCTTCAACAGCTACTTTTAACATTGACAGCTCTTCAAGACTCATATCTAAGACCATGCTTATATTCTCTTGTATTGTATTAAACAAGTCTTCATTTCTTTCATCCAGCTCACTCACTGGTCCAGACAATAGTGACTCTAAAGACTTCTCAAGTAAATTGATCTGGTTCTTTATCTTGTGTCTGTAGATCTTAGTTCCTTTTATCGTATCCATCTGTTCTAAAGAAAGCTGTAGTAATGCTACGAGCTTTACTGCGTTTTGAAATCTTTCTGGAGCTGACATTACAAATCTTTTTGTACGTTCTTTCTTTCTAACCATCTGCGCCACATATTTGCGGTCCAGGCTTTACGTTGCATCTTGTTGGGATACACTTTTCTTAACCTTGCATTTGCAATGCGTAGGAATTGTTTCATCTTACTCATATCAAGTTTTTTACACGTTTAAGTTCGTTCTCTAATATCTTATTGCGCTCGTTAGTGCTATTTGCATATTTGGCTAAAGACTTGTTCTCTTTTCTCAGCTGTATATTTTCTTCTTTCAACAGTGACATCTTAATTGTCCAGTCTCTATTCACTCCTTCTAAGAGCGTATCAATATCTATCTCTGGATTTCTATCTCTAACTCTGGTGAGTATAGACATAGCATTCTCATCAATGTGAGATTTAAGTATTTGAGATATCTCGTTGTGCATCCATATATAGATAGTCTCATAGCTATGGTCGTACTTTCTGTTGTGCTCGTTATTCTTAACAGCATGTATTACTGTTGCATGATCCCTATCAAGTATAGAAGATATCTGTACTATCGGTAGCGTGGATATGTCGTAACAAACACAAGAGAAGGTATGTCTGTATATAACATTGATGCGCTGTCTTGAGCTGGTTATACCTCTTTCCTTAACTATATTTTTCCAAAACTTGTCCAGAGCCATGTATTGATCATTAGCTCTAAATATTTGACTACTATTTATTTTCATTTATCATTCTCTTTTGAGATTCAGTAAGATCTTCATAAGGCTTATCTGCGTAGCCTACTTGCTTCTTGCTGTGTATCTTGTCTATTCTAACAGCCTTTTGACTCTTATACCCTCTACCATATATCATTTGAAACAATCTATCTCTCGTCTTAGAATCTTCCCTTACTATAGAGTTTAAGTTATCGATCGTAGTTACTACCCAGGTGTCTACTGGTGTCCAGTGCTTTCTTTTTAAATAAGAAACTTGCACCTCGAGGTAGTAAATTGGGAGCCGGTATAACCGACTCCCTTTTACATTAGAACGGTAAGTCACCTGCTGATGATCTTGGTGTAAACCCTTCGGTTTTGCCCTCGTGTGGATTGTAAACAGAGATAAAGCTCTTGGTTACTTTCTCATCACGATTAAAGTGAGTCACAACAGTTAAGTTAACGTTGCCAGCTTGCGTGGCGTACTTCTTCAATTCATCAAGTTGATCAACTTTGAATGAAATGTTTTGCTGAATTTTCGGACCTTCAGCGAAGCCCATGTAGATGTTCTTTTTGTCAGCCATCTTTGATCGGATTTGTGGGATTTCTCCCGGGTTAAATAATTCCATATAAAGCGAAAGACTCCGTGTCCTTGCTTGGTTCATCAAGCCATCTCGATATATTCTCTACAGCAGACCAGAATTTCTGTTCTCCGCTTTTAAGAATTTGATCCGATGCCTTGTACACAGCACATAGGTAGGGCTTACTTTTCCCCTGGGCTACCCAGTAGAACTTTTTACCACTAACTTGAGTGTAGATGTATGCTTGGATATCATAGTCAAACGATTTGACATCATACCTAAAACCATATACACTTCTTGTGCTCTTGCTATCTGTGATGAAGGTATCTCCTTCACAGTCAAAAAACCCACGTACTGGGATTTCCTCGATCCACGTATTGAATTCAACTTGGGGTTTGCCGGTTAGGAATGTACGAACTGGCACTATCTCTCCAGTATCGGGCATTATAACCTCAGAAGCATCTAAACGATTAATCATTGCTGTTGCTTCGTTCCAGTCGTCTTCGGATACGATTGTTTTTTTAGAATGTTGTTTTTGAAATTCTTCTTTCCACTCCTTGTATTTCTTTGTCGCTCTTGGGTTCTTACCACCAATAGTATCACAGATTTCTTCGTCATCCATAACAATGAATTCATCTGTTGCTTTTTCGGGTTCAAGCAAGAGGCAGTCGTAAAGAGATCCAAAGGTGAAAGCTTGAGATTCCTTTCTAAGTAAACCTTTGATATAAAGCTCAAACAACTTCATATCTTGTTGCTTACTACCATTCGCAGCGTATTTTATAGCCGAGTATGACAGATAGGGTTTACCTGTTACCTCAACCAGTTTACTTGCGAACTCCATTACATAAACTTCTTAAGAGCTTCTACTTGCTTCTCAGAGAACTTAGTTCCGTGTTTGCTCATGATCATCTCAAAAGACATCTCCTTCTTATCGTTAGGAGTGTTCTTTAAGTAATCAATAGATTGTTTGAACACATCGGGATCGTTACTAACAGCTGGTGTTTTTGAAGTAGTAGTAGGTGCACTATCTTGCTTCTTGATAGCCATATCTACCTCATCTGCTGTTGCAATAGAAGTATCGATACCAATACCCATAAAACCAAGAGCTCTACCAACAGCTGAGGTTTCGCAGTTCTCTACATAACTTGTTTGATTAATGCGAGAGGAAGACTTGTCCTCTTGCGCCATACCGGTAGAACATATGCTACCATTCTCATCAGTAACAATAGCTTTGATCACACAGCTTTCATCTGTTAGATGTACAATCTCTGATGTTAGTGACCATCCCTTGTACTCGGATAGTGTTCTAAACGCTTTTACACGTTCGTTGACCTCAACATACTTTTTTCCCTTGATGTTGGTGGTCTTAAATTGGTGTTGACCCATTTTTAATTGAATTTAAATTAGTGGGACTACAGGGAGTTGAACCCCATAATCCCCATGCTACTCCGCAGTAAGCATTGTGTAAATCTAAGTAATTAGTTACTTATAAACAAGTATTATAGTATCTTTTTTTAATATTTCTCCCTATTCGCTGTAACAAGTCGGCTGTGGGCGTTTTCGCGCCCCGCTCCTTGTTAAGAACTGACGTTCCCTCTACTGGGAACCAGCTATCATCAGATTAGAGGGAGCTTCAAGATCCCCTAAAGGGTATAAAACCCTTTATAGGAACCAGCTTACACCGAGTTATCAGTCGCACAGTCACCCGCAAGTCGGAAAGGTATAGGAATCCAGCACTTGCTTACACTTTTGTACGAGCCATTGAAACAGCAATAGTTACCAAGTATCACTGGTGCTCACGGAGTGTGTATTAGTCATCTCCGTAACCAGCGTGTCTTTTGCTCCTTGTAGGTACAAATACTCTTCTGGATGGTAAAGATATTTTGAATCCTGATTTACCAAAGGATTAACCCTGACCCCGCAGAACGGAGCCAGGATGATCTATTTCTAAATGAGGACTAATTCTATTAGTGCTGTGATGAATACACTAACAAGCTTTACTATGAGAACCCCACCCATTATTATAAACAATTGCTTGAGGTACTGAATAACAATTAAAGCATTTTCTGTTTCTTTATCATTCATAGCTTACCTCCAACATCGCCAAAGTTAAACGTATGTTCTCCAATTTCCTAATAGCAAGAACATTTTCTTTAAGCGAGGCATAAAAAATCAAGTCATCAATCTGCTCATGAGCAGTCTTGATCAAGTCTTTGTTTGTCATAATTCTAAGTATTAATTAACAGATAACCGAGGTGCAAAGCACCTCATACTCAATCTTTAAGTTCCATTCCTGGATAAAATAAATCTGGGAAATCACTTAAGTCCCCCTCAAATCCGCAGGCATGACACTGATGGTCTTCATCTCTAATGTCTACGATATTAACCGATGGACACATTCCACAGGTAGTGATAGAGTAATATGTATCGCTACATATCTTGCTCTGTCTTTTGATTTGCTCTTTAATTAAGTGTTTCATAGCTCAGTTTCTTTTATGATAAATTGTTGGTCAGTGCTTCCATTAGACATAAAGCAAAAGTAAAAGTCGTCTTTTTCTTGCTCAGAGCTATATGTTACGCCATACGCTCTACTAAAGTCAAATGCTAATTCATTTTTTAGATTGATAGCTTCATCATAGGACTTAAATGTCCATACATTTACATCGCAATCTCTCTCGATGATTTGTACCAGTGTAAATACTTTCATAGTTATTGAAAATTTAAGAGGAGGTCAAAGCCCCCTCGTGAATATTTATTTTATTTCGCAGATGTAATCCGTGATGATAGGGTCATCAAAGTTTGTAAACATCTCAAATGCTTCCTCATAAGAATCAGCCTCAAACTCTAACTCTTTAGAGTATTTGAACGTGTATGTTCGTTTCATGATCATTTATTTTAATTCATTCTATTTATAATTCCCAATCTAATCGTTCGCCATACTCCCAATACTCGTACCTATCTTTCCTATAGGGATATTTACCATCCTGGTAACACTTGTCGCAGTAATACCCAGTAGGTATACCATATGCATCATAGCGGATATCCCCGATACCATCGCCAATGCACTCTTTCTTTGAAGTGTTTGCACAATTCATAATTCATAGTTTTAATTAACAGATAACCAAGCGCCAAATGGCGCTCTTACTCAATCCTATTCATCATACCAGGTTGTCCAGTAGTACATATCATTTTCAAAATAATAGTCCCTTAGCCAACTGATATCAAGATGATGCAATCCATCTTCATCGGACCATTTCAATAAGTAATTGTCTACATCTTTCTGGTACTTTAGGTATATGTCATCACACAAATACCAGCCCTCTCGCATAGTCTCTCCAGTCTCACTACAAATTCTCATAGTTCTTCCTCTTTAAATGTTCTTACATCTTCAATCTTAAAGCTATCTACCTTAGGTATTTCTACAAAATCAAAATCCCCATTGTACATAGCATCCATCACGTACTCGTGCTCTTCTGCATCGTGCAGGTATGTACTAAACTTCACACGAACCTTTAGTGTAGCCTCAGCGTACACTGTACCATACTGATATTCCATAATCTTTTATTTAAATTAACAGATGACCAAGAGCGCCCAATGGCGCTCTCTAAAAACTTAATCCTCTAGAGATAGAAGACCATCTACCTCAAAGTCGTAAGGCTTATTTAAACTATAGTTTCCGTAAAATCCAGTTTTCCACTTGCCCCAGGCATTTTCATGCTCAACAAGTAAATAGTTAAATAATTCACCGGACTTACTCCCTTTGTAGTACTGGTTATCAAAAATGGGTTCATCCCACCGGCATTTGACATGGAAACCACCTACTCCATTGTTTTTATGCACATCCCATTTGTATTGTGCACCATAGCCTTGCTCTTCTTCCCACCAGTAGTCTATGTATCCACCAGTAGTGATATACTCGCTAACAAACATCGCTAGGATATTTAAATCAATAGGTGACCATGCGCTCTCCCATCTTAACCTTACAATACTTGTTCCATTAGATGCTTCTGTTGTAGGATTTGTGATTTTCATCTCAAGGTCTACATCGCCCCATTTTGTCCCCCAGTGATCATTTGCCCATTTGTACCAATCAGCATATCCGTACTTTTCAATATAAGTATCGTGCATTTGCTGTGTGATACCACGAATGTGTTGATTTTCGTTCGCTTGTTGCTTCGCATAATCTTCTAAGCTAACAATGGTTACTGGAGATGTGTGTTTCTCCAGTTCTTTAGGCATAGGTCTATAATGTCTACAGATGCCCCCATCTTTAATAATCCTTTCTACATTACTTATGAGCGTATTGTCAATTTCCAAATTTAGCTCACTTCTTACCCAATTAGGCATAATTTTAGTCTTTAAATAGTTAACAGATGACCAAGAGCGCCACTGGGCGCTCTCTTAATTAATCAAACGATTTATCGCTCAAAGCATTAATTATAAATTCATTGTACTCTGCGATTTCACTTCTCACAATACCGGTAATCAAACGTTCATTGCTTACGCTATCTTCTTCTGTTGCTTCTATACCTTCAGTGCTTTGTAAGGCTTCCAGCTCTTGATTTATAATGTCTCTTACGTGGTGTTCATCCAATACCTCAAGGTTCTTTATAAAGTCTTTGTTTTCATCTACAATCTCCCACAGATAAGGTAAACTATGTTCTTCTAAATTGCCCTTTATTGTGTCTATCTCATCCTCATTCATAGAGATATCGGTTTTCATGTCGCTCTGTACATTATAAATACTGCTCATGTCTTGCTCCAGCTTTAGTATCTTTTCCTTAGCCTCGTTTAATTCAGTAGATAAATAGTCCACTTTCATTAACAGATAGTTCATTCTATCCACCCCGTTTTTATCGATTAAGCCTATTTTCTCCTTAATCCAATACTTAATTCTGTTCATGATGTTGATTTTAAATTTACAGATAACCAGGAGCGCCTACTGGCGCTCCCTTTGACTCTATCGTTAACCAATTATTAGCTATTCTTCCGAGTCTTGAAGAACGGCTCTATCTTCTCGCATCCATGCATCAAGCTTGTAGTTGATCGTTTCAAATAAACCATCAAAGAACGAAGGCATGATAACTGGATTTTTACCTTCTGCTATCTCTTGTTCCAGCTCCTCTTTAATGTTCTTAGTGTACACATCAAAAGCCAATTGTATCCAGTAACGCTCACCTTGATTAAATGCGAAACGCTCTCTGTATTCTTTGCTTAATTCGTAGCTATTCTCTTTCATTGCTTTCTTATTTAAATTAACAGATGACCAGGAGCGCCCATTGGCGCTCCCTTTAATGTTCTAAAATCCATACATCCTTATTTCCCTTGCCCTTTATACCCGAACATAACCCGCATTTTTCGCAGTTACTCTTGTAGCCTTGCTCTTTAGATGCTGGGCAGTTTACACCGGTAACTTTTTTGTCCGGTATAACAGAAACAAATGATCTAAACCCTATACTTTTTGCTCGTTTGCTTTCCAGCTGGTCGTGAGTAGAAGCCATAAAATAGTTTTTGTAACCTTCAGCCCATTCTTTCTCCCATTGGTGCGTATATCCAGTCCACGTTTTAGCATTCCATACCATAGCATCAATAACAGATAAAGGCATTAATGATGGCTCCCCATACGTTCCAAACCTTACGTAACTATTAAACGATAGCTCAATAATTTGCTGTTGTTTGTCCCTTGTAATTGGCGTAAGTTCCTCTTGTTTAATGCTCCTTAACATAGATAAGAAGCCAATGTACTGGTTAAATTTGTGCGTGTAGCATCCTCCTTCTCCCATGTTACCACTATATGGACAATCTAAACAATTGGCTCCATCCAGCGCAAAGAATTTCTTCATACCAAATCCTTTTGAAGTAGAAGCCAGGCTCCATTGTGCAGTGCTAAACGTGTACGTTTGAACCAATGGCGCACCATTAGAAATCTTTTTGTTTGTCGTTTTCCCTTTACGTATTACTACCAGAATGTCCTTTTCTGGTATTGTAAAGACTACTCTATTTTTCATAGTAGATAGTTTAATTAGTTAACAGATAACCAGAGCGCCCTCTGGCGCTCCTTAATTTAAGATAACGATCTCTCGCCATTGTCAGCGAAGCTATAGTGTCCATCTTCACAAACGATGATATGGTCTAACAACGAAATTTTAAAATAGCCTAAACACTTTTTAAGTTCCTTTGTCGTTCTTCTGTCGTTTTCGCTTGGTCTTTTATTTCCGCTTGGATGATTGTGCGAAACGATGACAGAGTGAGAAGTTCCTTCAATTGCCCTTCTCGTTATAGCCGGTACATCTACATTACAAGAATCCCCGCACCCTTGAGTGATGGTTTCAATCCATAGAACATGGTTTGCTTTATTCATATACATTACAACGAATAGCTCTTGTTCAAATATCTTTTTGCCCATATGCGCTTTTAATAAATTGTAAGCATCTCGTGAGCTTCTTATAGCATGGATAACAGAATTCTTTTTTGCTTTCCACTTTACCTCAGCCTTACCAATAAATACCGATGTTTTCATTTTGTCTTTGTTTAATTAGTTAACAGATAACCAGGAGCGCCCCCTGGCGCTCCTTAATTTAGTTTTGTTCGTGTTTACTTAGTTCTAGCTTGTATTGTTCAAGCATATTTACTAATTGTGTTAGGATTTTCTCTTTGCCTCCTTTTATACCGAAGTAATCCTTCACGTGTTTTAGCCTCCAGTGTCTGTTTGGTGATATGCCCACACAAAACAAATTTAAGTCTCGTATACTGACCACTAAGTTCCAGTACGCCCTTGTCATTGGTCGTGACCCGGTGCTATCTCCATACATGAAAGTTTCCTCTTTGTCTTTTTCAAATCGTGTCATTTCCTTTTAGATTTTAATTAGTTAACAGATAACCAAAAAAGAGCGCCCCCTGGCGCCCCTTCTTTTAATGTTCTACATAAACTGCCGGTATTTGCTCCCCGCTTTCGCTCCATAGCTCACTCTCCCAATTCATGCCGTAGAATAGTTCGTCTTCTTGTAGTTCCTCCCAAATATCAATAGCCTCCGCAGTGGTAAAGATCTCGCCAGAGGAATTATAGACAAACGAACCAAAGCCATAAGGATTGGAGCTATCAAGCATTTGCAGGTGTTGAACACTCCAGATTTTTACATAATTCTCCATGTTTTTCTTTTTCAGTTAACAGATAACCAAGAGCGCCCATTTAGGGCGCTCCTTTTACCTTTACGCTCCAGAACCAAAACCAAACCAATTGGAGCGCAAAAGTTAATTTTTACAGATGACCAGAAGCGCCCTAAATGGGCGCTCCCTTTGTTTAATGGATGATATAAACCAGCTGAGTAAGTAGCTCAACTTTTACGTTATCATTTACTAAATCCTGGCAATATTCATCTATATAGTCAATGTACGACTTTGGATCAAACCCGTATTTTCTAAATTGATCCTTTGCCTGGCTGTATACGCCATGAAAGGCAGAGTCTACAATTGTCTCAAACTGCGCGAATGTTCGGTATTTGCTTTGCTCTAATTCTACTTCCGCAATTTCGTAAGTATCTAAGTGTTCCATGTTATAAAGATTTTAAATGGTTAACAGATGACCAGCGCCCCAAATTAGGAGCGCCAGAAGTGAACGTGTGCCCGTTCATAGGTTTCGGCTTTCTTAAGCCCTGGCGTTATTACTAACGCACTGACTCCGCACTACTGGAGTTCTTCAGATCTGTTTTAACTTTTTCCCGCATTTCAAAGAACGTACAACGCCTCAGCGCTGCACTCCAAATATAAACAAATGTGAATAACATATAACGCCAGGAGGAAAAAAAGAATTAAACCCGGGCACGATCAAAACAAAGCCCCAGACAAAAGCCCCAGGTGAAAAACCCTGACAAATGTAGCAATTGCCCACATATTACCCAACAGTTCAACGAGCTGATGCGGGTTTAAGGATAAAAAACGGGCAAAGAGGATATCGCCCCAGTTCTGGAGTATGTGCCCGGTCTTGACAGGAAAAAAGGTATTTCGGTAGTCTGTAGGTCTGGGAGTGGGATTGAACGCACTACAGAACCAACAAACCAAAAGGTTCCAGCTGGAGCACATAGAAACGCTGAAAAAGTGCACAAAGCCGGTCAGCTGGTAGGGGTGGGGTGGGTCGAGGATTCGCTTCGGAGCGGCAATGCAGTCATGGAACACATAATATAATCCCCCCGATAGATATTTCTGGGGTCTTTTTTCGGGTTATAGATTGCTGTAAATTGGAGAAAGGCTGTGTTTTTGGTCAGAGTAGGGATTTGCGGGGGTGTATAGGATAGATCTGTTAGGTGGTGGATACTTGCTATGCAAAGGTAAATAACAGCTGTTGTAAGGGGATCCCTGGGACTGAACGCGTGGTTCTGGCACAGGTATAGTTAGGGCGTATTGTAGTTTGTAACGTGAATTTGTCTGTGTGTCCTTGTTGTGGTTGGACACTCTGAGCTAGGATTAGTTTATTTCTGAACTATAAACTGATTCACTTAAGAACATGAGTTCAATCATTCGTTTGATCTCAATCACAATGCTAAGTTAGTAAAAATATTTTACATTATCAAGTCCCATATGAGACATACTTGCATGCCATATTATTGATTATCTTTGTCTTATGGCTATAATAATCACACTACTCATTATACTTCTTATACTACGCATGCTGTTAAATACAGGTGTTATACCTAGCGTGAAAGCTCCCCATCCATTTGATTGTGGTAGCGATGAAGTATGTTATTGTTCTAAATCAGAAAACTGTATCAAGAAGAATGAAAGGTAAATACAAATACGACAAAGGGGGTAAGCTTCCTAACCCTTTCAAAAAAAGACCTTACACTAGATCAGAGCGTAGGGAGGCTATGCAAGACTTGCGTTCCGCTTATGGCGATCAAACTGCGTCACAATCCTTCAAGGAGAAATCAATAGATAGATTAAAGAAGGGTAAGTGGCATTACGATATTGAATGTGGTTGGGCTGGGTGTACGCATGAGTCACACTCCGAGAAAATGGGTGCTTTACCATTACCACTAAAGATACCACTAGTAACAGCAGACTTTCTTCGTCAAGAGTTCCCATCAGGTATATATCCTATGGATTGGATAACCTATTCCTATAAACCAAGAATTTATAAAAACGATACTCCTAAAAAAGGTAAGGCTATTAACTTTAGACGTGATGCTAAAAAACTAGCTGAGTACAGAAACCTTATTGAAGGTATACGTGAAAACCCTATATACACATCTAGTGAGCCAATATATCTAGATAAGAAACAATTTTCAGAGCGTGATGCAAAGAAACTTGGCAACTACGAAATGATGGCAGAAAACATGTTGAAGAGATACGAACGAATAGGACAACGATGAAAGTAAAATATAAAGGTGGCGGGAAGCCTAAGAAAAAGAAAACAAGCAAGAAGACAGAGTTTGCTAGACAAATGGAAGAGCTTGCTTTAGCTGCTAAGATCATGATGCTTGAGGGTATTATGGACCCAGAGCAAATGCCTCCTGAGATAACTAGCTATATAAATAGAGAAATGATGGGTGGGGCTATTGACCAAGAAGATAAAGACCCTATGTATACTATGCGTCCATATTCAATGGACCCAGAAAACATTGTTATGGCTAGAAACTCTAGACCAGGCAGAGAAGAATACAGCAAACGTATTCCTATGCAAGAGGTTAGAGATGCTAGATTCCCACAGGTAATGCTACCAAAGAAAAAAATTAACTTGTTCTAATGAAAGGTAGGTATAGAAAATACGACAAAGGAGGACCTGTAAAAACAAAGTACGATCCATATGGATTTCCAATTGGAGATACAACAGGAACAGCTTCTTATGAGAAGATGGCTAAGTACCTTCTTGAAACTAGAGGAGGCAGTAGAGAGCGCATGGAAGACCTCATGTATGATATTGCAGCTGTTGAATCGGGTAGAACATTTGACCCCGCTATTAAACAAATAGGTGGAGGTCCAGGTCGTGGTATATTTCAATACGAGGGACCATTTACAGAAAAGAGTAGCAACCGTGCTAAAGATGCTGTTGTTAGAGCAGTGAGTTATTACAACTCTGATAAGACTGGTTCTATGCCAGAATGGTTGCAAAAGTTTATTGATGAGTCCGGAGGTTCTTATGATTTCTCCAAACTAACAATACCTCAACAGAAGTCTCTATTTCTAGCTGACTACAGCCAAGCTGAAGGCATACCTTTTAAAGCTTTTATGCAAGGCGAGGGTACAACAGAAGACATGTGGGCTGACCACCATAAAGTATCTGGTGCAGATAGAGCACACTTCAGAGAGCTTGAGGAGTTAGCAGACAAAGAAAAAGAAGCACGCACATTAACAGACGATCAGATACGTGCAATGCTATTAGGTAGAAGCATTATGCCACGATGAAGAGCAAGCACAGAAAATATAATGAAGGAGGACCTGTAAAGCCCAAAAAGCGCAGAGAAAAAGTATATACCGATAAAGGTCTGTACGAGAAAGCGCTAAAAGCATACCAGGATAGCCTAGCTTTAAACAGCTACTACAATCTACAGCAAGAGGTAGAACCTCAAGAGCCTCAACAAAACAAGGCTGCTTTTGATGCAATGCAAGAGCTTGTAAATACCGGACGTAGAGATACCTCTAGAGTTAATGAGCTTAGAACCCTTGGCGATAGAATTATAGATGAATCAGACGGTACAATACAATGGGCGGGCAACAGAAGAGATTCTTACTCTCCGGACCTACAGTACTACAGCGTTCAAGATGACCCAAATAAAGGAATGTTAAGCAAGGTATTTGACAAACTATCTACCAACACATTGTCCCCTATGATTAATAAGGCGAGTAAGTATTGGTTAGGTAATGCTTATAATGCTGTTTGGGATGAGCCTAGTGTAACTCCCGTTTATATGAATGAGTCTGGAATTAAGGTTAAGCCAAAAGTAAATCTAACAGCAAAAGCTCAAAACCCTATTAAACCACGTAAGTTTTACAATGGTGAAGCTGTTGATCCAATCTTTGAAGAATATAAAAAAGAATCGGTTAGACCTAAAGAAGGTATGGTAGAACTACCTCCAAAGCTGCCGTTTGGTAATATGGATTTAAATAAGCTACCTGCATTGCGTAGGGTGCTACCGGAGATATACTCACGTAAGCTAAACCAGCAAACAGGAGAGTATATTTACGATACCTCTGAAGGGGAAGTAAGAAAAAGAATAGGACAAGAAGATGCTGACTACGTACGTATGAACAAAGCAGCAATAGATAGAATGCGTCAAAAACTAAGATAACATGGCAAAAGCAAAGAAAAAGAAAATGATCAAGCGTAAAGACGGTAGCTATAGCGAACGTGGTTTGTGGGATAACATCCGTGCTAACAAAGGTTCTGGCAAGAAGCCTACAAAAGAAATGCTAGAGCAGGAGCGTAAGATTAAAAAGAAAGCTAAGAAAAAGAAATACTACGCTGGAGGTAAAGTAAAATACCTAGAAGGTGGTCAAGTAAAGCTTGATAAGAACGGCAACGGTGTTTTAGATGCTAACGACTTTAAAATGTTACGTGGTGAAAGCTAAAAAGAAAACAGCAAAAGTAATGGTTGACGCACCCTCTGGATACCACTGGATGGACAAAGGAGGGCGCTACTACCTTATGAAGCATAAAGGTAAGTTTGTACCACATAAGGGAGCATCACTAAAGAAGCCTTTTAAAACTATTGCTTCACACTAATAGGTTCCTCACCAGCCATCTTGCGATAGAATCTAGATACAACTAGTCTACCATTTTGGCTGAGTGCGTACCTTACACGATAATTATATTTGGTTTCATCCCTAAACAAATGATCTTCTCTAACAGCAGACGGAGTAAGCTTATCAAAATGCTTGTAAACATACCCCTTTTTAAGAAGCGGGTATACAAGCCTACGTCCTATATTTCTTTTCTCATACTTGTACTGACCGGCAATCCAGTCCATCGTGAAGAATTCCAAGTCGTAGACGAAGATCATGAACCGCATCTCTTTATCTGATAAGTCGTACCTAGAAAGCATATCGCTCATTACGATACTCCAGTTCTTTAGGTAGTTGTCTTTCATCCATTTTTCCTTGAGATAGGAGAAATCTCTGAACATCTTTGTTTTTGCTACTCTTCCCTTGGGCATAAGCCTTTTATTAAATTAGTATCTTTGTATAAAATTAACTAAATATACAGTTATGAGCACATTGGCTGGTCAAAAGATAAAAGATAAATACGGAAACCTACTACAAGTAGAGGGTGGTGTTACAACAACTACCAAAACAGTAGAAGACGGTACCGGGAATACAACAGCTTTAAAAGTTTCAAGCACAGAGGTTGAGATAGCAGGAACACAATCCTACACTAGTGCACCTACTACAGATAACTCAGAGACCACAGGCTTGTTTATAAACGCCAGCAATGAAGTTGTTAAGCGCGAGCTAACAGCAACAGCATTCACTACTGATGTAGCACCTTATCCAGAATCTGTTATTGGTTATGTAGATACACCAATTGTACTTACAGGAACAGGTCAAACTATTGCTTTTAATGCTGCAAACAATAGCACTGAAAACAGCAGTTACCACTTTGGGCAAGCGCCAGCAGACTTTGGTTTTGATCCCGTTTCTGGGACTTTTGAGAACAGAACAGGAGCAGCGTTTCCTGTCCGTGTATCTATAACAGCTGTATTGGAAGTCGCTAATGCTGTTATTCAATATGAATTGCAACGAGCTACTGGTGCTGGGGCTTTTACTACAATAAAGACAGTAGTTAGGGATAAATCAGCTTCAGGAACAAATCGTGCAGATTCATTCTGGGGGGTATTTATTTTACAGCCTACAGAAAAAATTCGTGTTCAAGCATTGGTATCCTCAGGTGGAGCAAGTATCTTACAGGGTACAGAAGTAGAAGTATTTAGAGAAGAAGCAGGTAACATTATTTAATATGAAGAATAACGAGAAAGATGCCATTCACGAAATCCAGGAGCTTATACTAGCAATAGCTGCTGTTGCGAAAAAGTACGACATCGAGGACTCGTTTATTTCTTGTGTTGCTGTTGGCTTTTTAGATATGGACAGCGCTTATATTGACGAAGAAGGTCAAGAGCGTGCTAATATGAACCTCTTATCATCTTTCTCTGTGACAGATGAAGAAGAATTAGACGATCTTCTTTCCTACTGTGTTGAAGCTTATCGTCAAGAAAGTCAGCCAGACCCAGGAAGTATTGATTACTGGATTGACTTAGCCCGTAGAAACGGAGACATAAATTAAATAAAATGATACGTAAGATTATTATAGGGGAGAACCCCTTAAAAGCTATGGCTTATTACATAGGTCAGCGAGCTGGTGAATCTACTGTAGACACCATTATACTCGATGACAAGTACTTACACAAGTACGGAAAAACACAATACCTTATTTACATTAAACACCCTAAAGACGGTGTTATGCTTTGGAAGTCCGTATTGGATATGCCAGTGCTTTTAGAATACGACTGTGATTTTTCGTAAGTTTGTGTTAGATAAATAACACTACTTAAATTTAATTAACATGAGATCACTGTACGATTTCTTCGTTAGAATGCCTAAAGCTTTTAACGATGAACTAAAGGTTGGCGATAAGTCAATATACCTAGATCCAAAATGGAATGAGTTCCAAAACAGAAAGATGTCTGCTGAGGTCTATGCAGTTCCAGAAAAATACGATACTGCTGTAAAGCCCGGAGATACTATCTACTTCCACCACCATGTTGTTATATCAAATAACGGTAAGGGTCAGCTGGTAGAAGACGACATTTACTTTGTACGCTATGACCCTTATAACAGCAGAAGCACACAAGCTTACGCTTATAAGTCTCAAGATACTGGTGAGATACATCTGTTGTCTGAATGGATCTTCCTAACTCCAGAAGAACAGCCAGATGAAGAAGTTACTGAAAGCGGCATTATTACAGAACTCAAAAAGCCGGAATACAATATGTTTGGTTATGTTCTTTACGATTCGCCAGCTGTACAACAACTCGGACTAAATAAAGGTGATAAGGTAATGATTCATAAGAATACCGACTACCTAATGGAGATAGACGGCAATGAAGTTTACCGCACGCATATAGATCATATTTACGCAACTGGATTCTAATGGGACGTAGAAAAAAATTTGACAGTGTAAACGCTGGCGAAGAGCTTCTACATGCTATGTCTATAGCTATTGAAAACATTACAGAGGAAATTAAAAAGCCTGTAGACAAAGAGCTTAGTGGTAGCCAGCGTAGGTCAGAGCTGCAAAGTATAAAGCAATCGGCAATAGATGCTAAGGAGCTCATAACAGAATATCAAAAGCTTGAGCAAATGCTTAAAGAGCTTAAGAAAACAGGTCAAATAAAAGACGAGGTTGACTACAGCTCAGGCTTTAGTGAGGAATTTGCAAAGAAATAGATGGCTGGATTAGTAAACATAGAAGGTATTGATGAGCTTGTAGTAAACATATGCCCACAGGGTACTGGTGGTGAGGTCATTAATATATCTGATGTTTACGTGCAGTTACCTGCTGTTCCTGCAAAAAAAGAGATACTCTTTAATAATCTTAAAAAAGAAGAGCAATACTGGCGTAGGATAGAGCCGCCTGTAGATCTAATGAAGATTAGGTCTATGGATGAGTGGAACGATATGCCAAAGCCCTTTAAAGAAAGGTATACAGAGTTTATACGTAAGGAGTTTGAGAGACGTAGGAATGGTGTGTGGTTCATGAACAACGGTGAGCCTACTTACATTACTGGTCACCACTACATGTTCTTGCAGTGGTCTAAAATTGATATTGGATATCCTAGCTACCTAGAGTTTCAGAATCGGCTGTCACGACATTTTGTTGCTTGTGAGCATGACCCACGGTCCATGGGGCAGGTCTATGTAAAGTGTAGACGTTCGGGGTATACGCAGATGTGTTCGGGCAATCTATCGGATGAAGGAACCCAGGTTAAAGACAAGCTACTCGGTATTGTATCTAAGACAGGTAAGGATGCCCAGGAGAATGTCTTTATGAAGAAGATAATGCCAATATACCGGAACTATCCATTCTTCTTTAAACCCATTCAAGATGGTACAACTAACCCTCGTCAAGAGCTTGCGTTCCGAGAACCATCAAAGCGTATTACCAAAAACAATAAAACAGCAAACAGAGGCGAGGCTTTAGATACGATTATTAATTGGAAGAACACTACATCAAATGCTTATGATGGTGAGAAGTTACACTATCTGTTTCTTGATGAGGCTGGTAAGATAGAAAAGCCCGAAGATATTACTGAGATTTGGCGAGTACATAGAACCTGTTTGCTTGTGGGTCGTAAGATTATAGGCAAGGCAATGGTAGGCTCTACTGTAAACCCTTTAGATAAAGGTGGTAGGAATTTTAAAAAGCTGGTATACAACTCAGACCCTACAGAGCGCAATGCTAACGGTAGAACAAAGACTGGTTTATACAAGATATTCATACCCTCTTACGAAGCCTTAGAAGGGTTTTTTGATAGATACGGAAATCCCGTTATTGAAGATCCGGAAGAGCCTATACTAGGTGTAGATAACGAAATGATTGAGATAGGTGCTAAAACGTTCTTAAAGAATGAGCGTAAGGCATTATCAAACGACAGCTACGATCTTAACGAGGTTATACGTCAGTTTCCCTTTACTATGGATGAAGCATTCCGTGACTCCACTAAAGCATCTACATTTAACATAGCTAAGATATACGAGCAGTTAGAAAACAATATGGATATGTATCCTAACCCTGTGGTTAGAGGAAACTTTGTTTGGGAGAACGGAGTTCAAGATACTAAAGTGATATTTAGACCCGATGCTAACGGCAGGTTTAAAGTGTCATGGATGCCGCCTGAAGATATACGTAATAACATTCTATTAGCCTACGGAAAGAAAACTCCAGGAAACTCATGGTTAGGTGTAGGTGGTGTGGATAGCTATGACCTTGATGCTACTGTTGATGGTAGAGGATCTAAAGGTGCGCTTCATCTGTACAATAAAGTAAACATTGAGCATCCCTCAAATATGTTTGTTTTGGAATACGCCTCACGCCCTCCATTAGCTAGGATATTTTACGAGGATGTTCTTATGGCTGCTGTTTTTTATGGTTATATGATTCTCATAGAAAACAACAAGTACGGTATTGCTAGGTACTTTGAGAATAGAGGTTACGATGGATACCTCATGGATAGACCAGCACACCTAGGTGGCGGCTCACGTAGCGCTACAAAAACAAAGGGTATACCTTCCAACTCTCAAGACATTATTCAAGCTCACGCCCAGTCTATAGAGGCGTATATACACGAGCATGTAGGATTAAATGAAGAGGGTAATTACGGAAGTATGTACTTTGACAATACCTTGGAAGACTGGATCAACTTTAAAATAGATGACCGTACCAAGTTTGACCTTAGTATTAGTTCTGGTCTTGCGCTTATGGCTGCTCAAAAGTCAATTAAAAAACAAGAGAAGAAAGATAACAGCAATAAGAAATTCTTCCGTAAAGTCAAGGTAATTCAGCGTTAATAAATTATCTATCTTTGTTTCTGATTAATATTCAGCGAAAAGATGAATGTAACAAAGAAAGGAAGCTTCCCAAACCCTCTAGCAAAGCACGCTGAAAAAAGCCAGAAAGAATATGGCTTAGAGTATGCTAAGGCGATGATGAATCAATGGGGAGGGTTAGACACAGAGGGAAGTTTGTATCAAAAGCGGTACAAAGAATTTGAGCAGTCACGCATGTACGCTAATGGTACACAGGACACTCGTATATACAAACAAATACTTAACAGTTTAGATCCAGGTAATGACGATGGTTCTTTGCTGTCTATTGATTGGACTCCGGTTCCTATCGTTCCTAAGTTTGTAAAAATTGTAGCAAACAAAATTATATCTTCTTATCGCTACCCTCAGATTGAAGCTGTCGATCCACTCTCTCAAAGTGAGAAGGATGTAAAGAAAAAGAAAATTGCTTTACAGATTGAAAAAAAGGAGATGATTGCGGAAGCTAAAGCCTCTGGTCTACAAACAGAAGTAGATCCAGATACGCTACCAGATACTCCAGAAGAAGCTGAGATCTTCCTAGAAACAAATGTAAAAACAGATGCTGAGGTTGCAGGTCAACTTGCAACGCAGCTCACACTGCAGTGGAACGATTTTGACGAGCGTATCTATCGCAGGTGTGTTGAAGATATCATCAGCTGTGGTATAGCTGTTGCCAAGCGTACCAATGATCCTAATTACGGGATTACTGAGGAGTACGTAGACCCTTCAATGTTTATCCATAACTATACTGAGGACCCTACATTCTCTGATTTAATTTATGGTGGACACATTAAGCGTATGAGCATTATGGAGCTCAAGCGTTTAGCTGGTGATCAGTTTACAGAAAAGGAGTATACTGAGATGGCTCAGAATGTTATGAATAAGCATTCTAATAGCGCTGAACGTTTTACAGAAAAATACTACGACAAGCAGCTTAACAAGTATAAGTACGGCTATGATGAGTATACCATTGAAGTATTAGACTTTGAGTTCTTATCTGTAGATTCTATGATCTACGAAAACAAGATGTCTCGTCATGGAAACATGGGATTCTATTATAAAGGAGAAGAATATGAAGCTCCTAAGAACTCCGTTTATGACCGTGAGCCAGTATACATGCAAAACGCTACAGTGTATGGCGGTATGTATATTATTGGCACAGACCACTTATTTAACTACGGAAAGCAACACAACATCCCTAAGAATATCCACGATATTTCTAAGGCTCGCTTATCGTATTCTGTAACTTCTGTAAACATGCGTAACATGATACCTAAGTCTTTGGTATCTGGTGTTATTGGGTTTGCCGATCAGTTGCAACTTACGCACTTAAAACTACAGCAAGCAATTGCTAAGAGTAAGCCGGACGGTATCATGGTTGATATTGAAGGTTTAGAGAATGTTGACCTAGGTCGTGGTGGTGAACTTCAGCCTTTAGATATCCAAGACATCTATGAACAAACAGGTGTCTTCTACTACCGTAGTAAAAATCCAGAAGGTGGTTTTCAGAACCCTCCTATTAGAGAGATTGGAAATACCATCCGAAATATCAACGAGCTTATCGCATTGTACAATCACTACTTACGTATGATCCGTGATGCTACGGGTATCAACGAGGTAATGGATGGTACAACTCCAAAAGGTGAAGCGCTAGTGGGTGTAAACCAAATGGCTGTAAATGCCGGTAACAACGCTATCTATGATATTACGAACGCTAGTATGATTCTGTACAGAAAAGTCTGTGAGGACATCTTAAAATGCGTTCAGATACTCCCTGTAGAATCAGTTATATTCAAGGTATATGAAAAAGCTATTGGCAAGACTAATATGTCTGTCTTATCAAGCTTTAGAGATCTTCCGATGTACAACTTTGGTGTCCGGGTTCTCAGTGATCTTAATGATATGGATCGTCAGTACCTTGAGCAAAATATACAGATTGCTTTGGCTCAAAAAGAAATAGATCTTGAAGATGCCATTGCTATCCGTCAGCTAAAAGATATTGACCAAGCAGAGCGTTTGCTTATCATACGCAGAAAGAAGCGTATTGCTCAACAACAGGCTATTGCTCAACAGAACGTACAGGCACAATCCCAAGCTCAAGCTATGCAACAGCAAGCAGCTGCTCAAGTAGATTTACAGAAACAGCAGGTTCTAGCACAGTTAGACATGCAGAAGAAAGAGTTTGAGTATCAGCTTAAAATGCAGTACGCTCAAATGGAACACCAGATGAAGATTCAACTTGAGCAAATGAAAGGTGAGTATGGTCTTGCGGAACAGCAAATTGAAAGTGGTGCTGAAGCTAGAGATGAAGCAATGAAAGAAGACAGAAAGGATAAAAGACAAAAAGACCAAGCTGTTGATCAGAGCAAATTGATTTCTCAGCGTCAAGGTAAGAGGGGTGAACTTCCTGAAGATCAAATTGATTTTAACATTTAGTGATTAAGCATCTTTACATAAAGGAGACAAAATGCGGATTGAGGTATCTCGGTATAACAAAAAGAAACCCTTATAAGTATAAGGGCTCGGGTAAATACTGGGTTAAATATTTGAAATCAAATAATATTAATTCAAGTGACATTTATACCAAGGTTATATTCAGCGGTGAGGACAACGAATATTTTTATGAGCTATGCGAGTTTGTTTCTGATGAATTAGATATTGTAAACTCTAAATCATTTGCTAATCTTATAATAGAGTCAGGAAGATCCTTAGTGGTAAGTACTCCGGAAATATCAGAAGCTAAAAGAGTAAAGATGAAAAACCGCTGGAAGGATAAAAATTATAGATCTTCTA
>ENA-OUOG01002034-OUOG01002034.1-marine-metagenome-genome-assembly--contig:-NODE-2034-length-21911-cov-3.927086_pt1 | contig 21911 bp, 21 predicted proteins | sample MGYA00248635_ERZ508505 | MGnify/ENA primary metagenome ERZ508505 (study PRJEB26176, sample SAMN06267871) | marine metagenome | isolation source: Saanich Inlet, British Columbia, Canada | place: Pacific...
GGCTATAAAATCTTCTTTGAGGTCTGAAAGAATTAAAGCTTCTTCATTTTTCTCTTTTCTTAATTCATTACTATTGTTAATTTGTAGAGCGATTACGATACCAATAACCACCAAAATAATTTCGCCTATGGCATATTTGAAGTATTTGGCAGTTTTGTTTTTCTCCATAAGGTCGAATCTGATTTTTCTAAAAAACTTAATCATAATTAGAATCTTTGTTATTTCCGCTTATGCGGGTACTTCACTTAAATGTCCTCAGGACATTAAGTATTACTGTGCAAAACATCGTTCAATATATCATTGGTTGTTGGGTTATTTAGACGTTGTTTTAGTCCACTCATTAATACCGCTAGAAGCGAAATACATTTTTATGGTATTTCTCTCTGGAATAAACCTCATCGTAAAATAACCATATACTTTTGAAAATATAGGCTTTTCAACATGTAACTGTAATAATGGTCCCGTTTCATTGTTCGTTGTTTTTATGTAAAAGTCTTTATTTTTTAAATACACTTCAATCGTTTCGCTGTTTAAAATATTTCTATGCCCATCACTAAATTGATATATACCAACAAAATCTTCCGCATCTTTCGTGTTGGCTACACTTGTTAACCTAATGACTTTTGGTAATGGTCTGGCATTCTCTCCCAAAAGCTCATTAATTTTTATGTAAAGCTCAGTAATTTCGTTTTTGTAGTTGCTAAATTCCCAAACCATCGCTCCTACTGAGCCAAGCATATCTGCCATTTGATTTTTGAATTTTGGATTGTTAAGAATAAATTCAATTTTGGCATCACTTCGCTTGCCGTTAAATTCATCAACAGCCAACCAAGGTTGATTATCGCTTAAATAATACTTGTATTGTCTCGCAATATCTTCAGAATTGCTGTTATAAGTTTCAAATGTATTTCGGTTAAATGTGTAAATTTCGTCTAATGTTTTTATAAGGTTATCATACTTTTTAGGTACAATGTCTATATTTTCTTTTAATAGATTATAACCATTTGTCTGAATGTGATATTCCATCCACCAGGTGGTCACAAAACCTAGCCCATATGAGCCGCCAGGGATAGCTTTTATATCTTCAGGGCTCAAATCATCACGCATCATCCTGGTGTAAATAGAATCTTTTCTCATATAATTCTCAAGCAACCAATCTGCATTGTCTATATCCTGTAAAATGTCATTTTGTATTTTAACCAATATTGAATCTATTTTTTTCTTTTGCGCTTTTACTTGATTTAAGGTGTTAATCCAAAGCGCAATTAAGATACCAATGACGACTAAAACTATTTCGCCAATGGCATACAAAATATATTTGCTAAACTTGTTTTCAGTCAGCATTTTTTGACGAATTTTTCTAAAGAATTTTATCATTAATCTTTTGGTTTTGTTAATCGAATAATCTCATTGATATGATTTTCTAAGGGCTCTTCTTCTATCGATTTAATAATCCCATTCATTAGAGCTCTCTTGGCCATTATGTGATTCCGAAATTTAATACTTGACAGGACTTTAATATTCATCTCTCTGTTTTTTCCAGCCCAATCTGAATTCTCTAAAATGAAGGTTCTCCATTGTTCATTTACAAACTTGAAGTATCTAGTCTCTTCTTCCAGATAATCAACTAAAACATCTTTCCAAGATACCAGATATTTTTGCAATTCATCGTCTTGTATCAATTCAAGTGAATTGGAATTGATTACTGCATCTACGGTACTTGAATACGGATTGTAAATATTCCCGTTTATTAATTTATTATATTTATTATATTTCTCTATTGTCATCTCACCTTCTATTAGAATTTCCACGATACTGTCTAACACAGCTAAATTTTTATAGTTATCCACTTTGACTGTATCGAAACTTGCCTTATTCTGGATAAAATCTCTATTTATATTGTTCAATATCTTGCGTTCGCTGATTCTGTCTTTGCGATCTTGATTCCAATTGCTCACTTGCAGGGCTAGTAGGATACCAACCATGACTAACACAATTTCGCCAATAGCGTATTTAAAATACTTTCCAGTTTTGTTTTCACTCATAAGTTTATATCGTATTTGACGGAAGAATTTAATCATAATTTAGTTATTGCTCACTCTCAATTAAAGTAATTAGTTGTTGGGATTCTCTGATAATGCCTTTTAACTTAGCGGATATTAAACTGCTATGCCCTCTTGTTCTCAAAACATATTGCTTAAAATGAATATATTCTGGCGCCCTTTGGTTAAATAACCACGGATGATTTGTAATCGCTACCTTTGGTTGAAGCCTATACATTTGCTTAAAATCAATCCAACCATCATAACATTGTTGTCGTAAGTAAATACACTCATCACTGTATTTTAGATTGTAATACGATTCTCTTTCACAAAGTTTATAATAGCGATTAATGGCTGTAACAAGACTGTCTGAGCCAATGGCATATAAACTAGCGGTATTCTTTAATTCCTCAAAAACAGCCGTATTTAAATTAAAATCATTGACCCAAAAAACACTGCGACTTATCATAAAGTCTAAATCAGAAACCTCTATTCCTCTTTGCATAATTTTAGTCAAACTATCAGAAAACAGGTACCTGCCCTTAAAACCACCGTAAAATGCCAGCGAGTCTAAACCTGCAGCTCTATCAATATTTAACTTTAACTCTTTGGTAAGTTTAATGAGTAGCTCTTGATTTCTTTTAGATTTTAATCGTTCATTATTCCAATTATTAACTTGTAATGCTATTAAAATCCCAATAACAACCAGTACAATTTCGCCAAAGGCATATTTTAGGTATTTACCTGTTTTGTTTTTCGCCATAAGGTCATTTCTTATATGTCTAAAAAATTGAATCATAATTAGAATCTTTGTTATTTCCGCTTACGCGGGTACTTTACTTAAATGTCCTCAGGACATTTAGTTTTACTGTGCAAAACATCTTTCAGTAATATCATTAGTCTGCAGGTTGTGTTAACCGAATAATCTCATTGATGTGATTTTCTATGGGTTCTTCCTCTATGGCTTTGATAATACCTCTTATTCTATTTCTTCGGGATACCACTATATTTTGAGTTTTTATTGAAGACAAGAAATCTGTAAGCACTTCTTGGTCTCTGCCCAATATATCAGCGTTTTCTATTAGATATGGCTGCATTACTTCATTATTAAATTTGAAAAAAGCAATTTCTTCTTCTTGGTAGTCCAATAAAACGTCTTCCCAAGAGACTAGGTACTTTCGTAATTCTTTATCCTGTATTAATTAAAGCGAATTAGAATTGATTACCGACTTTATAGAACTGGAATATGGGTTATAGCTAATTCCTTATACTGGTGGGTAGGATTGGAAAGCCGCTATTTTCGCAGAGTCTCTCTCTATAGGAAACAAAGCAATTCTGCCGTTCAAAGTGGCAAGGTTTCGATAGTTTATGGCTTTAACAGTATCAAACTGAATTTTATTTTGGACAAAATCTTTATGGATATTGTCTAAAAGTTTACGCTCACTAATGCGGTCTTTTCGGTCTTGATTCCAGTTGCTGACTTGTAATGCTAGAAGTATTCCAATCATGACCAGCACAATTTCGCCAATGGCATATTTAAAATACTTTCCTGTTTTTCCTTCTGAAAGCAAGTTTTGTCTAATTTTTCTATAGAATTTTATCATTGGTTAGCGGTTGGTTATAATGAAGAACAACGTTAAGATAAATTCAGTTTTAAATGTCTTTATCAATTGATAAGTACAATTTAAGATTTTACTCACAAAATTAAAAGCATATACCAATGACTTATAAACAGTTATAAACAAAAAAAATACCAACATAGCGTTGGTATTTTTAATTATTTTAAAGCAGTTGTATTAGCTTGTAAGTTTAGCTACAATATCTTTTACAGGAAGTATGGCTTTGGTATGTTCAATACTTGGTCCAGCAACCCAAACGGTTTTGTAGGTGGCTTTTTTGGCCGCTTTTTCTGTGGCTTTCATCCCAATTGAGAAGCGTATCATCTTTACCCATTTTTTGAGTTTTCGGTTTTTGTTTAATACAGACTCTAACCAGGTTTGTTTGGTGCCAATTTTCTGGACATAAGGGGTGTTAATGACCGTACATGGTGTACCAGAAATACGTTCTGTCATTATAATGTCTTCTGCGCCATAATCGACACAGGCTTGTTTGTATTCGTCTGTGACACCTGCTTCTATTGATGCTATAAATGGGCTACCTACAGAAACACCTTCGGCACCATAACTCAGCATTTTAGCAATATCTGCTTTACAGCCAACACCGCCGGCAGAAATCACTGGTATATTTAATTCTTTGCTTAATAAGCCTGTTAATTCTTGAGGGGTTAAATTACCACGGTGTCCGCCCGCTTCATTATTAACTGCTATTGCAGCATCTGCACCTAAACCTTCTACTTTTTTTGCAAATTTTAAATCCACGACATCACAAAACACTTTAATACCAACTTTGTGTGCTTGTCTGATGGTTTCTTCTGGACTTCCTAAAGACGTAATAATAAAATCGCAGCCTTCCTCACAAATGACTTCTAATTGCCCTTTGTACTTTACGTTAGATTTGTTGACTATTAAATTAAACCCAAACGACCCGCCTTCTGGCTTATTTGCTTTCAACTCTTTTAGTGCTGCTCTTAATTCTTCTAGCGTTCTATAATTTAAAGCCGGAATGCATCCTGCTATACCTGCATGCATAACTTCTGTTACCATAGCAACATTAGAAACTAAAAACATTGGCGCTTTTATGATAGGATATTTTATTCCGAGAAGTTGGGTAAGTTTAGTTTGCATAATTTTAGTCATTTTCTTTACAAAGATGCTTCGACAAGCTCAGCATGACAATTGTTTTAAGAATCGCCTCCAAATATAATCAAAATTTTATTATGCATGCATAATAGTTTTATTCCAAAAAACGATAATACCCACACTTTAAATAAGCACCTTCAGGAAAGGTAACGGGATGGTCTGTATCATGTATAGTTTTAAGATAGGTGTCGTACAATCTATTCTGACCATTAAGAACTTGTGTATTAATATCAAAAAAAGCTTGAGCTAGAATTCGGGAAGAGCAAGATGCTAAAACTAATACCCCGTTTTTTGCGGTAAGTCTAATGCCTAAATCTGCCAGCTGTGCATATTTCTTTTTGGCCAATTCAATCTCAGACTGTTGTTTGGCAAAACTCGGCGGGTCTATGACAACGACATCGTAGCGCTTACCTTGCTGTATTAAACTCTGCATTTCTTTGAAGGCATCTCCAGAAATGGTTTTATGTATGCCCTGGTACGCATTTAACTTGCCATTATCTCGCGCCATATCTAAAGCCTGCTTGCTAATATCTAAGCTTGTAACCTCATCTGCGCCATTGGCTAAAGCATGTACCGAAAAACCACCTGCATACGAGAAAACATCTAAAACCGTTTTCCCCTTACTTAACTCACCAACGCGTCTTCTATTGTCACGGTGGTCTAGAAAATAACCTGTTTTGTGACCTTTAATAACGTTTGCCGAAAAATGAATGCCATGCTCCACAAATTGAATAACCTCATCTTCTAAAACACCATAAATAATAGCACCATCTTTTAAGTTATGATTATTGCTGTTTTGGAGGTTGCGACTCAAACGCATGACTACAGTTTTCGCCATAGAAATTTGCTGCAAACTTTTTAAAATAGGGTCTAAATAAGGCAACCATATTTCTGAATACAATTTTACAACCAATACCTCAGCATAAACATCGGCAATAAGTCCTGGGAAGCCATCATTTTCTCCAAAAAGTAAACGGTAACTATTGGTGTTGGTTTCTAATAATTCGGCTCGTAAAGCGAATGCTTTTTCAATTTTATCATGAAAAAATGTAGCATTTACATCGGCCTTAGTTTGTGCATTATGAATCACTTTTATGCGGATGGGTGATTTTGCATCATACAAGCCTAAACCTATAACCTTGTTTTTATTTTTACTAAAAACAATTGCCAAATCTCCTGTTTTAGCATCATCGTTGATTTTTGAGATACTGTTAGAAAACACCCAAGGATGACCTTTTACAACAGATTGCTCGCCTTTGGAGGTGAGTTTTACCGCCAAACGTTTAGGTTGGTCATTGTATTTTAATTTATCCGAAAAAGTCATAGATGTTTCTTAGGTTTCAAAAGTAAAAGATTTATTCCAACAAAAAACGCAATCAAATTAATGATTGCGTTTTTGCTTTAAATAAAACTGAATCCAATTCAGCATTATAATTATTACTTCACTTCTTCGAAATCTACGTCTTCCACATCGCTACTCTCATCTGCTGGCTGACCTTGAGCTCCTGCATCAGGACCTGGTGCGCCACCTTGAGCTTCGGCTTGTGCTTTGTACATTTCTTCACTCGCCACTTTCCAAGCTTCATTGATTTTTTCTAAAGCCGGCTCAATAACAGCGATATCTTTAGATTCGTATGCTGTTTTTAATTCAGCTAACGCCTCTTCAATTGGCTTCTTTTTATCGTCTGATAACTTATCCCCAAATTCTGATAATTGATTTTCAGTTTGGAAAATCATAGCATCTGCCTGATTTAACTTTTCTACTGTTTCTTTAGCTTTTGCATCTGCATCTGCATTAGCTTCAGCTTCAGCTTTCATCTTTTGAATTTCTTCTTCTGTTAATCCAGATGACGCTTCAATACGGATATCTTGTTTCTTACCTGTAGCTTTATCTTCTGCAGATACTTTGATAATACCATTAGCATCAATATCAAAAGTCACTTCAATTTGTGGTGTTCCTCTTTTTGCTGGTGGAATACCATCTAAGTGAAAACGACCAATTGTTTTGTTATCTGCTGCCATTGGACGCTCACCTTGTAATACGTGAATTTCTACCGATGGCTGATTGTCTGCTGCTGTTGAAAACACTTGCGATTTCTTAGTAGGAATCGTTGTATTTGCTTCTATAAGATTGGTCTTAACATTACCCATAGTTTCAATACCAAGAGATAATGGCGTAACATCTAATAACAAAACATCTTTTACATCGCCTGTTAATACACCACCTTGGATGCCAGCTCCTAGAGACACAACTTCATCAGGGTTAACACCTTTACTTGGTGCTTTTCCGAAAAATTTCTCTACAGCTTCAACAACTGCTGGTATACGTGTAGAACCACCAACAAGGATAATTTCATCAATATCTGATTTTGATAATCCTGCTGCTTTTAATGCTGATGCACAAGGCTCTATAGTTCTTTTGATTAAATCATCAATTAACTGCTCAAATTTAGCACGTGTCAAAGTACGCACCAAGTGCTTTGGTCCGCTTGCAGTAGCTGTAACATATGGCAAGTTAATTTCTGTTTGAGACGAAGACGATAATTCAATCTTTGCTTTCTCGGCAGCTTCTTTAAGACGTTGTAAAGCCATAGGATCTTTACGTAAGTCCATATCTTCATCTGCAATAAACTCTTCTGCTAACCACTCAATAATGCGTTCATCAACGTCATCACCACCTAAGTGCGTATCTCCATCAGTTGATAAAACTTCAAACACACCATCTCCTAGCTCCAAAATAGATACATCATGTGTACCACCTCCAAAATCGAATACAACGATTTTTTGGTCTGTACCTTTTTTATCCATTCCGTAAGCTAAGGCTGCAGCTGTTGGTTCATTAATAATACGTTCTACTTTTAAACCAGCGATTTCACCGGCTTCTTTTGTTGCTTGACGCTGAGCATCATTAAAGTAAGCCGGCACCGTAATTACGGCACGAGATACATCTTGACCTAAATAATCTTCAGCCGTTTTCTTCATTTTTTGAAGAATCATAGCTGATAATTCTTGTGGCGTATATAAACGACCATCGATATCTACACGAGGTGTATCATTATCACCTTTTACCACTTTATAGGGTACGCGTTCTGCTTCATTTTTAGACTCAGAATACTTGTTACCCATAAAACGCTTAATAGAATAAACGGTTTTAGTAGGGTTAGTTACTGCTTGTCTTTTTGCTGGGTCACCAACTTTGATTTCACCGCCTTCTACGAAAGCAATAACCGAAGGTGTGGTACGTTTACCTTCTGCATTAGGGATTACAACAGGCTCATTACCTTCCATTACAGAAACGCAAGAGTTGGTTGTTCCTAAGTCAATTCCAATAATCTTACTCATAACTTGTTTTTATAGTTTTAATTATTTCTCCCAATAGCTATCAGGGTAGAAATTATATTTATTTCATTCAATATTACATCCGCAATAAGTCAATGATTATGCCATCAGAAAAAATATGACATGATGTCAGATTTATTTTGGTATGGTAAATCTGTTTTCGGCATAGCATTTGATACTTATTAAAAAAACTTTATAATTATGAAACGTATACTTACCCTAATTTCAGTATTTGCATTATTATTTACCGCTTGCGAAGGTGACCCAGGACCTCCTGGTTTTGATGGCTTGGATGGCTTAGATGGAGGCCTCATTGTATCACAGGCTTTTGAGATAGAGCTAGATTTTACAACAGAAAATGATTTCTCTTTTGTTGAACCTTATGGTTTTGAAGTTCTCCCTACAGACGTTACACTAGTATATATAGAATGGGAAGTTGATAATGGAGAGCCTATTTGGAGACTATTACCGCAAAATGTATTTTTTGATGACAACTCTGTATTAGTCTATAATTTTGATTTTACACAAGATGATGTTCGTTTCTTTTTAGATGGCACAACAGATCTAAACACATTAGATACAGTTTGGACTCAAAATCAAGTATTCAGAGTTGCAGTTGTACCAGCAGATAATGTTGGTAGGATTGACTATTCTGACATTAATACTGTAATGGAACTATACGACATTGAAAGTTTCCCAAAACGCTAAGCATAAATAAATACCCTTTTAATCTAAAAGCCTGAATTTAAATTCAGGCTTTTTTTACACAAAAAAATTACTACAAATTAATACAGAACAAACAGTATATTTGCGACGAAACTAAATCGATTTCGTAAATGGAAAGTATTTCTGTTTTTGATATGTTAAGTATTGGTGTTGGGCCATCAAGTTCGCATACTTTGGGACCTTGGCGTGCTGCAAATACTTGGATAGAAAAACTGCAACGCTTAGAGCAGTTTACAATGGTAGACTCTATTTCCGTAGACCTTTATGGGTCCTTATCCCTAACCGGAAAAGGTCATGCTACAGATGTTGCTGTGGTAATGGGTTTGCTAGGAACCGACCCTGTAACCTTCCCAATTGAAGAGATTTCTGCACATATTGATGGTGTAAAAGAATCGAAGACACTTCAGCTTAATTCAGAAAAACCTATTCCTTTTGATTTTGCAAGTGCTATAAAATTCAATAGAAAATTTTTAAAATTTCATCCTAACGGTATAACTTTTAGAGCGCTACTTAGAAATGGCAAGAAGGTGTCTGACACTTATTATTCTATTGGTGGAGGATTTATAGTTCAAGAAGAGCGTAAACGTGCAAAACGACAGATTGAAAGATTTTCCTTGTTTCCATACCCTGTTGAAAAAGCCACCCAACTTATTGATTATTGTCATGCAGAAAACTTATCTATAAGTCAATTGGTTTTAAAAAATGAGTTGTCCTTAAGAACCGCTGACAGAATTGACGACAAGTTAAAAGCTATATGGGATGTTATGCTAGATAGCATGTATGTTGGATGTCATACGCAAGGTATTTTACCTGGTGGTCTCAACGTAAGGCGTCGCGCTTTTGAAACACACGAAAAGCTAAAAGGTGATAAAGTGTATTCAAATCCTTTAGAATGGATTTCAGCAATAAGAAATACAGAAGTAAAATTTAGAGAAATACTTAAATGGGTATCATGTTTTGCGCTTGCTGTTAACGAAGTAAATGCCTCATTAGGTCGTGTGGTTACTGCTCCAACAAACGGAAGTGCAGGTGTAATTCCATCTGTTTTAATGTACTATTTAGTGATTGAAAACCACGATGGCAATTTTGAGGACATCAAAAAGTTTTTATTAGTTGCAGGAGAAATAGGAAGTTTATTTAAAAAAGGAGCTACAATTTCTGCAGCAATGGGTGGATGCCAAGCTGAGATTGGAGTATCTTCTGCCATGGCAGCCGGTGCACTTACCGAACTTATGGGAGGTACACCTGAGCAAGTATTAATGGCTGCTGAGATTGCCATGGAACATCATTTAGGTTTAACTTGTGATCCAATAGCAGGATTGGTACAAATCCCATGCATAGAGCGTAATGCTATGGGTGCTATAAAAGCCATAAATGCTTGTGAAATGGCTCTAGATGGTGACCCAAAAGACGCAAAAATACCTTTAGACAAAGTGATTGCTACGATGTGGGAAACGGCAAAAGACATGACTAGTAAATATAAAGAAACTAGTGAAGGTGGCTTAGCAGTACAGGTAAATATTAGTGATTGTTAGACTAGCCTTTGGAGGTAACTTTACAACCCTCTCTTCTTCTTGTATCCACTAAATAGATAACTTTCCAATTAGCGTCTTCTTTTATTAATTGAAATGAATTTACACCGCAGTGACTAAAACTTCCATTAAACCAAAATTCGTATGGTGTCCAGGCATTAGCCATATTTCCATCTATTCTAATTTTAAAATCTAGAAGTTTTTCCTTGAAGGTCTTATCTTTTGGTATTCCAGCAATATTCTTCACAAAACCATAATAATCATTTTCATTTAATAGGGTTTTACCTTCTTTATTTACAGATATTGATTGCATTTTTATATTGCCTTTCGCCATTGACTTTAATTTAACAGTATCCTGTTTATGAAAGGCATCAAAAAAACTAATAATGGTTTGTTTTACATTTTCCTCTTCAGAGTTTTGGGCGTTACCAATACAAAACGCCACAAGAATTATAACAGCACATATGTGTTTTTTCATAATATAGATTGATTAATTTGATTCCAAAATACCTTCAAAATGGCATTTCATCTTAAAGTTAAACAAAAGTTTAACAAATCTCATTATTTTTACCATTCATAAACCACTTTTCTATGTCAGTAGCAAAAAAAGAATACAAAAGAATTACTGTAAAGACCTTAGTAGACATGAAGTCAAAAGGTGAAAAAATTTCAATGCTGACAGCATATGACTACACCATGGCAAAAATTGTTGATGGCGCTGGAGTAGATGTTATTTTGGTTGGCGATTCTGCTAGTAACGTTATGGCGGGGCATGAAACAACGCTTCCAATTACTCTTGACCAAATGATTTATCACGCATCAAGTGTTGTTAGAGCAATCGACCGCTCCCTTGTCGTTGTAGATTTACCATTTGGAACCTACCAAAGTGACCCAAAAGAAGCTTTGCGTTCTGCTATTCGCATAATGAAAGAATCGGGTGGTCATGCTGTAAAAATGGAAGGTGGACGTGAAATAAAAGAATCTATAAAGCGTATCTTAAACGCTGGTATTCCTGTTATGGGGCATTTGGGTTTAACGCCACAATCTATCTATAAATTTGGAACCTACACTGTTAGAGCCAAAGAAGAACAAGAGGCGCAACAATTAAAAGAAGACGCATTAATGCTGGAAAAAGCAGGATGTTTTGCTCTTGTTTTAGAAAAAATACCCGCAGCTCTAGCTAAAGAAGTAGCAGAAAGTGTTTCTATTCCAGTTATAGGTATTGGTGCTGGTGATGGTGTAGATGGTCAGGTTTTAGTTTTGCATGATATGATTGGAATGACACATGAGTTTAACCCGCGTTTTCTAAGGCGTTATATGAACTTATACGACGATATGACGAATGCGATAGGTCAATATGTTAGCGATGTAAAGTCTAAAGATTTTCCAAATGAGAAAGAGCAGTATTAAGCCAAAATCTTAATTGAAAGATTAACTCTAAAATACTTTAGTGAGAAACAATAGTCATTCAAACAAAAACAACCTTCTCGTTATTTATGAAGACAATCACATTATTGTCGTTAACAAACGTTCTGGTGATATAGTTCAAGGCGATAAAACTGGTGACAAGCCTTTAAGCGAGGTTGTTAAGGAGTATATTGCCAACAAGTACAATAAGCCTGGTAATGTCTATTTGGGTGTTGTGCATCGTTTAGACAGACCTACAACAGGTATCGTATTATTCGCTAAAACCAGTAAAGCATTACCTCGGTTAAATAAATTATTTGCTGAAAAAAAAGCTGATAAAACCTATTGGGCTTTAGTAAAAAACGCACCTCCAAAGGTACAAGACACCCTAATAAACTGGTTACGTAAAAATCCTAAAAACAATAAGTCGGCCGCATATGGTAAGGAAATTGAAAATAGCAAAAAAGCGATATTACACTACCGAATTATAAAGCAGCTTGAAAGCTATTACCTTTTGGAAATTAATCTCGAAACCGGAAGACATCATCAAATACGAGCACAATTATCTAGTATTGGTAGCCCTATTAAAGGAGATTTAAAATATGGTTTTGACCGCAGTAATAAAGACGGAAGCATTAGTCTTCATGCAAGAAAACTAGAATTTACACATCCGGTAAAAAAAACGCCCATAATAGTTGAAGCCCCTTTACCTAAAGATCCTGTTTGGGATGCCTGCGTTTAATATATTTACATTTCTACTAGTTTAAATTTTACGATATCTCTTTCCTTTTTTTGACTTAATAAATTGATTGCAGATTCAGAAAGCTGTAAAACCCTAGGATAGCCTCCAGTTGTTTGACAATCTCGCATTAAAACAATTAATCGTCCACTGGGTGTCAATTGCACAGTCCCCGGTAAAACTGGGCTTGTAATTATAGAATCTAAATGGTTTTCTATAATCGGTAATAATTGATAGGCCATCCGATTGTATAATTTAGATACTAAAAATGGAGTCTCCATTATTTTATTACTTTGACTTTTTGATAACTGACTATATTCGGGCCCTCTATAGACATCCAAAAATTGTTTAGAAAAATCAACGGACTTTAGCTTGGCCAACTGCACTGTATTATTGACACTAAGAATGGGTTTGTTTATTGCCAGTTTTAAATTTTTTGAAATCTGATTAAGTCCTGTTACAGGCTGATAAAAGCTTCGGCTACCAAATACCATATCAGTTTTAAACCCATCTTTAACTGCTAGATAAGCTCTCAGACCTGTTTTGAGTTTACCAAACCCAAGAATATCGTCTTTTTTAACATCATGAATTTTGTCATTATCAATGGAGACATCATTTAAATGAGGTGAGATATCTGCGCCAGTTATTACAATTTGAGTAGAGACATTAAATAGAAGTTTTGGCCCCTTCATTGTCATCTCCAATACTGCATTCTCCTTTTCGTTTCCAAGTAAAATATTAGCTAACCCAGCAGAATTGCTATCCATAACCCCACATATAGGCACACCTATGTCTAGGTATCCAAACCTACCTAAATCTTGTATAGTTGACAACAAACCTGGTTCTAAAACGGTTATCATTTAAGTAACTTTCTTTTAAGACTATATGTTTTCAAAGCAATAGCATTAATTATTTCATTATACTTTTGTTTTTCAATAGGTACAAATTTTATCTTATCTCCCGCTTTCGCGAAGCATGGATTATATCTTTTAGCATCAAAAAATTGAATAGGAGAATTGCCAATTATATGCCAACCTCCAGGGCTATTTTGTGGGTAAACACCTGTTTGATTTCCTCCTATTCCAACGGCCCCTTTTTTTATGTTCAATTCAGGAGTCGATTTTCTGTCACATTGCAATAATTTATCTAGACCACCCAGGTATAAAAACCCAGGTAAAAACCCAAGAAAATAGATTGTATATATTTGTTGAGAATGTCGTGTTATTATTTCTGATTTTGACAGTTTTAAACGTTCTGAAAGATGGTCTAAATCTATGGCAAACTCTTCATTGTAACAAACAGGTATTTCCCAGAGATAAGTACTTGATAAATTTGCATCACTAAGATAAGTATATATTCGTTTTAATTCATTTATTTTACCATTGACATCTTCAATAGGACAATCATAAATTACTAATATTGAATTATATGCTGAATTTACCTCAACTAATGATTCAATATATGAATTTTCAATATTATTTTTAAAATTTATAATGTTTGTAAGGATATCTTCATCTATAACAGCCGGCCATTCTATCAATATTGAGTATTCATTGTAACGTTTATATTTTAAATAATACTTCAAAATAATTATTGGATTTGAATATTTTTAGACCTCAATTTACTGTGTAAGAATTGTAAAATTTCTTGCGCATTTATTGTGTCTCCATGAACACAAATTGTGTTGGCAATAAACGGTATTTCTACACCTTGAATTGTATCAATTTTTTGCGCTTTTATCATTTTAAAAACATGATTAAAAACCACCTTTTTATCTGTGATAATTGCATCTGAATTTTCACGTGAGACTAAAGACAGATCGTAGTTATAATTTCTGTCAGCAAAACCTTCATATATCACTTCAATATTATTCAATTTCCCTAGATTTGTTATAACCGATTGATAAGGCGCGTATAACTTTAATTTTTGAGTCAAAGACTGCATCACATCAATAATAATCATTGCTGTAGTTTCATCTTTGGCAGCAAGATTATAAAGTGCGCCATGCGGTTTAATATGATGCATAGCTGCACCTTCTTGAGCTGTTACACGATTTAAATTTTCAATCTGTTGTTTTAAACTTGAAAATAAATCCTCAGCGGACAGCTTGGTTTCTTTTCGTCCAAAATTTACTTTATCAGGAAACGAGGGGTGCGCCCCTATTTTTACGTTATTCGTTTTAGCCAGCCTAACTACTTTGGTCATTGTATATAAATCGCCCGCATGACCTCCGCAAGCAATATTACAAGAAGACAAATAAGGTAGAAGCAGGTGTTCATTGTTAAGACCTTCACCTACATCAGCATTTATATCTATTTTAAATTTAGATGACATTAAAAATGTTTAAAAATGTTTTAAGACTCAAGAATATGGTCAATACTAATATCACAAAGCCTAAAATATTTTGTAATAGCCTGTTTTTATGCTTGCCTAAAATACTAGATTTGTTCATTATCCACATTAAGATACCTGCAACAATTGGTAATAATAAACCATTGGCAATCTGAGCAAATTTGATAATTTCAATAGATTTAAACCCTAATGAAGAAAACAACACTCCCAAGAAAAGAATAGAAATCCACACAATTCTAAATTTCTTTGATTTTAAATTACTATCCCAGCCGAGACAACCTGAAGCCACGTATGCAGCAGCAAGAGGTGCAGTTATAGCGCTAGTTATTCCGGCAGCAAATAAGCCTATTCCCAAAAAATATGTTGCAAATTTCCCAAACAATGGTTTTAATCCTAGAGCTAAATCTGCAGCATTATTAATATCTTGAAACGGAATTGCCGCCGCTGAAATTATGATACACATTGATACAACACCGCCTAAAACCACAGCAATTATAGTGTCTTTTTTAGCGTAAGCTAAATCATCTGTAGACTTCCATTTGGTTTTAGCTAGGGAGGCGTGCAAAAAAATATTATATGGAACAACAGTAGTTCCTATGAGCCCTAATATTGTTAAAGTACTGTTTTTAGGAAATTTTGGAAGAAACATTCCTGTAAATATGGCTTTTAAATTTGGCTCAGTTAGAATCGCAGTAGCTAAAAAAGCTAAGCTCATTAAAACAACAAGAAAAATAAGAGCACGCTCAATGATTTTATAATTCCCGATTATTAATAAAACTGATGCAATAAGTCCAATAACAATAGGCCATAATCCAATTGTCTTTTCAAATAAATTAAGTTTTGGAGAACCAAGAATGGTTTCCATACCCAAAGCTGCTCCAGAAATATTACCAGCTTCATAAGCCGCATTACCCACAACTATAGCCGATAAAATAAGTAAGATAATTATTGATCTTATAATTGGGCTTTTTATTTCTTCTCTTATAGTTTCAGAAAGTCCCTTCTGTGTTACAACACCGAATCTTGACGACATTTCCTGCAAAATGACCGTAGCAAATACAGAAAGTGTCAACGCCCATAATAATGCGTATCCAAAATCAACACCCGCAATTGTGCAAAGTGTCACTGTACCTGGACCGATAAATGCCGCTGCCACCAATGGGCCAGGGCCAATATTTTTAAAGATTTTTTTCATCGAAAGTCTAAAATTACAACTTTCAATTTATGGCTTTTAATTTATATTATATATCTTTCAAAAGTAATAGACATAATTCAAAATTCTTACAAATTCTTCTAGCTAAAAATGAAAGAACAGTCCAATAAAAAAAATTGGGTAACAACTCTCAAATTTTTAGCAGCTTACTTGGTCGCTACCTGGACGTTTTTACAATTTGTGGATTGTAACTTATTTTAGTTTTCGTAATCGTGACGCAGGAGCTACTACTAAAAGTATCTCTTAGATAAAGATGAATAAATTAACCTAGCCAACCTTCTCTATCTAAACTTCTATATTGTATCGCTTCACTTATATGACGCCCTAGCACATGTTCTGAAACTTCTAAATCAGCAATTGTGCGAGATACTTTTAGAATTCTATCATAAGCTCTTGCAGAAAGATTTAAACGCTCCATAGCAGATTTTAACAGTTGAAGAGAAGCCTCATCTAATTTACAATACTCACGAATCTGTTTGGTATTCATTTGCGCATTGTAATGCACATTTTCTAATGCTAAAAAACGTTCTGTTTGTAATTCCCTAGCTTTTGTAACTCGCTTCCTAATCTCTACAGAAGATTCTCCTTTACGCTCATCTGAGAGTTTCTCAAATGGTACTGGTGTCACTTCAATATGTATATCAATTCTATCTAGTAAAGGTCCAGATATTTTACCCATGTAACGTTGCATTTCTGCCGGAGATGATGTCACTGGTGCATCTGGGTCATTAAAATAACCGCTTGGACTAGGATTCATACTTGCAACTAGCATAAAAGACGATGGATACGTAACAGTAAACTTTGCTCTAGAAATGGTCACTTCCCTATCTTCCAAAGGTTGTCGCATCACTTCTAGGACTTCACGCTTAAATTCTGGCAATTCATCTAAAAACAACACCCCATTGTGCGATAACGATATTTCACCGGGTTGCGGATAACTTCCACCTCCGACTAAGGCAACATTTGAAATCGTATGGTGCGGACTACGAAAAGGCCGCTGTGCCATTAATCCTGCATGGGCTTTAACACGACCAACAACAGAATGAATCTTCGTTGTTTCTAAAGCTTCGTGCAAGGTCATTGGTGGTAAAATACTTGGCAAACGTTTTGCTAACATGGTTTTACCAGAACCTGGCGGACCAATTAAAATAATATTATGTCCCCCAGCCGCGGCGATTTCCATACAGCGCTTAATAGATTCTTGTCCTTTGACATCTGCAAAATCAAACTCTGGGAAGTTTAGACTTTTATTAAATTCTGCTCGAGTATCTATAATGGTTTGCTCAAGCACCTCGCCTTTATCAAAATAATTGATGACTTGGGTAATATTATCGACACCAAAAACTTTTAAATCGTTAACAATGGCAGCCTCTTTTGCATTCTGACTTGGCAGAATAAAACCTTTAAAACCTTCTTCTCTTGCTTTTACAGCAATGGGCAACGCACCTTTTATGGGTTGCAAACTACCATCTAGGGATAATTCTCCCATAATGAGATAATCTTCTATGTCTTCTGCTTTAATTTGATTAGATGCCGCAAGAATGCCTATAGCTAAAGTAAGGTCATAAGCTGAACCTTCTTTACGCAAATCGGCTGGCGCCATGTTTATTGTAATTTTTTTACCAGGAATTTTATAACCGTTATTCTGAAGAGCCGCTGCAATACGGTAGTTACTCTCTTTAATGGCATTATCTGGCAAACCTACCAAATGGTAACCAATACCTTTATCTACATTTACCTCAACAGTAATTGTTGAGGCTTCTACACCAAATACCGCAGATGCAAATACTTTCTTAAGCATAATTTTAATTTCAATTAAAACTACAATTTAACTTTCAATGAAGCAATAACCAAAAAGTTCTGAAAAAAATAGATATTTGAAGAATTCAAAAAATCAAAAATGCCTTCATTTACATTTAATCATATTGCCCTTTCAGTAAAAAATGTTGATGCTTCTATGGTGTTTTATCAAAGTGTATTCAATTTTAAGGAGATTGAGAATACAGCCTCTAACTCCAGGACAAAATGGCTCTCTATAAACGAAGACAAACAACTGCATCTAATACCAAGGCCAGATTCTGAAATAAAAACCGACAAAGCCTTACATTTTGCATTTTCTACACCCCATTTTAATACATTTATTACGTCTTTGAAGGATTTAAATATCGCATATTCTGATTGGAGAGACACCCCAAATAAAGACTATATACGAAAAGACGGTATTAGACAAGTCTATTTCCAAGACCCTGATGAATATTGGATTGAAGTTAACGAAGCTAAATAACTGTACCTGATTGATTCACAAACTCCAAAGCCCGCTTTTCGTTATAATAAAACTCCCCTTTCTGGATAAAGCCTACATGTCCACCATACTTAGGCATTTCTAAATGTAAGTAAGAGTTTTCTTTTGCTTGTTTTACTGGGTAACATTCTGGTGATAAAAACGAATCGTTAAGAGCATTAATTAACAAAGAAGGTACTTTGATATTTTGCAAAAACTGTAAACTACTTGCTTTGTCATAATAATCAAAGGCGTCTTTAAATCCATGAGCTTTGGACGTATACACATGGTCAAAATCGATTAAGGTTTTAATGGATTTATAGTCATCAACTGAAATCTTATCTGGAAATTGCTCTAATTTAGGCTTAAGTTTCTGTTTCAAATGGTCTAAAAACCGAATGGCGTAGGCTTTGTTTTTTAGACTTAATAATTCATCGCAAGAGCCTTTAAGGTCACATGGCGCAGATATAGCAATAACTGCTTTGACCTCTTTAGGCAATTCTCTTTCTTCACCTACATATTTCAGCGCCATGTTAGCGCCAAGGCTTATGCCTTTGATATAAATCTCCTTGTACTTATCTATAGAAACAATATGGTTCACAACCGCCTCTAAATCTTCCGTAGCTCCAGAATGGTAACTCCTGTAAAGTAAGTTAGATGCTCCACTACAACCTCTAAAGTTTACCGCACAGGCATCAATTCCATTTTGATTGAATAATTTGGCAGCTCCAGTTAAGTATGGACGTTGTGCATGACCTTCGAGTCCGTGAAGCAAAACAATAACTTTATTGCTATTTGTAGAGGTATAACTCCAATCTAAATCTAAAAAATCGGCATCAGGCAAAGTTATACGTTCTCGTGTTTGGTTTACACCCTTCACTTTTCTAGCTAAACCCGAAAAAACTGTAGACACAAAACCACTCTTTGTCCAAAAGAGTGGTTTGTAGGTTGATTCTATTATTGGCATAAATTCAATGTGAAGTTATTTTTTCATCAGTTCGTTTGAGCGTAGTCGAGAATTCAAAAAACCCTTAGAATGCGCTCAAAGTGACCATATAAATTATTTTAAAATGGTAAACTCGATTGAAGAATCGTTATATACTTTGTGCGTTTGCGCTTTAAAATCGTCTTCTTTAGCCTTAAAAATATTACCTACATAGGTTTGTGGATTGGCATCTATATAAGGGAAAAAAGTACTCTGCACTTGTACCTGAATTTTGTGTCCTTTCTTAAAGGTATGAAACACATCCTGTAATTGCAGATTGACCGGTGTTTTTTGATTTGGTACAAAAGGCTCTGGAGTAGTCATATTGTTTCTAAAACGACCTCTTAGCACTTCACTCCTAACCATCATATGGTAATTGCTCAGTTTTAGGTGGTCTTGAACATCGTCTGTAGTTTCTGTATCAGCAGGAAACACATCAATCACTTTTACAATCCAATCAGCTGCAGTGCCTGTTGTTGATACATTTAATTTTGCCATAATATCTCCAGCTAAAGTCACATCATTTTCTAGTACTTCTGTCTCAAACGTTAATACATCTGGACGTCGTGACGCAAAGCGCTGGTCGTCTGTCATAAATTTACGTGGTGTAAAAACCACTTTAATATCTTCAGAATATGGTACTGGCTTTTTGGGGTCACTCACAAAATCTGAAGTGGCAATGTTACGCGTGGCTCGTTGGGTTAAACGTTCATTAGGTTGTAGAAACCAACTTTCTTTAGTTGCTGCTTTAGGTGGCCATTGTCCAAAAGACACCCATTCCTTTTTACCTGTATCAAACATATGTGCTTCTGGTAGTTCTGTTTTACCATCAGCATCACCTTTTAGGAAATGGTTAAAGAATTTAGTTTCAATATTTTTTTGAAAATAGTCCGACAGACCATCACCAAAATGAACATTTCCAATCACTTGACGCTCTCTATTTCTAGCCCAATCGCCATGACTCCATGGTCCAAAAACAACAGTATTGTAATTATCATTATTGGCTTCAATACTTTTATAGGTGTTGTATGGACCATATAAATCCTCGGCATCAAACTGCCCTCCAACAATCATAGTTGCGGGCTTAATATTTTTTAGATGCTTAATAATTCCACGTTTTTGCCAGAAATCATCGTAAGTCACATGCTCTTCTAACTGTGACATAAAGACATTCTTTTCATCATAATAATCATATAATTTGCTTAGCGGCATATGGTCTAAAAAGAATTGGTATTGGTCTTCGGTACCGATATCTGGAAACTCATACCAAGCTTCTTTGGTTGGTGTATCTTTCATATAACCAAACACAGACGTCGCTCTCCAATAACTCAACAAATAGGCTCCATTATGAATAAAATCATCAAAAAAGAAATCACCAATACAAGCTTGTGGAGAAACCGCTTTTAATGCTGGATGAGAATCTAAAAGTGAGTATGTGGCATAAAATCCTGGATACGAAATGCCGTATGTTCCAACGTTGCCGTTGTTATTTTCAACATTATTCACTAACCATTCAATAGTATCGTATGTATCACTTGCCTCATCAACTTGATTCCCTGTCTTATTTGGAATGTAAGCACGCATATTATCGTAAACGCCTTCACTGTTCCAACGACCACGCACATCTTGATATACCATAATATTACCTTCTTCCATTAGGTATTTATTAGGTCCTATTTTAGATTTAAACTCATTTTCGCCATAAGGCCTGCAACTGTAAGGTGTGCGCATCATCAGCATCGGATATGTCTTTGAGGCATCCTTTGGGCTATAAATTGTAGTGTGCAACTTAATGCCGTCACGCATTTCTATCATTACCTCTTTTTTGGTGTAATTGTCTTTTGCATAAGTATCTACTGAAGTCGTAACCTTATTAGATTCCGTTTCTGCTTCTGTAAGATTTATGTTTTTGGTGTCTTTACAACCCAAAACAAAGATTGAAAACACAGCTATTAACAAGATTCTTTTAATCATGGTGGTTGATGAGTTTGAAATTAAAGCCTAAAGATAATTTTTTAGAACCATATAAGTTTGAATGAAATGTTAAGGTGATTAGATTATTAGACTTGTTAGATTTTAAGATTTCTAAATTTCTATACTAGTGAACTTAAATGCGTCTCCATCAAACAGACCTTTATCTCCAAGTTTTAATGATGGAATAACGAGTAGCGCCATAAAAGATAAACTCATGTATGGTGCATGAAGTTGACTTCCTAATCCTTTTGCCATTTTGTCGAGTTCTGCATATTGTGCACCAATAGTTTCAGCATTTTGGTCGCTCATAATTCCTGCAACAGGAAGTGGAACTACTTTTTCATTATTGTCAGAAACGGCACAAATACCACCTTTATTCTCTATAAGTAAATTCACAGCTTTACAAATGGCTTCATCCGAAACCCCAACAGCAATAATATTGTGCGAATCATGACCAACAGACGAAGCAATAGCTCCCTCTTTTAGACCGAAGTTTTTGATAAAAGCTATGGATGGCTTTTTGTTATGGTAACGGTTAACCACTGTCATTTTTAGAACATCA
>ENA-OUOG01002035-OUOG01002035.1-marine-metagenome-genome-assembly--contig:-NODE-2035-length-21893-cov-3.774294_pt1 | contig 21893 bp, 13 predicted proteins | sample MGYA00248635_ERZ508505 | MGnify/ENA primary metagenome ERZ508505 (study PRJEB26176, sample SAMN06267871) | marine metagenome | isolation source: Saanich Inlet, British Columbia, Canada | place: Pacific...
AGTGTGTATTTTTTCTTTTGGTAGTTTCTGAAACCATCGGCCATTGGCTCAAGTACGGCGAATGAGTTTACATCCGTTTGCTCTTGTGAGGCGTCCATTCGACCAGGAGTGAAAGGCACAGTTACGGAGTGTCCGGCTGCTTTTGCTGCTGCCTCTACTGCGGCGCTACCCCCTAGGACGATGAGGTCGGCCATGCTTACTTTCTTACGGCCCGATGAAGCATTGAATGTACTCTGGATACCCTCGTACATGGAGAGCACTTTCTTTAGTTGAGCAGGGTTGTTCGATTCCCAATTAACTTGTGGTTCCAGACGAATGCGTGCGCCGTTAGCACCACCGCGACGATCAGATTCGCGGTAGCTAGATGCGGAAGCCCACGCTGTTTCGATCAGCTCGTTGTGAGGGATGCCTGAGTTTAAGATCTCGTTTTTCAGTTTAGTGATGTCTGAGGTATTGATTAATGCGTGGTTTCGAGCTGGAATTGGGTCTTGCCAGATGAAATCTTCCTGAGGAATTTCGGGGCCGATGTAAGTCGTCTTAGGTCCCATATCTCTGTGTGTTAGTTTGAACCAGGCCTTAGCAAATGCTTCCTCGAATTTCTCAGGATTTTCTATAAAGTTCTCACAAATGGCACGGTAGGCAGGGTCCTCCTTTAATGCTAGATCCGAAGTAAGCATTGTCGCTTTGTGGTTTTTCTCAGGGTCGAAAGCATCCGGAAGAATGGCTGCCTCGCTCACTGTAGTCCACTGATGAGCACCTGCAGGACTTTTGGTCAATTCCCATTCGTTATTAAAGAGGATGCTCAAATACGCGTGGCTCCATTGCGTAGGTGTTGGCGTCCAAATAACTTCCAGTCCAGAGGTAATCGCATCGGCACCTTTACCACTCTTGTAGCTGCTCTTCCAACCGAAGCCTTGCTCTTCAATAGCCGCGCCTTCAGGCGCTGCACCTACGTGATCCGCTGGGCCCGCACCGTGCGTTTTACCAAACGAGTGCCCACCCGCAATGAGTGCCACAGTTTCTTCGTCATTCATACTCATACGAGCGAAAGACGTACGGATATTCTTCGCAGAAGCGAGTGGATCTGGATTGCCGTTTGGTCCCTCTGGGTTCACGTAGATAAGGCCCATCTGAACCGCAGCAAGTGGGTTTTCAATGCTCAGGTCGAGCTCGCCTTCTTCGTTCAATCTACGGGTGTCTAACCAGTCGCCTTCCGGCCCCCAGTATACATCCTCTTGTGGTTCCCATACATCAGGGCGACCACCTGCGAAGCCAATAGTTTCGAAGCCCATTGATTCAAGGGCAACATTACCGGCCAGTATCATCAGATCGGCCCAAGAAATAGCCTGGCCGTACTTTTGTTTCACTGGCCAAAGTAATCTTCTTGCCTTATCGAGGTTACCGTTATCTGGCCAAGAGTTCTGTGGCGCGAAACGCTGGATGCCCATGCGTGTACCACCGCGACCATCTCCAGTTCTGTAAGTGCCCGCACTGTGCCAAGACATACGAATGAAAAGAGGGCCGTAGTTGCCGTAATCTGCTGGCCACCAATCTTGTGAATCTGTGAGAACGGCTTCGATATCAGCTTTGAGTGCATCATAATCTAATGCTGTAAAAGCTTCTTCGTAGTTAAACGCTTCACCCAGTGGGTTGACTAATTCTGAGTTTTGCTTTAATACATTTAGGTTGAGTTGGTTTGGCCACCAATCTCCGTTCTTTTTGACCATGGAAACTTGATCAGTGGCGTGACCACCGTCAAAGCCCATCGGACATCCTTCACCGCCGCTACTCTTTGCCTGTTCTGTACTTTCCGATGTACAGCTCTGCAAAAGCGCCACAGCCGTTAAGGCAATCATTAGCTTTTTCATACTTCAAGATGTTTTTGTTTTTCGTCTCGAAGATTCGAATTCTACGTCATTGACGCAATCGAATAGGGTTAAATGTCAATAGATAAAAACTATGCCGCTACAGTAAGAAAGTGAACTCCTTCCAAAGTTTAGTGGAAGGAAAAGACGCGATAAAAGTGAGGGGCGCGTTTTTATGTATCGATTGTTGAAGTTTGAGTAGCCCTGCATGTAGCGCAATAGAATGATTGATGTAGGGGGTGGTAGATCCGTACTTCTGATCGCCGATGATGGGGCAGCCTATGTGCGCAAGTTGAGCACGGATTTGGTGGAATCGGCCAGTTTTGGGCTCGATTTTCAGGAGAAATTTCCCTTGCGATTCCTCTAAGATCTGGTAACGTAAAAGTGCGTGTTTGGCTCCTTTAGTTTCCGAAGGAACTACTTGGGCTGATTTTGTTTTATTGTCTTTCATCAAATAGTTGTCGCAGTTGCCTTTGGTCTCAGGTGGACGAGATTCCGTGATGGCGAAGTAGGTTTTTTGTACCGTGCGACGGCTAAACGCATCATTAAGTTCAACTAATGTGCTTTTGTTTTTAGCAAAGAGCAGTACGCCGCTCGTGACTCTGTCTAGACGGTGTATGACGCCTACGAACGGTTTTTTTCGCTTCGCACTGAGGTGGGCGTGCACGGCATCTTCAACAGTGTCTTGCTCGAAAGGGCTACGTTCGGTGATAGGGCCGGATCTTTTGTTGATCGCGATAAGTTTCGAGTCCTCGTAAATAACCTCCAGATCGTGCATGAGGTAAAGGTAGTGCTTCGGTAAAGATTAACCTGAAGTTCACACAGGATTAGCCCGTCTTTGTTATAAATACTTCCCATCTTTGCAGTCATGAAAAAGGGGATTCTAGTCTTTGTGTTATCTATTGTGGTTCAGATGGTTAACGCTCAAGTGTTTTCAGCGCGTCTGATGACTTATAACTTGTTGAATTACAGGAATTCCACGAACGATTGCAACGGCAACACGAACAGTGCTAGTGCAAAAGAGGCCCGGTTGGATACAATCGTAAGCTACGCGCAGCCGCACATTATTGTGTTTAATGAAGTAGGGGCAAGTGCAAATAATGCACAATACCTATTGAACAACGTGCTCAATAGCGGTGGAGGTTCCAGCTGGTCCACGACCAATTATACGAACAATAGTTTTTCGTCGCTAACGAATGTGATTGCATACCGCAATGACCTTTTCGGGGTGTTGCGGCAAGATGTGATCACTCAGGATTTGAGCGGTACAGCGCTGGTTCGAGTGGTGGATGCAGTGCGTTTTTATTATAAGGACCCGCTGCTGACTGCGCAAAGTGATACGGTGACCTTTACGGTGATCGGGGCGCACTTTAAAGCAGGGAACGGAACTTCGAATTCGAGCGTTCGCAATCTCATGGCGAAGGCGGTGATTGACTATATCGATAACGATTGCCCAGATGACAATGTCTTTCTGCTGGGCGATTACAATATGTACAGTTCTTCAGAAAGTGCGTACCAAAGTTTGGTGGCAGGGCAGACCTTCCGCTTTGACGATCCGATCGGCAGTGGAGGGAATTGGAACAACAACAGCTCGTTTGCATCCGTGCATACCCAAAGTACGCGCAGTTCTTCCTCGAACAGCTGTTTCTCGGCGGGCGGATTAGACGATCGGTTTGATCAAATCTTGTGCTCAGAAGATGTGCTCGATGGCGAATACGGCATGGTCTACGTCCCGAATACTTATTTGGCTCTCGGAAATGACGGTGCTCATTTTAACAGTAGTATTAACTCCGGGACCAATTTTAGCGTCTCCGCAAATGTGCTGAGCGCCTTGTACAATCTTAGCGATCATCTGCCGGTGGTAGCGGATTTTGAGATCGATCAGCAGTCGTTAGAAACTGCGGAATGGAGCCTTCCGAACATGCCCAACCCGTTGCGTCAGCCGTTCAGTTTTCAAGGGTACCACAAAGAGTGGTCGCTTGCGCTGTACAACCTGCATGGCCGTTTAGTGTTTGAAAAGAATGCGGGGGCTGAGAAAGTGCTCGACGGCTTGCCGAAGGGGATATATACGGCGGTTTGGACGAAAAATGGTCGGGTGAAGCCTGCAAAATTGATGGTATGGTAAAAAGAATACTGCTCTGGAGCTGTGTATTTGCGGCGACGCTTGTTCAGGCTCAAAGCTTCGAGGAATTTCAAACGACGCGAGCGAATGTGCGCTTGACGGGTACCAATGTGGGTACTTTCGGCAATGCATTTCGTGGATACAAAGACGGAACCGGGAATCCTTCGATGGAATATCCTGCGGGGTCGGGTATAGAGCACTTGTTCGAAGGCGGGCTGTGGCTTGGAGGTAAAGTAAATGGTGCGGTGCGTGTGAGCACTTCTGCCTATGACGCGCCGCAAGGATATGCGCCTGGACGCGGCGGGTTTGAATTTAATGCGTCCACAGGTGTGGCGGTTCGCGAGCGCAGTTCTCTGAGGTCCTCACCGAACTACCGCAGTGATGCCGTTTCCCACCAGGACTTTTTAGCCTCTTTTAACGACAGCGAGATTTTGGTGCCAGGGACGAGCATTCCCATCAACAACCATTTGAATCCGATGGATTTGGAGGTGGACATGGCCGTGTATAATTGGGAATACAGCTTTACCGATTTTATGGTGATCGTCGATCTCGTCATTACCAACCAGAGTGCCAACACTTATGAAGAATTTTATGCGGGACTGTGGAACAACACCGTGGTTCGCAATGTGAATATTACCCCTGCCGGTGCCGGTGGCGCGACCTTTTATTCGCAAGGTGGTAACGGATTTATCGACAGTCTGAATCTTGCGTATTGCTACGATCGTACCGGCGATCCTGGGTTTACCGACAGCTACGTGGGGCAGCTGTTTTTAGGCGCTGAAGACAAGAACGGGTTTAGACATCCGCGCGTAGATCCAAACACCAAGGTCAATTACAACGCGTGGGTCTTTAACAACTCTGGTCAAAACACCTTTTTCTTTCCAACTACCGATCAGCAGCGCTATCAAAAGATGAGTGATGGGTTTAATCAGCACCCGTGCTGGGACGATCCTACGGGAGCGGCTTGCGCGGGAACGATGGATGTAGACTTGCAGGCGGAACTCAATGCGAATGGCAACCGGTCGGACCTTTTGTCGGTGGGACCCTTTGACGATTTCGCGCCCGGGGATCAGATCAAGATCTCGTTTGGGTATGTTGTGGCAAAGAAGTTTCAGGACGGTTTGGCAAACACGGCGAATACCGCTGCACAGAAGCGGTATTTGGTGGACGCAGCGAATTGGGCACAGCGTACGTACAACGGTGAAGATGCCGATTTCAACGGTCAGCTCGATCCCGGTGAGGACAAGGACGGCGATGGGGCGATTACCCGATTCATTCTGCCCTCGCCTCCCGAAGCGCCTGTGTTGAAGGTCGTTCCTGGGGACGGCTCGTGTACCCTGTACTGGACGGACAATAGTAGGTTGAGTGTGGACCCAATTTCGAAAAAACGCGATTTTGAGGGATTCAACGTTTATGCCACCGCCACAGGTTTTGATGTGTTCGGTACGCCAGATTTGAAGGAGGATTTAGAATTGGTCGCAAGTTTTGATTCTCTAGCGAACGCTTATGGATTCAACACCGGTTTTGACGCCATCAAGCTCGATGTGCCCCTTACCTTTGAGGGAGATACCAACACCTACAGCTACGCCTACACCCTGGACCCATTGCCGAACGGCTGGCAAACCGCAGTATCCGTAACCGCCTTCGACAAGGGCGATTTGAACAGCGGATTGGAAAGTCTAGAAAGTGCGGCCTTATCGAATACCGTTCGCGCCTTCCCCGGTGCTGGAGCTTCAAATTTAGATTCCGTGGAACCTTTCGTTTATCCGAACCCGTACTACCTCAGTGCCGGATGGGAGGGCAGCAGTAATTTCCAAGAAGAGAGTAGAAAAATCATCTTCTCGAATTTGCCGCAAAATGCACGCGTGACCATCACCACCGCAGGCGGAGACTTCATCGATTCCTTCGAGCACCACGCCGACTACAACGGTGGCGACATCCGCTGGTTCCAATCTTTTGGAGCCGAAAACCAATATCAAAACGCTTTCTCAGGCGGCGAACATGCCTGGGACTTGCTTTCCTCGGAAAGCCAAATCATCGCTCGAGGAATCTACCTCTTCCAAGTCGAAGACCTCGATCAAGGAGCATCATTTACAGGAACCTTTATAATAGTTAAATAATGAGAAAACTTCTCCTCTCTTTCGTTTTTGCAGTCTTCGGTATGACCGCATTTGCACAAAATTATGTGTCGATCACCGACATCAACTATGTCAGTCCAACCGACCTTGCGGCTTGTGACGATACTTCTGCCTATTTAGGTCAGACCATCATCACCCGCGGAGTTGTGGTTACCCCAGGAAATGTCAGTGAGGTAGCTTCAGGCTCCGTAACCGGTGGCTCTCGTCCGTTCATCTTTATCCAAGATACTGCCGTGGGTGGTCAAAGTACCCCATTTGCAGGTATCGAAGTGATGGGTGTGTACACCAGCAGCACTGGAGCTCTTCAGGTTCCAGCGACTTTTACTCAAGCGCTTCCGGGCGATATCGTTGAAGTGAAAGGTATCGTAGGCGAGTACAATGGTTCAAACCAGCTTTCTTTAGCCGACGCCAATTCTTTCAGCATCGTATCCGTGACTTCTGATCCAGTCGTTTCAGACACCATTACCGTAGGCGACTTAAATGACGCACAGTTCGTGAATAATGTCACAACTGGTGAGCAGTACGAAGGATCTTTCGTAACCCTTACTGACGTTACGGTCACTTCTGTGGTCTACTTCAGTGGAAATCGCGTGAGTGTAAATGTTGCCGATGCAAACGGAAACAGCATCAACCTGAGTGACCGTTTTCTTGCACAGAAAATGACCTCTTGGAGTACTGTGAATCCGAATTCGCCACAAACTCAGGGTGCCTTCGCGCCACCTGTTCCTGGAACGTTCTACACTTCTATTTCGGGTGTGGTTCGCCACGATGCGAACGGATGTACCGGCGATAATGGACGTGGATATGAGCTGAATGCATTCGATGCTTCCCACTACGACATCGGTTATGCGCCCCCTTACATCGCAAACTTTGAGCGCGATCCTGCCGTACCTACTTCAAACCAGGATGCAGAACTGCTTTGTAGTATCACAGATTTTGACGGTTCTGTAGATTCTGTAGCTATCGCATGGAGCGCTATCGACACCCAAAGCGTTGCTAACTTCACAGTAGCGCCGATGACCCTTGTGAGCGGAACGACCGACGAATACACGTTTGAAATTCCTAAGCAAGCCGACGGAACACTGGTACGCTACTACATCTACGCTGCCGATAACGACGGTAATGTCAGCTATTACCCAAGCACGCCGATCACGCAGTCGGTACCCAATGTCGATTTCTACACCGTTCGCGACAACGGTTTGAGCATTCCTGATATCCAATTCACCTTTAACGCAAATGGTACTTCAACCCTTGCGGCACAGGAAGTAACGGTTACGGGTATTGTTACGGCGTCTACCAAAATTGGTGATTTAGGCTATTTATACCTGCAGGACGAAAACGCAACCGCATGGGGCGGAATCTGGTGTGTAGGCCTCGGATTGAACAGCTACTACCGCGATGAAGAAGTGACCGTCACCGGTATCGTCGAGGAATATTTCGGCATGACCCGCTTGAACGTGAGCGCCTCTTCGAAAACCGGAAACAAAGCGACGATCACACCGATCGTTATCGACCCTTCAGATTCAGCGAGCTACGCAAACTTCGGCTGGGAGCCGTACGAAAGTATGCTCGTACGTTACGAAGATCCACAAGGAGGTCAGCTTTCGATCAGCCAGACGAACCTCGGCTTCGGGGACTATGCCGTTTCAACTTCGGCAACAGCAGCTTTGTCTAAGAGCGCACGCATCCTTGCAGGCCGCCAAGCTACGACGGCATACAGCTCACTAAACGTACAACTCGTTACGGACACCTCTTACGCCAACCTTGACGGTGAAATGAACGTAACACCGATCGTGGTAGACAACAGCATGACTTTTGACGCGGTTGAGGGTATCCTCTTCTACGGCTTCAGCAACTTCCGTTTGTTGCCAAGAAACAACAACGATTTTATCGGCGCTTCGGTCACTTTAGACAGCATCTCTGTCGCCACTTCACCGATCGGTTTAGACGAGTGGGCAGCAGGCAACCTAAAAGTGTACCCGAATCCAGCAACGGACCGTATTGTATTAGAAAGCCAGGGCGCTGGAGTATGGACCATCAGCACTGTTCTAGGACAGGAGGTGATGCGTCAATCTACACAAGGCAGCTCGCGCATCGATGTGAGCGCATGGAATGCAGGTACTTATGTAGCGCGCTTCTCTGGAAGTGTAGGTGCAGGGACTGTGGTGTTGATCATTCAATAATTCGCAGAACTAGCGCATGAAGAACTGGGGACTTTTAGTCGTACTACTGCTGGGATTGTTTGCGTGTGAGCGCAACAACTCTCCAGTGGAGAATCTCCCGCCAGAGACGGTCATGGCGATCGATAGTATTCAACGCACCGGAGCGCTTCGCTTGAACGCGAATGTGCATTTGCACTGGTTCGGCTCGGATGCGGATGGTTTCATCGCTCACTACAAAGTGAAAGTCGATGATGGAGCCGTAGCCACGACTACATCGACCGATAGTGTTTTTACTTTTGTGATCGACGCCGGACTAGACAGTTCTGATGTGCGCATTGAAGTGACCGCGGTAGATCATCAAGGTGCTGAAGATCCTACTCCAGCCACACTATGGGTGCCCCTTAAAAATGCGCCCCCAGTAGCTCAGATTGATGCAGATGAGCTCGAACCCGATAGTGCGAAAATCGTGCTGACGATGCGCTGGGGAGCTTCTGATGTGGATGGCGACGAAACGATTGTAGCTGCCGAAGTACGTTTGAATAACGGCCCTTGGACCGGCATCGATCTCACACAAGGTTTGCTCAGCTTTGCATTGCGACCAAGCGGAACACAAGCAGCCTTATTTCAAAACGGATTTTTAGTAGACAGCACCATGGCAGGTGCGGTGGCAGATTCTTTAAATGTGGTGTATTTGCGTGTGAAGGATTGGGCAGGGTCGTATTCAGAGGTGGATACTTCTGCCGCATTCTACTGGGAAAGCAAAGCAGCTCCGATGCTCGTTCTGAATTCTCAGCCGGCCTATATCGGTGCACAATACAAAAGCTGGCTCGATACGATCGGTGATGCCTACGACTTCGTGCAGATGGACGCAATCACAGGAGTGGGTATTCCTTCGTATTGGAACCCGACCATGCGATTGCTCTTCGAGCAGTACCAGCGCATTCTCTTATTTACGGATGCTACCCAATTCCCCAACAACGGCGGAACCGATTACCTACTCAACATTCTAGCACCCTCCGTACAGGCTTATGTGCAGAACGGCGGGAAAATTTTCACGAGTGCGCAGCTCACAGGAACCATGGACATGACGGCCATTAATGACGTGTACCCGATCAGTGGGTCTGTGGTTGCGCAAGGTCAGGCCCGTTTGACCAATGACAGCGCTATGGTGCCTGTAGATACCAGCGGTGCTCGTCCTACGATTCGTCCGAAGAACATCGTTTTAGGTGTAACGCCTGTAGTTCCGGCGGCAGACGCGAACTCCTACTATACCGCGCAGCTTACTAAGATTGCAGGATGGACAGGAGACAACACAGTGGGTGCCATTCGTGCTCGCAACGGTGAAGTGTTCGAGGTCTTTTTCTCTATTCCTTTGCACCAATTTTCACGTCCAACCGGAACCAACGGTGGGGACCTGCTTGAATACATATTGAATGAAGAATTTTAGAGTACTTCTTGCCCTAACCGTGCTGTTTTCAGGCAGCGTGTTTGCCCAAAGCAAAGGGGTGCTTTCAGGAACGGTGCTGGATAAAGCCACAGGGGAAACCCTTCCGAATGCCTCGATCACCATCGTCGGTACCTACTACCAGGCGTTAAGTGATTTTTCAGGCGGCTTTAAGATCGATGACATCAAACCGGGTACCTACAGCGTGAAAGTGCAGTTTATCGGGTACCAACCGACCCTAGTGAATGGGGTACGTGTTAAGGCAGGTCAGACGAAAAATGTGCGCGTGCAAATGGTCGAGCAGAATGAGATGCTCAACACGGTGACTGTAGTCGGACGTAAAAATCAAGTGGATCTCGAGAAAGCCTCTTCTGCTATCAGTTTTTCTGCCGAGGAGATCGGTTCTCTAGTCGCCAAAGGCGTGGAAGATATTATCGCGCAGCAGGCTGGGGTTCAAAAAACAACAGATGGTATTCAGATTCGTGGTGCACGTGTGTATGAAACCGAATATCTCGTGGATGGTATTTCTGCACAGGATCCACTCGCTGGAACTGGCGGTGGGGTGAGCGTGAGTTCTTCGTCGCTGTCTTCGATCGATCTGATGACCGGTGGGGCGAGCGCGGAATACGGCGGCGGTTCTTCCGGGGTAGTGAACACGACCATCAAGGAAGGTGGTAAGCAGCTTCGCTGGAGTGCCCGTTACAGTTCAGACCAATTCACTCCTGCCACCTTCAACACGGACCGCGCGGAGGTCACTTTGAGCACACCTATTCCGGGTACAGGCAAGAAATTGACCTTGTTTACCAGCGCAAATGCGGACATCACAGACCATTATTTTGGGGCGACAGCTTCGCAGCTCAACAGCAGCTTATTCCCCGATAATCCGGCACTCTGGGCGCCGCGTCAAAGCAACGACTACACGCACACCACCAAACTCGTATGGCGCTCGAAAGGCGCTGGGAAAATCTCACTGACCAATTCCCACAGCCTCAAGGTCAATCAAAATTCGCGTACCCTTCAGATTGTCGGGTTCGACGCCTTGCTGGCTCCCGGGTTCCAATACAACCGCTCGAACAACCTCGACAATGCCACAACCTACACGCACCACAGCAATCTTACGGTGCTGCAATGGCAAAAACGACTCAGTGCAAAATCGGGTTTAAGCCTCTCTAGCGGACGCCTCTTTACGAATCTGCGCGCCGATGCAAATGGTCGTCCGTTCCGCTCTGAGACGGTCGATCAGATCTACGATGAGGACTACATCTTTACCGGGACCATGAACATTTTCAACCCGAACGATGCCTCTGGAACCTATTACCTCATACCTGGCGATGGCCTCGTGAATAATGGCGGTATCACCTCGATCTGGCACGACCACTATGCGGAGGAATACACGCTTAAGGGCAAATTTACCTACTCTCCGAACGAGGTGCACAACGCTTCGGCAGGTTGGGAGCACGCCTTTACAGAATACCAGTGGGCCGATGTGTTCCGTCCATGGGTAGGTGCGCCGATCGTACTGAACGACAGTGTTTCCACGCCGTCTATTTCCATCGGTAGCAGCAATGATATTTGGAAAGTTGACCCGCAAAAAGGTGGCTTTTTCGTGCAAGACCGCATCGAATACCAAGGCATCAAGGCAACGATCGGGATGCGTTTGAACTACTGGGCACCGGGCGCCTTTGCCGATAATGCCGTAAACGATCCTTCTTCCCCGGTTTTGGACCAAGTTCGCGAAGACTACATGAACTCCACGATCGGTGTGGCCGGCTTGCGCTGGAAACTCCGCATGTTGCCACGTTTGAACGTCAGTTTCCCAGTGACGGAAAATAATGTTCTTTACTTTAACTACGGCCACAGCATGCGCACCCCACACCCGCGTTTCTTGTACGCCGGGCTGGATCCCGCTTATCAAGACCGTTCGTTCTTGTCGAATCTGGGGAACCCAAATTTGAATCCGGAGGTTAATATTTCCTACGAGATCGGGTACAAGACCTTGCTAGGAACACGCTTGGGTTGGACGCTGAATGCATTCAACAACAACCGCTTTGACTACATCGTAGCGCGCCGCGTGATTACTACCGATGCGACGGGAAGACCGGTCACGAAGACCATGTACATCAACCAGGATTATGCGAAAGTCCTCGGTATCGAAACCCAATTCAACGCGCGCCTGTCCGATTCTTGGCAAACCTTCGTGAATGGTTCCTACCAGCAAGCACGTGGAAAAAGCAACTCTGCCCGTGAAAGTGCCCTGCAGATTGCTCAGACCGGTGAAGTGCCCCTTTCTCAGGAACAATTCTTGGCTTGGGACCGTCCTTGGAAATTTAATGCCGGGATCACCTATGCAAACGACAGCAGCAAATGGCGCGGTACATTAAGTGCCCGTTACACCAGCGGATACCGCTACACGCCTCAGAATTTGATCGGTTATAATGATCTTGGGAGGCCGCAATATGAGGTAGACAACACGCGCTTTTTAGAAGGTCGCGGATTGTACTGGTTCAACGTCGATGCAAAAGTCAGCTACCAGCTCGTGCAACTCAAAGGTGGCCGTGGGGTGGCATTAAGCGCTGAGGTGACGAACCTGACCAACCGCCGCAATTCACAAATTGTGAATCCGATCACCGGACGAGCGTATGAGTATGGAGACAATGTGCCCCTAACTTGGCGCGATCCAAGACCAGAATTTAATGGACCACAGGAAAGCGGCGTTGACCCGCGCAACCCTGCCCGTTATAGTGCACCTATTCAATGTTTCATCGGAATGCAAATGTCATGGTAATGCGCAGAATACTACTACTTCTCACTTTTGCCTTGACCTATAGTGCTCAGGGACAGCTTTTGCCGAACTACGGCGAGGAGCGTGCTGGTCTTAGTGCCTTTACCTTCTTAAAAAGTCCGATCGATCCGTGGAGTGCGGGTTTGGGTGGAACCAGCCTTTCCAACCGCCATGCGTATGGATTAGCGGTGAACCCAGCATTGCTAACCGCTGGAGATCAGCAAGGGTTTTTCTCGGGTTCGAGACAGATCGGTGGCGACATCAACCATGAGTTTTTTAGTGTTTCTAAGGCACGTTCGGCCAACCAGGTCGTAGGTATTTCCGTGAATTCGCTCTACACCGGAGGGATCGTTGAACGTACCGTGTGGCAGCCGCAAGGCACCGGACGCATCGTGAATGGAGCGCTAACAAGTGTTGGAGTGGGAGTCGCTCAGCGATTTTCAGATTATTTCAATGCCGGTGTTCAGCTGAAATACGGCCAAGAGCAGTTGGGGGCGTTTCGAGCGCACAGCATCGCGGTCGATTTAGGCTTTCACTATGAATTGGACTACCGGGAGCTGACCTTCGCGGCAGCTATTTTGAATTTCGGACCGTCTTCACCGATCACTCAAGTTGGGAATTTGCCGACTACCGTGAATACAGACACCACGGCAAGCTCGGTGGCCGCACCGCCTCAAGTATTTTCGATGGGTATGCGCTTCGTTGCTTTTGAAGCCGACCGCCACAAGGTGTACAGCTCTTTCCAGTTGAACCACCCGTCCGATAACAATGAGAATTACAGCCTTGCCGCGGAGTATGTGTACATGGATCTGTTCGAAGCACAGCTCGGTTACCGCTTTGTTTCCCGCTGGGCAGCACCAAGTTTCGGCTTCTCGACACGTACCCATGTCGGAGGCTGGCCTATGCACGTAGGGGTGAGTGCTTTGCCGACCCCGGCGCGCAGATACCAGTGGGTTCTTGGAGTTCGTGTAACGCCTTTAAATTGGTCAAAATGATGAAAAAGAATTGGCTATTTACCCTTCCGCTCCTCGCGCTGTTGACAAGCAGTTGTGAGAATTATTGGGGAGAAAAAACGGATCTTGGGTTTATCGATATACCCAATTATGAAGTGCGTGAGATCGCCTATGTGCCCCTCGAACCCAAACTCTACGACGTCAGCTCGCCCATCGACATCACCATGGGCTACGACGAATTCCTGTATGTTGTAGACAGCGCCACTTCGGAAATTGCCCGCTACGATGTCGCATGGCAACCGCAAGGCCGCATCCAAATCCCAGGGGTAGTAAAAGTTGTTCAAGACCGCAAGTTCGAGCTGCTCGCTATCGGCACTTCTGATACCACCGTGAATGGCGTAGATTACGATCTGACCACCATTTACCGCATCAATTTTGAAGAAAATGGCGCTTTGGACTTTGCCACTGCGCAGGTCGAAAAAGTGGCCGTACATCCCTTCTACTTCAAAAACAGTTTCTCCTCGTCCGATGCCAATGTGCGTTTTACCGACATCGCCGTTCAAGGGGGAGTAAGCCCAGAGGCGAACAACCGTTATTATGTCTCTAGAACGGGAACGAACCCGAACAACGCCGGTTTCGGACCGGACAATGCTGTGGTGATTTTTTCCAATACGGACCAATTCGTTACCTCCGTTCCAGTTTCCGCAGCGGGAGCCGTTTACAACGACTATTTTAAAAAGCCGATGGCCTTGGCGTCCTTCACGCAGCCGCCGCAGATTGCTGCTCAGCCTTCTCAAGATTTTTGGGTGGTCAACAATGATCCTGATCAAAGCATCCAGGTACAGCACATACAGTTTGAAGAAGGACCCTTCGGTGCCGTCTATCAACCGGTGTTTTATTCCACCACAGATCCTATTGCAGATCGCTACCTCCAAACGGCGAACAGATTCCAAAATCCGGTCGATATTGCCTTCGCCGGGGATGGAAATGCCTTCGTTTTTATAGCAGATGGTGCCGTAGATTCTGTGTATCAGTTCACTTCCAACGGATTAGAGGGTGTACCTCCGCCGCCTGCATCTACTTCGGACAAACATACGCGTGCCACTATCGGCGGGTTCTCGGAGCTCTCAGCACTGTGCTACTATGACCGCATTTTATATGTAGCAGACAAGGGCACCGGAACGGTCAGCAGGTATCAGCTAACCTTAGACTTTGAATAACCTTTAGGTAATGTAATTGTAGTAAATTTCGCATGCAGGAGCGGAATGGACTTTTCACCAGTGAGTTTCCTGTGAACTAATAATTAATGAGAACAAAATCTAGATGATGAGAAAGTATCTTGCTCTTATGTTGCTGTGTTTGCCTTTTGTAGGGTTCTCCCAGTCCAACTATGTAGTCACCTTTAAGGTGAATACAGCAAACATTACAGTCGGCTCAAACGGCATCTACCTCGGTGGTGGTGTTGTTGGAGGGGCTAACGCGGTACAGTTAAGTGACGCGGATGGAAACGGTGTTTATGAAGGAACAGCAACCTTAAGTGGTGCTGGTGGAGGCAACTTCATATTCTTGAACAGCCCAGCGAACGCTGCAGATTGGGGAACAAAAGAGAATCTTTCGGGATTGGCTTGTGCCGATGCAGCGAATTACAATGATCGAATTCTTCCTTCGTTCACGCAGGATACCACACTATTGTTTTGTTACGAGTCATGTGGAACAGATACCATCTGCCCTGCGGTCGTTACGAATCCTGATGTGACATTTAGTGTGGATATGAATGGCGTTTCATCGTCGTTTACTAATGTTTACGTGAGTGGTACTTTGAACAGCTGGTCGGGTAATGCAAACCAATTAACCGATCCAGACGGTGACGGTGTGTACGAAGGAGACATTAGTCTAGCTGCTGGTAACTACGAGTTTAAGTTCACGTATGATAACTGGGCGGGACAAGAAACTCTTGACGCAACTGCAGATTCTGCATGTACGTTAACCACTGGTGCATTCACCAACCGTTATATCACTATAGGATCTGCAGATACTACCTTGCCTACGTTCTGTTGGGAAGAGTGTGTGTCTTGTGCACCAGTTGCCGTTTCCGGTTGTCACGACCTATTCTTCAGCGAATACATTGAAGGTGGATCCAGCAACAAAGCTATCGAGCTTTACAACCCGACAAGCGCTGCTATCTCCCTTTCAGGATATGAAGTTCGCTTGTTCTCTAACGGAAACACTTCGGGTAACGTATTGTCGTTCCCAGCATCTGCGAGCATTCCTGCAAACGGAACCTATGTGATCGCCAACTCTAGCGCGAACGCTGCTATTCTTGCAGTTGCAGATACCACGTCTAATGTCACTTTCTTTAACGGTGACGATGCATTGGCATTGATGAACGGTACGGATACTCTAGATATCATCGGTGTTGTCGGTACAGATCCGGGTTCACAATGGACGGTAGGTACAGGTTCTACTAAAGATTATACGATCGTTCGTCAAAACACGGTTTCAGAAGGTACTACGGACTGGAGCGTTTCTTCGACGCAGTGGGACGTTCATCCTAAGGATACTACCATGTTCTTGGGTGCACACACCAGCAACTGTGCTTCTTCTGTAGTAGCAGGTTGTGATGAGTTGTACTTCTCAGAATATGCAGAAGGGTCTTCAAACCACAAATACATTGAAATCTACAACCCGACAGGTGCTGCAGTTTCTTTATCGAACTACACGGTATACACGAGTGGAAACGGTGGTAGCTTCACGAATACCTTCACCACAAACGCGACTATCGCTTCTGGTGACGTGTACATGATTTCTACAGATCAAGCGGATGCTTCTATTCAAGCTGCCGCGGATACTACGCTAGGTTTTCCTTCGATTGTTCACTTTAACGGTGATGACGCACTGATCCTAGTTTCAGGAACGGATACTGTCGATGTGATCGGTGTTCCCGGAGTTGATCCAGGTTCTAACTGGGCGGTCGATACCGGTTCTACGGCAAACCACACGCTTATTCGTAAGGCGAGCGTTACAGCGGGTTCTACGGATTGGACTACGGGTGCAACAGAGTGGGATGTGTACGCACAGAACACGTGGACGTTCATGGGCGCGCACACTTCAAACTGTGTGACTGTTGCTCCAGCTCCAACCTTCCCAGATGTGGTTGCAATCAATACGTTCAATAGTATGGATATGGATGGAGTAGCCGACTCTATCGGTGCTATGAAGTGGGTGAAAGTGATTGTTACTTCGATCGACTTTGATGGAAATTCGGGATATTCAATCTTCGCAGAAGATGCGACTGACGGTATCAACATTTTCAGTTTCTCTGATAAAAGTGGTTACACGATGCCGATGATGGGCGATAGTCTGTTCGTTCATGGTGAAGTAGGTCAGTATAGAGGTTTGACTCAATTGGAGCCAGATTCGATCTACCTATTGAATCAAGGAAATGCATTGCCGACTCCTTCAGTAGAAACGATGTTGGATGAAACTACGGAGAGTGAGTTGATCCAATTGATTGGATTTGAACTTGTAGATCCTACACAGTGGCCAGCTTCTGGTTCTTCAAACGTAGACATCACCAACGGAACAGATACGTTGACCATGCGTATCGATAGTGATACAGATATCGATGGAAGTACTGCGCCAGCAGGAACGTTCGATGTAAAAGGTCTTGGCGGTCAGTTTGATTTCTCTTCTCCGTACGACGAAGGTTACCAAATCTTCCCACGTATGTTGACGGATATTTTCGAATACCCAGCTATGCCATTGTACAACATCGCTGATGTAGTTACGGTTGACGCTGATGGTGTCGCGGATAGCTTAGGTGTATTGTGTAAGCTTGAAGGAACTGTTTTAGGTGTGGATATGCAAGGTTCTGCTACGGCGATCCAATTCACGATCCACGATGGAACAGAAGGTATCGGCGTATATTCTTCAGTTCCAGCAGCACAGAGCTACACGGTTATGGAAGGCGATAAAGTACGTTTGATTGGTTCAATTGGCCAATTCAACGGATTAACCCAAATGTATCCGGACAGCATCACCTTTATCTCTGCAGGGAACACCCTACCTACCGCAACTGTGGTCACAGGTTTGAACGAAGCGACAGAAAGCGACTTGGTTACTTTCGAAAACGCTACACTCGTTGATCCAAGCCAGTGGACCGGTTCAGGTTCAGGTTTCAACGTGGACATCACAAACGGTGCAGATACCATCGCTATGCGTATCGACAACGATGTAGATCTCTACAGCGAGCCAGCTCCAGTAGGCTTCTTCAACGTAACAGGTATCGGCGGTCAGTACGACTTCAGCAGCCCGCATTTGAGCGGCTATCAGTTGTTGCCACGTTATATCGCAGACATCACTCCAGCGACTTCAGCTTCGTTGCCAAGCATTTACGTAAGTGAAATCATGGCAGGTTCTAACGCTACGGCATGGAACGCTGACTGGTTCGAAATCACGAACTACGGCGATTCAGCAGTAGATCTTTCTGGATTCTCTTGGGACGACGAAAGCGGTATCACAGGTACTTCTGTATTCCCATCCGTAACGCTAGCTGCAGGTGAAGCATTAGTGGTATGGGACGATGTAGCTGCAAACGAAGACAGCTTGCTCGTTTCTTGGAAACTAAACCCAGGAACGGTTCAAGTCATCTCTTCTGATGAGCTTACAGGTAACTTCCCATCATTGAGCCAGAACGGCGACGGGGTATACCTCTACGACGCTATGGGCATCGAAATCACAAACAGCATTTACGCTTCTGCAACGGCAGGTGTAACGGTTGAGTTTGATACGACAGGTGCATTCACAGCGGATGCAGTAGACGGTGTGAACGGTGCATACACTTCATCTTTAGGTGATGTAGGTTCTCCAGGTAACATGACGCCAAACTCAAATGCAGGTGAATTTGCATTGAACGGTCGCATCTACCCGAACCCAACGCTAGGTGCCTTCAGCATCGAGATGAACCAGAGCGATGTGTACACGATAGAGGTACTAGACGTTCGTGGTGCATTAGTAGCGAAGAGGGTCGTAGAAGGAGCGGTGATCCCTATGGAGATCAGTGCGCCAGCAGGTATGTACCTAGTACGCATCTCTTCTGCAAACGGAACGGCTACGCAGCGCATCCAGTTGCACTAAGACGAGATTTACTTTAGAGGCGCAGCGCCAATTCTTAAAATTGGTGTTGCGCTCTACAAGTAGAAACATAAAAAAACCGCAACTCTCGAAAGAGGGTTGCGGTTTTTTCTTGGGAAAAAGTAGGGGAGATTAGCCCTCGTTCTTTTTAAAGAATTTAGCCGGCGAGCCGTACCAAATTTCGTTTGCGGGCACATGTGCGCGTACCTGAGAGCAAGCGCCGATGATCGCGCTATCCCCGATGCTAAAGCCGGGCATCAACGTAACGTTTGCACCGATCAAAACGTTGTTTCCGACGCCTTCGACCACTTTTACGTTCCCTTCTTGCAAGTTCGGGGTGTCGGTCAACACGAAGCCATATTTGATGGTGGTGTTTGTTCCGATCGTCGCATTCGCTGAAATGGTACAGCGCGAGCCCATGGTCGTGCCGTCGCCGATGATGACGTTCTCGCGAATCTCGCAGTAGGCGGTAAATTTACACTTGGCTCCAATCTTAGCGCCTTTTCGAACGATGCAGAATGGACCGATCTCAGTGTGGTCGCCGATCACTACATCGTCTTCAACATAAGCTAACGGGTGGATTTTTGCGGATTCTGAAATCATCTATTTTTTTGTTTTTGGTTTCGGCATGCCGCTCGGGTGTGCCTTTGTTTTTAATTGTTTCGCAGGGACGCCTACGAGCGTTGCGCCTGCTTCTGTCGTGTCTTTGGTAACTACCGCTCCTGCGCCCACGATGGTTTCCGGGTGCAGCTTCACTTTAGGGCGGAAGACCGCCGAAGAGCCGATGAAGCAGTAGTCTGCAATCCGCGTGTTGCCACCGGTGATTACATTGTTTGCAAAATGCACAAAATTTCCGATTTGAGTGCCATGTCCGATGCGCGATCCTGGGGCCAATAAACTGTGGTGCCCGATGCTCGTCTTTTCGTTGATCGAGCCGCGTACTACGACCGTATGGGCGCCTAGGAAGCTGTGCGCGCCCACATGTACGCCGCCGATCTGCGGTTGAATGACTTTCTCGGTTTCTTCTTCGTTCCAAGTCCAGGCCACACCACAAGCGCCGATCACCGAACCGCTCTCCACACGAACGCCTTCTTCAATGATGGTGTTGTCGTGTAGGGTACAGTGCGATTTTATGATGGTGTTTGCGCCGATCTTCACCTTGCCGATGACACAGAACGGGTCGATCTGCACGTTGTCGCCGAGCTCGGCCTCTGGATCGATCACTGCGTGTGGGGAAACAACGCCGGTCGATTTTTCAGCATGAAATTCTTGCAAGATGCGGTAATAGGTGAGCTGCGGTTGGGCATCGATGTACAGTACGGTGTTGCCAGTGCCGGGTTCGCTCATCGGAGTGTCGGTGGAGGCAAGGAGCATGGAGTCCTCGATAGGAAACGCCATGCGCTCGCCGAGGTAGAAGTAAAATCCGTTCGGTATGGGCTCGAAGATGGAGGCGAATGAAAGGAATTGGTCCAGGGGGAAAGGTCCGCTCAGACGGTGCGAAATTCCGCGACTCTCGAGGTAGTTGAGGATCTGTTTAAGCGTAATAGTCGACATAGGTCAGCTGCTTTGTGCGTTGAATAATCTGCGCTTGAATGTGCGCTGGAAGGGTCACCGGCGAAGGACTTTTAAACACCGAATACGTGCTGTTGTCGTTGCGATCTCCCGTTGCGGCAATGAACTCTTCCACCTGCGTGGCCAATTCCATCCCGAGCCATTCAAAAATCTCTCGGACCTCCGCCAACGTAGCTGCCAACAGGTCGTCGTAGCGTACCACCTTCACGCGCTCCGGAAATTTCTGTGCGTTTTCACGATGGATCTGCTCGGCACGTGCCCAACCGTCAAACCCGAAGAATTCCTCAGGTCGGCCTGCGTTCTTAGCGGGTGCATGCTCCCATTCCTGGTCGATGTCCCATTCTGGGTAGAACTCGCGAGGTGCATTGTACCACGAATTCAGTACACTGATCGGATCGCGACTGATAAACAGCATCTTCACATCGCTCTGTGCCAAGAGGCGCTCAGCAAGCTGGTGGTAGCGCACATTTTTATAGAGCAGGGCTGTGGGGTCGACTTTCTCGAAATCGTGCTTCGGCAGTACAAATTCGCTCTGCGCATGAAGCAGTTTGCGGTGAAAATCTTGGGCCTCTTCGGCGCTGAAATTTGCGCTGAGGTAATTTTTGAATTCGTAGGAAAACAAGGGCTGGTAGCGGTAAGCAACTGCAGGATGTGCATTCAGGAGCTGACCGAGCCAAGTCGTGCCCGAGCGTGGAACCCCAAAAAGTGCAATGTGCTGCATCGTGCTGCTTTAAACCAATTCGTATTTGTCCAACAGTTCTCGAAGTTCTTCCGCCGTTGAATGGCAAAGATGATGAAAAATGGAGTACTGGTACTCCGGCTGGTCGAGAGTCATTTGAATGAATTGGAGTTCGATGCCGCGCTCCTTGAAATAGGACTTTTCGTAAATCGCCTGTCCGCCGATCGGGTTGATGAGCGTGGTCGCCTCGAGTTGCGTTGCGATGTCGATCATCCCATCCGCTCTGCTCAGCACCGTGCGCCCGATGCTCGTGTCCACGAGCTGCGTGTCCATCTCCAAAAATCCATGAATGCTCGTGATCAAATCAAAATTTAGCGCAGCGAGGCTATCCGGTTGCCGTTCTAAGGCCGCGTCTAAAAACCCAATTGCTCGCTCGTAGTAGGGCGCCTTGTGGTATTTGTGGTGGAGTGTCGTTTTGAGTTTCGACCACAATTTTCCGTCCAGATTGACCCCGATCTCTCGCGTGTTTAGATTTTGCGAAGCGCCGACCAGCGGCACGCGAATGGGCTGCTCGTCGACCACCGTGTTTTTGTGCATGAAGCCCTTTTTCTTGAAGGCCGCATGGTCCATGTTCACCCACACATCTACCGCCTGGATGAGCTGGAAGTATCCGAGGTAGGGAAAAAAGTACGGTTGCATGATCGCTACTCTCATCGCGTTAGTCCAGTAGCGTTTGGTAGGCCGCTTCGATGCGCTTCGGGTCGAAGTACGCTAAGGCAGCGGCCTTGTTGTGTTCTTTTTGTTCCTCACTGAGGGCTGTAGTCCAGTCGTCGCTGCTCAGAGCGTCGAGTGTTGCAAAGTGGAAGCCGTGCTGCTCGAGGTAGGGGATCAGTACGCTGTCGGGATGCACGAACACTTTGGTGCCGAGGAGCATCGAAATGAACAACGAGTTGCCGGCTTCCTGGCGTCTGTGGCCGAAGATTGCGATGTCCATGGTACTGAGCAGCTCGTAGTAGTTCAGGCGGGGCATGAAGTCGTAGTAG
>ENA-OUOG01002036-OUOG01002036.1-marine-metagenome-genome-assembly--contig:-NODE-2036-length-21887-cov-5.804860_pt1 | contig 21887 bp, 20 predicted proteins | sample MGYA00248635_ERZ508505 | MGnify/ENA primary metagenome ERZ508505 (study PRJEB26176, sample SAMN06267871) | marine metagenome | isolation source: Saanich Inlet, British Columbia, Canada | place: Pacific...
AAAGTATCTTTAAGGAATGAAAATTACTGTTTTTTTATGGGTTTCCATACTCTTTAGTACCATCCTTTTTAGTCAGGAAAGAAGACCGATTAAAGGAAAGTTGCTCTATAAAAATACCATTGTTGTTGCTGCTAATGTAGTAAATAACACAGCCCAAACGAACACCATTACGGACAGTGAAGGTGAATTTGAAATTGATGTTGCTGAAGGAGATGAGATTATTTTTTCATCTGTTCAATATCAAATCCGTTCTGTCAAGATTACCCCAGAGATTTTAGCCAAAAACAGACTGGTGGTTGGAGTTAATGAAAACATTACTGAATTGAGTGAAGTAGTCGTCACCACAGAGGATATAGATAGATTTTTAGATTTAAAAGAGGAGGAATTTAAAGGGTTTGATTATGATCAAGACAAATCTTCACGCATCAATAATAAACTGACTGACAATCGTGTTTTAACCAATGGAATTGATTTTGTCAATATTGCTAAACTTATTGCAAAAGCCCTGAGCAGTAAGACTGAAGAAGAGCAAATCAAAATGAAACCTAGTGAGGTTTTACCCCTTGTTTTTGAAGCTGCTTTTTTTGAAGATGATTTGCAACTACAAAAAGACGAGGTGGTGGGATTCTTAACATATATTGATACCCAAATGAAAACTAGTGAACTTTTAAAACAAAGTAAGCAGTTTGAGTTAATGGATTATTTAATCAGTAAAAGTAAACTTTACAAAGATATTTTATCGGAATAAATAGTTTCTTATATGCCCTTGAATTTCCTTCTCTGCTTGATTTTTTCGTTTTACGGACTCAACCACTCGGCTGATGAACATAAGTTTTATGTCAGTACCACCACCATTGAATTTAAGGCTGAGTCTAAAACCTTGCAGATTATCTCACAGCTCTTTACGGATGATATTGAATCAATAATAAGACAGCAAGACGATAAGATAAGGCTGGATCCAGATTCTGATGAAGACGCTATAAATCAACTTATTGCAGACTACTTCAAACAAACTCTTGTGTTTACTTCTGGAGGAAAACCAGTAGAATATGTTTTTTTGGGTAAAGAATATAAAAACGACATAATAAAATGTTTTATAGAGCTTGAACTTAAAGAAGTACCGAGTCATTTGGAGCTAATTAATACGTTGTTGCTTTCTTCTTTTGAGGAACAACAAAATATTGTTCACTTTAAAAATTTGGGCCAGCGTAAAAGTTATTTATTACATCAAAACAAGCAACGCATCTTGTTGTCTTTGGAGCCCGAACAAAATTGATCTGTTGAAATAGATTAGTATATTTAAACCAAAAACAAATCTGTTATTATGAAAAGTTATAAGTATCAATTGAATTTGTCTCTTTTTTTTGTTGCATTTTGCTCAATTACGATTTATGCTCAAACCCAAAAAGGACATGTTAACAACAATAAATTCAAACAGCTTTACGATCAATTTGCTGATCCAAATAAATATCATAATGCTTCTGGAGCCCCAGGGGTAGAGTATTTCCAACAGAAGGTAGACTATGTAATGGATATCGAACTAGATGATGAAACTAGTCGTCTCTATGGAAAAGAAACAATCACCTACACGAACAATTCACCAGATGAATTGCCCTATTTATGGATTCAATTGGATCAGAATATTCGTAAAAAAGATGCTCCAGCTTTAGAAAAAAATGGAGCAAGTAGCTCAATCACTATGAGACCCTCTACTTTTGTGAGTAACTATGTGAATGAGCCTTTTGATGGTGGTTTTAATATTGAATGGGTGCAAGATGCCAATGGCAATCCACTTTCGTTTAAGATCAATCAAACAATGATGCGTGTAGATCTTCCGCAAGCGATAGCACCAGGAGCGTCTTATGTTTTCGAAATGAAATGGTGGTACAACATCAACGATCACGTTGAAAAAAGAGGTCGCTCTGGTTTTGAATTTTTTGAAGAAGATGGAAATAAGGCCTATGTCATTGCTCAATTTTTTCCAAGGCTTTGTGTTTATAATGACGTAGAGGGATGGCAAAATTATCAGTTTTGGGGCAATGGTGAATTCGCTTTAGAATTTGGTGACTACGAAGTCAATATCACTGTTCCTTCAGATCATATCATGGAGGCCACTGGGAGTCTTTTGAACCCCAAAGAGGTTTTAAATAAAGAAGAGTACAAACGCTTTAATGCTTCTGAGAAAAGCTTTGATAAGCCGGTATTTATTATAACTCAAGAAGAGGCTACTGCAAAAGAAGCGCTTTTCTCTAAAAAGAAAAGTACTTGGAAATACTATGCTGAAAATGTAAGAGATTTTGGATTCGCAACATCGAGAAAATTTATTTGGGAGCGACAGGCTGTTCAAGTTGGTTCACAAAAAGTAATGGCGGTCTCACTTTATCCTAAAGAAGGCAACCCGCTTTGGGAGGAATATTCCACTAAGGCAGTTGTTCAGACCTTGAAAACCTATTCAAAATTTACATTTGATTACCCTTATCCAAAGGCCGTTTCTGTACATGCTAAAAATCAAGGGATGGAGTATCCCATGATTTGTTGGAATTATGGGCGACCCGATGAAGAAGGGAATTATTCAGACCGCACAAAATTTGGAATGATCAGTGTGATTATTCACGAAGTTGGACACAACTTTTTTCCTATGATTGTCAATTCTGACGAGCGTCAATGGGGGTGGATGGATGAAGGTTTAGATACCTTTGTGCAATTTTTAACCGAACAAGAATTTGGAGAATCATATCCTGAATCCATTCCAGGGTTGTCTAAATACCCCTCAAGAAGAGGAGAGCCTCAAAAAATTGTTCCTTACATGGCCGGGGATCAGGATTTTATTTCTCCGATCATGTCAAACCCTGAAAACGTTTACCAATTGGGTCCAAATGCCTATGCAAAACCAGCAACGGCATTAAATATCTTAAGAGAGACAATCATGGGTAGAGAAGCCTTTGATCATGCTTTTAAGACCTATTCTAAACGATGGATGTTTAAACACCCTACGCCAGAAGACTTTTTTAGAACTATGGAAGATGCTTCTGCTATTGATTTGGATTGGTTTTGGAGAGGGTGGTTTTATACTACAGATGTAGTGGATATTGGAGTTAAAAAAGTGAGTAAGTATTATTACTCTGACACCCCTGATGAAAAAGCGAAAGAGCGTTTAGAGCAATTTGGATATGACTTGGAAGACCTCCCTGATATGGTGTTTAAAATTGACGACAAAAGTGAATCTTTTGACCCCAATGCAGCTATAAATAACCCAATTGGTGATTCTCAAATCTTAAAAAATCATTTAAAAGAAGAAGGAATAGATTCTGAAGAAATACCTGCTTTTTTCTATGAAATTGAATTTGAGAAGCCTGGAGGATTAGTCATGCCTCTTATTGTGGAATATGCTTACGCTGATGGTTCAAAAGAGCGAATAACATATCCTGTTCAACTTTGGCGTAAAAATGATGCTAGTGTCAAAAAAATAATTGCATCTGACAAAGAACTGATTAGTGTAACTGTAGATCCCGATCAGGAAACAGCGGATGTGAATTCTGATAACAATAGTTGGCCGAGAAAGGAATCTCCTTCTGACTTTGAGAAGTTTAAAGAAAAAATCAAAGGCTAATAGAAGAGAAAACGGTTGAATCTCAAGTGATTTTCAACCGTTTTTTTTAGGAAACCTACTATATTTGTTTAAAATCTAGCACATGCTATTATTTATCAGCGGAGCTGAAATTGTTTTTGTTTTTTTTATTGTTTTGCTTGTTTTTGGAGCAGACAAGATACCTTCTATTGCAAGAACACTTGCAAAGGGAATGACTCAGGTTAGACAAGCTACAAATGATATTAAGAGTGAAATTCAGAAAACAGTTGATGTAGATGTTAAAAATCCCACCAAGTCAATAACCCAAGAATTTAAAAAAGAAGTTGATGAGGTCAAGAAAGATTTTACAGATCTAGAAGACTCAATTCGACGTGACCTATAGCACTCGTGCCAGGCAAAGCCCATCTCTTAAAGGAAGAAGGGTGGTTTGAACGCGATGATCCTCCATTAATTTCTTATTGAATTTTTTCAAGGCAACGGTTGCTGCATCTTTAGGATCGGCGTCGTGAAGTACTTTTCCACTCCACATTACATTGTCTGATATAATCAAACCACCCTTTTGCATTTTTGGAAGAACGGCCTCAAAGTATGCAGTGTAGTTTTCTTTATCAGCATCGATAAATACCAAATCATAAGGCCCTTCAATATGGGGGAGAATTTCAAGCGCCTTTCCCAAATGCCTTTTTATTTTCTTTGAAGACGCACTTTTTTTAAAATAACGCTCTTGGATATTGACTAATTCTTCGTTACAGTCAACCGTATGAATCTTGCCATTTTCAGTTAATCCTTCTGCTAAACAAAGAGTTGCATAACCAGTGTAAGTTCCTATTTCTACTATGGTCTTTGCTTGAATTAAATTAGAAAGAAGGCTTAGAAAACGACCTTGTAGCCTGCCACTCATCATCCTAGGTTGTAATACTTTTTGATGGGTTTCTTTTTCTAGCTCAAGTAAAATTTTGGGGATATTATCACTGTGCTCCGTAGCATAGTTGAACCAATCCTCATTAATTCCTTCAGAAGTAAACGGACTGTTATTTTTTTGGTCTTGCATATTCAAAACGTTCAATAAGAGTTGGTAGCGCATAACCATCTAATCCGTTGATACTGACAATTCCACCTTTATCTAGTTGAACCCAGCCATCCTCTCCTAGGAGTTGGTTTTCAATGTAGAGGTGTTCTATCTTACCAACAATAAGGATAGTGTCATTTTCTTTTATATGGTATTCGTTAATGTAGCTGCATCCAATTTGTATTGGAGCTCCTTTTACATAAGGAGCCTTCCAGTCTTGTTTGAGTTCAGGTTCAAGCTTGGTTTGATCAAATTCTGAAATATTCTCCGGATAACTAGCTGAGGTATGATGCGCATCTTCAATTTGAGATGTGGTAATGGCATTTAGGGTGAAAACACCTGTTGATTTCATATTGGCATGTGAATGCCTTGGAACTGTTGTAGGTCTTAAGATAAAACCAAGGAGTGCGGGATTGCTTCCCAAATGAACAATTGAGCTAAAAACTGCTAGATTTTCATCGCCTGAAGGCGAAATGGAGCCGATTAAATGCGCCGACTTGTAGCCCGTAACACTATTAATTAAATTTAGCCTATAAATTTTTGATAAGCCTTCAAGTTCTTTTATCTCAAAATGGCGCATAGTTTTTGTTCAAAGATAGCCAAGATATCAAAGTGCATCATCTAAGAATTCGATTTCTTGTCGAACTGAAGTACAAAATAAATAATGACTACCACAGCAATTAACAAGATGCCGATATAGCCATAATGGTCAAGTGTCTCACCTGAAGATAAAAAGCCTTTTAAAATTTCGTTGTCAAGTAATGAGATGAATAATGCTAAAGGAAGCAGTAAAAGCAAAAATCTAAATTTTTTCAAAATGTTCAATTAAAGAATGATATACACGAATATAGGGATAGATTCTTTAAATTTATAAAAACTTTTATTAGAACATATGATGAGATTACACACTATACTACTTGCTGTTGGGAGTCTTTTTATGCAAGCTGATTCGATTGAAGGAATATGGGTTACTCAAGATGATGAAACCGGAAAACAAAAATCTGAAGTGCTTATTTATAAAGAGAATGGAAAGCTTTTTGGAAAAATCACAAAATTACTTTTACCAGAGGATGAAGGTAAAAAGTGTGTGAATTGTAAAGGTGAAAACAAAGATCAGCCGATTGAGGGCATGGTAATTATAAACGACCTCCAGTTGGATGACGAGACTTGGGAAGATGGAACAATTTTAGATCCTAAATCAGGAAAAGTGTATGATTGTCTTATTGGATTTGAAGATAGTAACACCCTTAAAGTTAGAGGGTATCTTGGTTTTTCTTTACTAGGAAGAACACAAATTTGGAAACGTAAAATAGCATACTGATAAAAAAAACCGTCCAGATGTGAAGTCTGAACGGCAACTTAACTTAAACTAAAAACAAAAATTGAATTAAGTGAACAAAAATGCTGTTACATTAATTATAATTCAAAGATAACATTATATTGATTATTTTTCTGCACCAAAAACATTCAAAACAGCGTTTTTACTAAATAATCAATAATTGAACTTTAAAATTGGGCCTTGATAATCTAAAGCGAGTTATTTATTCAAATTCTCAACTTTTGAAGTATGAAACGATTTCATCAAACCAGATTCTAGATTGTTTGTTTTTAAAAAAGAATTTATTATTGATTTTGATAAGGAACAAATTAAAGGAGAATACTGCTCCATGAAAATGTCTGTTTTTGTGAGAAGCTTTAAAAGTATATCAGGATGTTAGAATTAAAAAGGGATTTAAACCTTTATTTACCTATTAATTATTATTTCTTAATGTATTAGAGTATTATATTTGACGAAATAAAATTTTGCGTGGTTTAAAATTTGAAAGACATACTATGCAAAGCAATAAGGGTGTTTAGCTCAGTTGGTTTAGAGCGCTACCTTGACAGGGTAGAAGTCGGGGGTTCGAATCCCTCAACACCCACAAAAGTTCACAAGTAAAGTCAGCCTTTTTTCACCAACTTTAAGGACAACTTCCCCAGATAGGTTTATTTACTTCTTCTAGTAGTGAATTAATAGAAAATTCTGTTGGTTCAGAACCTATATTCGTTACGCACCAGCCAGAAAGGTCCTGATTAAAAGATAGCGCCTCTTGAAACATAGAATAAATGTTTACCACATTAGAAGTGTCCCAGCTTCCTATATTTTGGTTAAATGAGATTGCATATTTAAACATAGCTCCCATATTGGTTGCGCTAGAGGTATCCCAACTTCCAATGTCTTGGTTGAATAAAGTTGCATTGTTAAACATTGAAACCATACTAATTACTTTAGACGTGTTCCAGCCTCCTATGTCTTGGTTAAATGATTCCGCATCTTGAAACATCGCACCCATACTGGTCACACTAGATGTATTCCAACTCCCTATATTTTGATTGAATGAGCTCGCTTCCTGAAACATGGAATACATACCAGTCACATTTGAGGTATCCCAACTTCCAATATCTTGATTGAATGCTGTTGCATAGATGAACATAGAACTCATATTTGTCACCCCAAATGTGTTCCATCGACCAATATCTTGATTAAATGAAATGGCATAATTAAACATTGACTCCATAGTTGTGACACTAGAGGTGTCCCAATTTCCGATATCTTGATTGAATAAAGACGTCTTACTGAGCATAAAACTCATGTCTGTGACTGATGATGTATTCCAATCTCCTATATCTTGATCAAATGCTAAAGCCCTATAAAACATATTATTCATATCGATGACTGATGAAGTATTCCAATCTCCTATATCCTGGTTAAATGCAATAGCCTCTTTAAACATCTCACTCATATTGAGCACATTGGAAGTATTCCAATTGCCCAAATCTTGATTAAAAGAAGTTGCATATTTAAACATAGCTTCCATATCCGTGACTAATGTTGTATTCCAGTTGCCTATATCTTGATTGAATGAGCTTGCGTAGAGAAACATGGATTTCATATTGGTAACTCTTGAGGTATTCCAACTTCCGATATCTTGATTAAAAGAAGTTGCCTCTTTAAACATAGCTTCCATGCTAGTAACTTTAGAAGTGTTCCAACTCCCGATATCTTGATTAAAAGAAGAGGCCTCTTGAAATACAGCCTCCATATTTGTAACCTCTGAAGTGTTCCAGGCCCCTATGTTTTGATTAAATAAAGATGCATTATTGAACATCAAGCTCATATCGGTTACACTAGAGGTATCCCAACTTCCTATTTCTTGATTAAATGAAGTGGCTTCTTGAAACATGCCCCCCATGTCTGTGACATTAGAGGTATCCCAATTTTCAATATTTTGATTAAATGAAGACGCATATTTAAACATGGATCTCATATCCGTCACAGATGTTGTGTTCCAATTCACAATGTCTTGGTTGAATGAAGTTGTAGATTCGAACATTCCCGACATATTAATCACACCTGAGGTATCCCAAATTGATAGGTCTTGATTAAATGCTATAGCTTCTTTAAACATGACTTCCATAGTTGTAACGGCAGCGGTATCCCAAAAACCGATAGCGGAATTAAATATAAAATTTGATTGAAATAGACCACTCATATCAGTAACCAATGAAGTACACAAATTAACGTTCTCATTTTCAATTTGTTCTATTAAAGTTGAGTTGTTAACTACGGTATAGGTTACCTGATCTATTATTTCTGTATCACCAGCAGACGCATCTGGACATTTACATGTTCCATTTTCAAAATAAATTAGTTTATTATTTCCCGTCGATGCATCTAATGTTGAAGAAATTTGAGATGATAGCACAACTTCAGTAAGATCATCTGATAAAGAACGGTTGAAACAACTCGAAAATAGCAACCCAATGATTAATGCTAATATTTTTTTCATCAGTAATTTATGTATTTACGTTTTAGTAAACCTCCGTTTTTATAGTGTATGTCTATATTCTGATACGTGACTAAATTTTTTATAAATCTTTTAGGGTGAATAATCAATTGTTTAATATACCTAAAATCTAGAAAATAATAATATAGTGTTCACCTCCACAGATATTTAATTTACACCTCTTTTTTCATCCCTAGTTGTTTTCCAATCAGTTTTATTTTAAGTTAGTGGCAAGCGTAACTTTTAAATTAAAGTTATACCTTTTTATAAAAATTTAATGCATGTCATTTTTAGAATCCTTTTGGAATGAAATTGTTGGATTTTTTGGTGTCAACCAATTTGTTGAGATTCTCGAAAAACAAGACTATTCGGCGTTACTGACCTATGAAGGAATCGTGGCTCTGATTCTACCAATTATTCCATTGTTACTTTTTTTAGAACTCTTCTTAGGTTTTATTTATAAAAAGCCACAAACAAAAGTTTACAAGGTCATTTTTTTAATTTATTTATTTAATAGAATTTTAGGGCGATTTATTTCTATAGGTATGGTTGCGTTTTGTATTGGAGCTCTTCAGCCTTTAGCAATTATCGATACATCTATGACATGGTATTGGTTTATCTATGGTTATGTTGTTTGGGAATTTGCACATTTCATCTATCACTTTTTAGCGCACAAGGTTCGTTTATTCTGGTGCCTTCACGCAACACATCATAGCCCTGAGGAAATGAATCTTAGTGTAACTCACGCACATTTTTTTTTAGAAGCACCGTACGCTGACTTTATACGGACTTCCATCTGTATTTTAATGGGATTAGATCCGATCATGTTATTTACCATTATGTTTATAGATGGAACTTATGGTGCCTTTATTCATGTTGGTGAAAATTTAATCAAGGACGCCCGTTTTGGCTTTTTGAACAAAATTATACTGACCCCATCCCACCATCGAGTTCATCATGCGAGAAACCCTTTATATTTAGATACAAATTATTGTAATCTATTGAATATTTGGGATCGGATTTTTGGAACCTATCAAGAAGAAACCCCAGATTTTGATATTGATTATGGTATCACAAGAGAAATCAATTCTGGTAGTTTTATACAAGTTTATTTCGGTGAAATTATTTATCTCACCAAAGACGTAATTTATGCACCAGGTATTTTAAATAAACTGCGTTATATTTTCTATCCCCCAGGGTGGAGTCATAAATCTGATTCTAAAACTGCAAAAATGATACGCGATTCTTATTTAAAAAAAATCTAAGTCAGTAAAATGCTTTTAAGCACCGTTCTGATAATTTAAATTGTAAAAAAGTGAATTGTCAGTAAAATTCAAAGTAAATTATTTAAACACTATATTTGATAAAAATCACATTATGAGCAGTAAGTTTTTTGGAAACAGTAAAGTAAAAGGAACTCAAGGAGAGAAAAATAAAAAAGTGGTAACTCCTAGAGCTGCCAAGAGAACAACTGCTGTTCGCAAAACTGGTAGAGGAAAATAATTTCACTCAATTTTTGAATGTTCTTTCCATAAACTTTATATTTATCAAGCCATGAACCAATTAAAATTTTTGTTGTTTTTTGCTTTCATTTCAGTTCAGTTAATTGGTCAACAATTACAAGAGGTAGAATTCAATTACTTAACGGAATTGCCTTTTCAAACTTCGCAAGACTCAGAATATTTTCATTTAGAGACAACGATGATGATTCGAGGAATTACCAACGATATATTTAATTATGCTAAACAGTATAAAGATCAAAAGAGTGATGTATTGTTTAAATTAAATTTTAAGAGTAAAACCGGAGCAAGTGTATCTATTGATTACGCCGTTAATGCCAAATCAAGAACCTCATATTTTAGCTCAACTGATAAAGCCAATTTATTTAAAAAAGACACCTACAATTGGATTAATCGATCCTTCCGATCGAACATTCCTTTTGAAGATTAAATTATCAGCCTATAGTTGGAATACTAATTTTCTCAATTTTTAGTCATTTAAATGAAACTTCATTACCTTTTGTGAATCAACTTAAACACAATGACTACTAAACACTCTAAAGTCTACTGGAAAACAAATCTTAAATATCTAGCCATACTCCTTCTTATATGGTTTACAGTTTCTTTTCTTTTCGGAATTGTCTTAGCTGAGTCACTTAATCAATTTCATATTGGAGGATTCCCTTTAGGATTTTGGTTTGCTCATCAAGGAGCAATTTACACCTTTGTAATTTTAATATTTGTTTATGTTTATCTCATGAATCGGTTGGATAAAAAGTTTGATGTTGACGAAATTTAAAACACAAATTTTATGAATGCTCAGTCATGGACCTACCTCTTAGTTGGGGTAACATTTCTTATATACATTATTATTGCAATTATTTCACGAGCAGGCTCTACTAAAGAATTTTATGTAGCAGGAGAAGGAGTAAGCCCGATTGCAAACGGAATGGCAACTGCTGCAGATTGGATGTCAGCAGCTTCGTTTTTGTCAATGACCGGATTGATCGCATTTATGGGATTTTCTGGAGGACAGTATCTAATGGGATGGACTGGTGGTTATGTATTGCTGGCTCTTTTACTGGCTCCGTATCTAAGAAAGTTTGGAAAGTTTACAGTTCCAGACTTTATCGGAGAACGCTATTATTCAAAAAATGCAAGACTCATTGCATTGATTTGTGCCTTGTTTGTTTCGTTTACCTACGTTGTAGGACAAATGAAAGGGGTGGGTGTTGCATTTGCACGTTTTCTAAATGTTCCTTTTGATACCGGAGTCCTTATCGGAATTGGAATTGTTTTCTTTTACGCGGTTTTGGGAGGAATGAAAGGAATTACCTACACCCAGGTTGCTCAATTTTGCGTTCTTATATTTGCATTTACTGTACCTGCCATTTTTATATCCTTACAAATGACCGGAAATCCGATCCCTCAACTCGGGTTTGGTTCTCGTGGAACGGACGGTGTTTTCTTAATTGAAAAGTTAAACCAGCTATCTGTAGATCTCGGTTTTGATTCCTACACAAATATCGACAAGAACAACCTGGTTAATATGTTTTTTATCACAGGAGCTTTGATGTTTGGAACAGCAGGGCTGCCTCACGTCATTGTAAGATTTTTTACAGTACCTCGGGTAAAAGATGCCCGAATTTCCGCTGGATGGGCTTTGTTATTTATAGCCATACTTTATACAACTGCACCAGCTGTTGCTGTATTTGCACGAACAAATATTCTCAATACATTATCAAATGCTTCTTATGAAGAAGTTCCAAGTTGGTTTACAAATTGGGAAAGTACAGGTCTATTGTCTTTTGATGACAAAAATCAAGACGGTACAATACAATATGTTGCAGATCCTGTACTAAATGAACTTACTGTAGACCAAGACATCATTGTACTGGCGAATCCTGAAATTGCGAATCTACCTGCTTGGGTCATTGGTTTGGTTGTTGCTGGGGGATTAGCAGCAGCACTTTCAACAGCTGCAGGTCTATTATTGGTTATTTCAACCTCAATTTCTCATGATTTGCTAAAGAATTATTTAAAACCAGATATTAGTGAAAAGGGCGAATTGTATTCTGCCAGAGTTGCTATTGCCGTTGCGGTGGTAGCTGCTGGTCTAGCAGGTTTGAACCCACCCGGTTTTGTAGCACAAGTTGTTGCACTTGCTTTTGGCTTGGCCGCATCTTCTTTTTTTCCAGCCATAATTTTAGGTATTTTTGATAAGCGAATGAATCGAGAAGGTGCTCTTAGTGGTATGATAGTCGGTATTATTTTTACAACTGCTTATATAATTTATTTTAAACCACAATTGGGAGGTCCTGGACTTCCTGAGAATTTTTGGTGGGGAATTTCACCCGAAGGAATCGGAACTTTGGGAATGATTATAAACTTTGGGGTTGCACTAATTGTCTCAAGAATAACAAGCCCACCACCTGACGAAGTAGTGGAATTAACAGAACGAATTAGAACACCTAGAGGGGCAGAAAATACTGCCGCTGCAACGCATTAAACCAATATTTGAATGTATCATGAGTCAAAAAATCAAAACCTTGTCTGGGTATTTTCAAGAATACCAAAAAAGCATTGAGGAACCTGAACAATTTTGGGGTCAAATAGCAGAAAAATTTGTCTGGAAAAAGCCCTGGGATAAAGTTCTTTCTTGGGACTTTCAGGGTCCTGACATCAAATGGTTTGAAAATGCAAAGCTGAATTTAACAGAAAACATCTTTGAGCGCCATCTTGCTACTCACGGAGAAAAAACCGCAATTATTTGGGAACCTAATGATCCTAATGAAGCTGAACGAAGAATCAGCTATAATGAATTATTTGCTCTCACCTGCCAGTTTTCAAATGCCTTGGAATCACAAGGAATCCAAAAAGGAGACAGAGTAATTATTTATATGCCTATGGTACCTGAGGCCGCTATAGCTATGCTGGCTTGTGCACGAGTTGGAGCTGTGCATTCTGTTGTATTTGCTGGTTTTTCATCCACAGCTCTGGCGGATCGGATTAATGATTGTCAGGCTAAAATGGTTTTAACCTCCGACGGTAATTTTAGAGGGTCTAAAAACATAGCGGTAAAGGCTGTAGTAGATGAAGCTCTGGAGAATACAGACAGTATTGAAAAAGTAATTGTCTATCAAAGAACGAATGTAAATGTAACCATGAAAGCAGGAAGAGATCTTTGGTGGCATGAGGTTATTGTAAATGAATCCAAAACGCATACAGCCGCAACTATGGATGCTGAAGACCTTCTTTTTATACTCTACACTTCAGGTTCTACAGGAAAACCAAAAGGGGTAGTGCATTCTACAGCAGGGTATATGGTCTATGCACATTATTCGTTTTTAAATGTATTTCAATACAATCAAAACGATGTGTATTGGTGTACGGCTGATGTCGGATGGATTACTGGACATTCCTATATTGTCTATGGACCTCTATTGGAAGGAGCAACAACTTTGATGTTTGAAGGTGTACCAACCTACCCCCATGTAGGAAGATTTTGGGAAATTGTTGACAAGTATCAAGTCAACCAGTTTTATACTGCACCTACAGCCATTCGAGCTTTACAGGCCTACGGTTTAGAACCACTAGAATCTTATTCCTTAGATTCGTTGAAGGTCATAGGATCGGTAGGAGAGCCTATCAATGAAGAAGCATGGCATTGGTATCACGATCATATTGGGAAAGGGAAATGCCCATTGGTAGATACTTGGTGGCAAACAGAAACAGGAGGTATAATGATTTCACCATTGGCAGGGATTACACCCAATAAACCTGCTCATGCTTCTTTGCCGCTTCCGGGAATTCAACCTATAATTGTAGATGCCGAGGGGATTGAACTCAAAGGGAACAATGTTGAAGGCAATTTATGTATCAAGTTTCCTTGGCCTTCAATATTACGAACCACGTATGGAGATCATAACCGCTGTAAAGAAACATATTTTTCCACCTACCCAGGATTGTATTTTACGGGAGATGGTGTTAAACGAGATCACGACGGTTATTTAAGAATATTGGGAAGAGTAGATGACGTTATTAACGTTTCTGGTCACAGAATGGGTACTGCAGAAGTAGAAAATGCAATAAACGAACATCCTAAAGTCATTGAATCTGCAGTTGTTGGTTTTCCTCATGATATTAAAGGACAAGGTATTTACGCCTATGTCATTTGTGATAGAGAGGGTAAAACGGAAGAAGAACTCATGCAGGAGATTAAAGATACCGTCAGAAAAATTATTGGACCTATCGCTAAGCCCGATGCTGTTCAAATAGTACCTGGATTACCTAAAACACGTTCCGGAAAAATCATGCGTAGAATTTTGAGAAAAGTTGCTAGTAAAGACATTTCAAATTTGGGTGACACCTCCACCTTGCTCAACCCTGAAATTGTGAATCAAATTATTAGTGGAGCAGGTCTTGATGAGGTCTAGTCTTCTGAGCAGAACTCATCACCAACATTAAAACGTTCATAGCTCTCTTTTGTAACACTTCCTTGGCGTACACCATCGTCCGGGATGCTTGGAGTATCAATATCTCCGTATGATCCAATATTATCGTCTGTTTGAAGTACAAAGTAATAATTACCGCCTTGGGTAACTTTTTGAATGATCTGTCCACACCGACTGTCCTCTTTTTGGCAATTTAAAAAAAGTATAATAAAATTAAATATCAGTAGTTTCTTCATTTGTGTTGTAACGATTTAAAAAATGGAATTAAGTCTTCCAGTTGTAAAGCTCTTGAGCCTTTTATGAGTACAAGATCGTATTTCCAATTTGTGTAATCTATGGTTTTTTTGAATCCATCAAGATTCTTAAATTTTAAAATGCGCTCATCTACGAAACTAGTTGCATTAAAATGCGCCCCTATAACAATAATTTTAGTAAAAGAAAATTTGAGGCAAAGAGCAACAATATGCTCGTGTTCCTCCGCTGAAGAGATTCCCAGTTCCATCATGTCACCCAAGATTACAACCTTATTTAAGCTTGTTTTATTTTCAAAAGCTTGAAGTGCTGCAAGCATACTAGTTGGATTGGCATTGTATGCATCAAGAATGTATTGAGTATTTTGGATTTTAATGATTTGAGAACGGTTATTTTCAGACACAAAATTAGAAAGAGCCCTTTGCATTGCATCCATTGGAACTTCAAAAAGTGTTCCAAAGGCAAGTGCTGCAGCAAGATTGCTTAGATTGTATGTGCCATAGAGTTTTGATTGAAAGTTTTGACCTTCAAAGTTAATTTTAATTCCCTCTTCGTTTGATTCAAGGGCTTCCCATCTAAAATTAGCTTTTTCTGTTTGACCAAAACTTGAAACTTTATACCCTTGAGTTTGTTTAACTTGTTCTGAATCATCTCGATTGATTAAAATATTTTGTCCATTATTGATCAGTTGTCTGTACAGTTCTGATTTTGACCGAATGACTCCTTCCAAGCTTCCAAATCCCTCGAGATGAGCTTTTCCATAATTGGTAATAAATCCCCAGTTTGGTTTTATAATTTCTGATAATTCTGCTATTTCGCCAGGATGGTTTGCACCCATTTCGATTATTCCAATTTCATGATTAGGTCTAAGCTCTAATAGCGTTAAGGGTACTCCAATATGATTATTTAAATTGCCTTGAGTAGCAAGTACATTGTATTGGGATGCTAATACCTCCCGAATCAATTCTTTGGTTGTTGTTTTTCCATTGCTCCCAGTGAGGGCAATCAAAGGAGTGTTTAGTTTTTGACGGTGATAGGTTGCTAAATCTTGCAGTATATTTAAGGTATTGTCTACTAGAATTACGTTCGCTCCTCTTAATGTTAATTTTGGATTATCAATAACAACGGCTGAAGCCCCTTTTTTGAGTGCTTGCTCTGCAAATTGATTTCCATCAAAATTTGGACCACTCAGTGCAAAAAATAAAGCTCCTTCTTTTAACTTTCGTGTATCTGTACAAATTCCTACTGCGTTTAGAAAGAAAGTATAAAGCGTTGCTATTTCCATGGTAAAAAAAAGCATCTTATACTTAAGATGCTTTTAGATTTTTATTATCCGCGTCTTTTGTGGCGGGCTGTCTTTTTGACTTTACTTTTAGATCCCAATCTTGACATCGCACAACGGAAACCAATGTAGTCTGTTGCAATGTACTGAGGGAGGTATCTTCTTTGGGCAGGATCTAGCCAATATGCTCTGTCTTTCCATGAACCTCCTTTGTAAACTCTTACTTCATCTGTAATTAATGTTGTTCTTTTAGACGAGGCGTCGATTTCTCTAACCACTGCGTCACCGTCATAGCTTACTTTAGGAAGCTCAGGAGCATCATACATCAATGAAGTTTCAGATTTTTTTTCACCACCGTCGTTATCCGACGCACCAGAAGCATAGCTTCTAGAAGATTCTACATCACCATCTCTAAAATTTCTGTTGTCACTTTCTGAGAAATTTTGACGAAGGAAAGTCTCTTCCTCATCAATCGCAACTTGTGCTAATTCACCAGGCAGTTTTTTAAGTAAAACTTTTCCATTAGGCAAGGTATCAAATACTAATTCATCTGGAGAAATTGTTATAGCTTTACCGTCTTCACCTATGACGTTTTTCAAATAAACATTACCACGATAATAGTTGAAGTCATTTGCTTCATCATCAACAATAGGTCTGTAAACATCAGAAACCCATTCGGCAACATTACCAGCCATATCGTAAATTCCAAAGTCGTTTGGAGGGTATTGTTTTACTTGGATAGTGATATCTGCACCATCGTCAGACCAGCCAGCTATTCCTCCGTAATCTCCTTTTCCTAATTTGAAATTTGCGAGTTGATCCCCTTCTGTTCTTCGATCGCTAGATCGAGTGTATTCACCAGACCATGGATATTTTTTCTTACCTCTATAAGTATTGTATTCTCTATCGCCAACTAGGGCTAAGGCAGCGTATTCCCATTCACTTTCAGTTGGTAGTCGGTAAGAGGGGAGTAAAATTCCTTTTTCTACTCCAGCATAGGCCTTAACTATGGAGTCTCCTTTTTTCACTTCAGCCTTTTTACCGCTGATACTGTCCATTTTACCTCCATATACAGTTTCAGGACGCTTTAAGTAAGCTGCAGTATTAAAGGTGCTATTAGTTGCTACTTCAGTGTAGCGCACATCTTTTTGAACATAAGACTCTCGTTCAAGGATATATTCATTCACACGGTCAGTTCTCCATTCAGCATATTGGACAGCTTGAAGCCAATTCACACCTACTACAGGATATTCTGCATAAGCAGGATGACGTAAATAATTTGTTGTAAGTTCTTCAACATAACCCAATTGGTTTCTCCACACAAGTGTGTCAGGAAGGGCTCCTTCATAAATTTGTCTGTATCGAGCTTCAGTTGTTGGAAATACATATTCTAGCCAATCCAGGTATTCCATATACATAAGATTGGTAACTTCAGTTTCGTCTATGTAAAAAGACATGACATGCTGCTTGTTGGGAGTGTTATTCCAATCGTGCATAACATCGTCTTGAACCTGTCCTTTAGTAAAGGTTCCCCCTTCAACAAAAACAAGCCCAGGTCCCGTTTCTTGATCTTCAAATTCAACATTGAATTGGAATCCTCCTTTTTTAGAATTGATGTCCCAGCCAGTTGCTCTAGAAGCATTATTCCCTCCACCGCATGAAGCGATAACGAGAAGCCCTAAACAGGGAAGTAAAAATTGTTTGAATTGACTCAATTTCATATAGTTCGATCTTATTTTCAAAACATTATGCAATATACAAATAATCGTTTTCTTTAAAAGAAATGCGTTTCAATTAAATTTGTTTAGCATAGTATTCAACGTTACTTCTTTATAAATATTGTTTGTCAATGAGGTGATTCCATAAAAAAATTACCTTTTGAACAAGAAATCGTATTCCTTGACGTTTATAAAAGACAACTTAATTTAATAGTGAGACGTTTAAAAAACTATATTACATTGGTTATTGCCCTCATCTCTCTCGGTGTTTTTGGGCAGAATTCAAATCGTGTGATTACCACAGGAGTGCCCTTTTTGATGATTACCTCAGATGCGCGCTCAGCAGGGATGGGTGAACTTGGTGTTGCAACTCCGGCGGATGCGTATTCTCAGCAATGGAATCCTGCTAAGTACGCTTTTGCATCATCGGAAAAAGGAATTGGAATTAGCTATACTCCTTACCTCAGTAAATTAGTAGATGATATTTTTTTAGGAAACCTTACTTTTTATAAAAAGCTCAGTGATCGAAGCGCTTGGGCAACAAGCTTAAAGTATTTTAGTTTAGGAAACATCCAATTTAACGAATTTATTGGAGGCAGCATAGTAGATCAAGGGCAAGAGCGACCATCTGAATTGACGCTTGATGTATCCTATGCTTTAAAGTTGAGTGATCAGTTTTCCATGGCTGTAGGGGGACGCTATATACGATCAGATTTGAAAATTGCATCAGATGCGGATACCTCATCGGCAAATACTTTGGGAATTGATATTGCTGGATATTACCAAAGTAATCCTTTTGATTTTGGAAAAAATGCCGCGGTTTTCAGAAGCGGTATCAATATTTCCAATATCGGTCCTCGATTAAATTATGATATGGGAGGTCAAAAAAGTTTTATTCCTACCAATTTGAAAATGGGTTTTGGTTTGGATTTGCAATTTGATGATCAAAACAGTTTAGGGATTTATACTGAGTTCAATAAACTCCTGGTTCCAACACCAGTAGCGATAAACGATGATGATGGTGAGTTTTTAGGGTACCGTCAACCGGATGTTGATTTTCTAAAGGGTATTTTTACTTCTTTTAGTGATGCCCCAAATGGGCTGTCTGAAGAACTTAGCGAAATTACAGTTGCAGTTGGGCTAGAGTATTTATTTCAAGATGTTTTTTCTTTAAGAACGGGATACTTTAATGAAAGCCAAGATAAGGGGTCACGTCGCTATTTAACTTTAGGAGCTGGCTTTGATTTGAATTTTATGGATATTGATATTTCGTATTTATTTTCAACCTCTAACGTCCGCAATCCGTTAGAAAATACAATTCGTTTTTCATTGGCCTTAAATCTGGGAAATCCAATCCCTCAATCATCAGAGGAAGTTGCCAGTCAATAGAGGAATTTTTCTTTAAGAATAAATTACTGTGAATATTTCACCTTAAGGATAGAAATCAGTAATTTTGCACTCAGTAATCGGGATTATTTATTAGGATTTTATGAAGAAAGTAACAAAACAAACATATCTGGATTGGTATGAAAACATGCTCTTTTGGAGAAAGTTTGAAGACAAACTAGCCGCAGTGTACATTCAACAAAAGGTTCGCGGTTTTTTGCATTTATACAACGGTCAAGAAGCGGTTCTAGCAGGCTCACTCCACGCAATGGAAATTGGAAAAGACCGCATGATTACTGCTTATAGAAATCACGTTCAACCCATAGGATTGGGTGTAGATCCCAAACGTGTGATGGCTGAACTTTATGGTAAGTCAACAGGAACCTCTCAAGGACTTGGTGGATCCATGCATATTTTTTCTAAAGAGCACAAATTTCACGGAGGACACGGTATTGTTGGGGGCCAAATCCCACTTGGTGCAGGTATGGCCTTCGGAGACAAATATTTTGAAAGAGACAATGTAACGCTATGTTTCTTAGGCGATGGAGCTGCCCGCCAAGGTACCCTTCATGAAACTTTGAATTTGGCGATGTTATGGGAATTACCAGTAGTTTTTGTTGTTGAAAATAACGGATACGCTATGGGTACTTCTGTATCAAGAACGGCCTCTCACGAAGAAATTTGGAAACTAGGTTTGGGATATGATATGCCTTGCGAGCCTTGTGATGGTATGGACCCGGTTGCGGTTGCCAAAACCATGGATAAAGCCATTAAATTAGCCCGCTCTGGTGGAGGCCCTTCGTTTATTGAAATGAAAACCTATCGCTACAGAGGTCACTCAATGTCTGATGCACAGCATTACAGAACTAAGGATGAAGTAGAAGAATATCGTAAAATAGACCCTATCACTCAAGTAAAAGAAGTGATTTTATCCAAAAAATACGCTACCCAAGAAGAACTGGATGTAGTTGATAAGTCGATTAAAGAGCGCGTAGCAGAATGTGAAAAATTTGCAGAATCGTCACCTTACCCAGATTTGAGTCTGATGTACGATGCCGTTTACGAACAAGAAGATTACCCTTTTATTAAACACAAATTATAGGAGATGGCTGAAATAATAAACATGCCGAGGTTAAGTGATACCATGGAAGAAGGGACTGTAGCCAAGTGGTTTAAGAAAGTAGGTGACACGATCAATGAAGGCGATATATTGGCCGAAATTGAAACGGATAAAGCCACAATGGAATTCGAGTCATTCAACGAAGGACAATTACTGCATATTGGTATTCAAGAAGGAGGAACTGCTCCGGTTGATACCCTACTTGCTATTATCGGTGAAAAAGGAGAAGATATTTCAAGTATTCTAAGTCCTGAAGAAACAACTGATAATCAAGCTGAGGAGAGTACAGTGAACCAAGCTGACATAGCAGTAACTGCAGCTCCAGCAGAGATCCCTGAAGGTGTTGAGGTAATTAATATGCCTCGCTTAAGTGACACCATGGAAGAGGGAACTGTAGCCAAGTGGAATAAAAAAGTTGGAGATGCGGTTAATGAAGGGGATATATTGGCTGAAATTGAAACCGACAAGGCTACTATGGAATTTGAATCTTTCCATGAAGGTACCTTATTGCACATTGGTTTGAATGAAGGAGAGTCTGCCCCAGTTGACAGTGTTCTCGCCATTATAGGTAAAAAAGGAGCAGATATCACTGGAGTACTAGCCGCTCAAGCGCAGTCAAGTGTCGCTGCGGAAGCACCAACGCCCAAGGGAACTCTTGCTCCACCACAACCCGAAGTAATAACGGAAGTAAAAACAACTCCTCAACCAGCACCTCCTCCAGTAGCTAAAGCAGCATCAAACGGGAGGATTGTCGCTTCCCCTTTGGCTAAAAAATTAGCTACCGAAAAAGGGATCGATCTAACTAGAGTTCAAGGGTCTGGAGATCATGGAAGAATCGTAAAAAGAGATATTGATAACTATCAGCCACACGCAGGCGGTGGAGTTCAGGCTTTCACTCCTAGCGGAGTAGAATCGGTTACGGTGTTAGTCAACTCTCAAATGCGAAAAACCATAGCCAAGCGTTTATCGGCCTCAAAATTTTCAGCGCCACACTATTATTTAGGAGTTGAATTTGATATGGATAATGCCCTTGCTTTCCGTGCACAATACAACTCAATCCCGGATACCAAAATATCGTTTAATGATATTGTGGTCAAAGCAGCAGCCCTTGCTTTAAAACAACATCCTCAGGTCAATGCCAAATGGGAAGATCAACAGATTACCCAACACCATCATGTTCATGTTGGGGTAGCCGTAGCTGTTGAAGACGGTTTGGTGGTACCTGTAGTTAAATTTACTGATGAGCAAACTCTACCACAGATTGGATCAGCTGTAAAAGATTACGCAGTTCGTGCACGAGATAAAAAATTAAAACCCGATGAAATGGACGGAAGTACCTTTACCATTTCTAATTTGGGAATGTTTGGAATACAGGAATTTACCTCCATTATCAATCAGCCTAACGGAGCAATCTTGTCTGTTGGAGCTATTGTTCAAAAGCCCGTTGTTAAAGAGGGTCAGATTGTAGTAGGCAATACCATGAAACTAACCCTCGCATGTGACCACCGCGTAGTAGATGGTGCAACGGGAGCACAGTTTTTACAAACCTTGCGTGCGTTTGTGGAGAATCCATTGACAATGGTGATTTAGAGGAACTCCTTTTTCTACTTCTATAATCTCTACGCGCATTTTGGTGGCTGCAAATTCAGTCTCAACTTGCGGACCTCCAAATGGCCAACCCGTACCAAGAG
>ENA-OUOG01002041-OUOG01002041.1-marine-metagenome-genome-assembly--contig:-NODE-2041-length-21873-cov-3.229583_pt1 | contig 21873 bp, 19 predicted proteins | sample MGYA00248635_ERZ508505 | MGnify/ENA primary metagenome ERZ508505 (study PRJEB26176, sample SAMN06267871) | marine metagenome | isolation source: Saanich Inlet, British Columbia, Canada | place: Pacific...
TCTTCCAGATCAGAAATACTGGTCTCAAACTGAACCTGCCTGTAGAGCTTGGTCGTTGATAATTCGTCGAGCATCGTAAAGCGGCATACACCTGAAAGACTGATCAACAACCGTCCATCACCAGATTCCTGACAGGCGGTTATTCGACCGATGCAACCAATCCTTGAAAGCGGTTGCTGGCCATCATCCCTGGGCTCAGCATTTGGTTTTGGCTGAATCATGCCGATCAGTTTATGATTTTGCATCGCATCCCCAATCATTTGGAGATAGCGCGGTTCAAAAATATTAAGTGGCAAATGGCCACCTGGCAGTAGCAATGCGCCTGTTAACGGAAAAATTGGTAGAATTTCCGGAAAATCGCTGGATTCATTGTACGAAACATTACCGGCCTGTATCAATTTCAGACTCACACTTCATCAAATTGGCTCCCTAATTGAAACATGTGTCACTAGTTCAGAAACTCAATAGGACTCGCCAGATTGTCACAGGATCATGTCAATTATGAACGAAATCAGAAGAATCAGGAGAAAAGCAGAGATGATAATCGACGGCGGGCAGAAACAGTAACCTCATCCGTCAGCCCCCATGCCTCAAAAAACTGCAGCAGTTGAGCTTTTGCAGCATCGTCATTCCAGCCTGGCTGGCGCTGAATAATTTCCAGCAATTCATCAGCAGCCTCTTCCCTTTTGGCAGCAGCGTTTAGGGCAATCGCCAATTCCAGTCTGGATTGATTATCATTCGGATCAGCGTTCACTTTCGCCACAAGTTCGGAATAATCATCCAATCCGGAAGCTTGCTCGGCCAGTTCAATCGATGAAACAAGTGAGACGATCTCCGGCGCATTCAACTCCACTTCATCCAATCCGGCAAGCAGACCCTTGGCACCCTCTAGATTTTGATCATCAACATAAAGCCTGCCCAGTGCAGAAAGCGCCAACAAATTCTTCGGATCCGCTATCAAAATCTGCCCATATATCTGTGCAGCGTCATCAAGTGCTCCCTGCTCTTCCAGCAATGCAGCCTGCTCAAGCAACATTTCGATCTGGCTGTCTTCATCACTCGGCCCGGCAACCTTTGCGATAAATTCCCTAATCTCACCTTCTGGCTTTGCACCCATGAACATGTCGGCAGGACGCCCGTTCACAAACGCAACAACCGCCGGAATGGATTGTATCCCCATCTGCCCGGGGATTTGAGGATGCTTGTCGATGTCCATCTTTACGAGTTTGACTTTGCCCCGAGTGGCCGCAACGGCGGCTTCGAGCGCGGGCGCCAATTGCTTGCAAGGGCCGCACCAAGGCGCCCAAAAGTCGACCAGAACCGGTCGCTCCTGCGAAGCTTGAACCACTTCCGGTACAAATTCTTCGGTTGATATGTCTTTCACAGCTTCTGCAGTTTGCGGACCAGAACCTGTACTCTGATCCTGTGGTGTTCCAAACGACACATTTGCACTATGTCCTGAACTGCCAAATCCATAATCATCATTACTCATTATGCTTCTCCATCACCCGAAACCTGAATGATCTCAGGCGCATGATTGACATGTTCAAGAAACCGAAGCAAATCCTCACGCTTGATTGTAGTGGTCGCTTCATTTGTAAGAGGGTGACAATTGATCTGATCATACCTCAGGAGAGGCTCATCTATAATCACTTTGACTTGGTTTTCAGTATCGTTCATTGGCGCAAAAGCAGTTACCGAGCCCGGTTTCACCCCCAACAATTCCATCAACGCTTCAGGCTTTCCGAACGAAACACGCCCGGACGCGCCAATCAAACCATGGATCTTATTGAGTTTGATTGCCGCCGTACCTTCTGCAACGAGGAGGAAAAAGTTGCCCTTCTTGTCTTTCAAAAACAGGTTTTTGGTGTGCCCGCCCGGAATATCCTGCTTGATCTTCGCAGATTCCTCCACCGTAAAGACCGCCTCATGATCATGGGTGGTCGTTTCCATGTTAAGCTCTGAGAGTAGATCAAGTAAGTCCTGTCGGGTGGCGGGCATTGGTATCTCCGTTTTTCACTGCTTTATGCAGGTGATGGCAATTTTTTCAAGCCAGCAAAAAATATAAAAACTTATAAACCTTGTTGAATAAAAGCTATTGCATTTCGGTTTAGGTTGCGTCATAGAAGTGGCTCGGAGCGTTTCGCGTAAGCGGGCGTAGCTCAGGGGTAGAGCGCAACCTTGCCAAGGTTTAGGTCGTGAGTTCGAATCTCATCGCCCGCTCCATTTTCTCAAATAAGCAACAGACCATTTTAAATGGACCACTTACTGGACTGGATACCAGTAGTTGGCGAGCGGTGAATCGCGCTTTATTACCACGAAGTTGTTCGCAAACACCCGGTAGCTATGGCTCCATTCTCCGTCCGGCCATTTGATCCGGATAGAGGCACGTTCTGCAACACCAAGCCCCACGTGCAAAAAGCCTAATCGGCCTGAGGCATGCCCCCCGCCAATTTGAACTTTACGGGTTTGTACTTTGTTCCCGGTTTTGATCGATATCAGAGCGCCGACTGCATCTCGGTTCTGATCTGCCTGGTTTAGTTCAATTCCAAGCCAATTGCCCATCGTATTTTTTCCACGATGTTTGCGGCTTCCGATATTTCGAAAAAGACTTGCATTTGCTTTTCGATTGACCACAACCAAGTCAACCATACCATCCATATTCAGATCAACAACAGCAGCACCGCGCCCCCTTGTACTCCTGGCTATCCCTGAATGGTTGCCAACTTCCCTGAACTGTCCATTAGCCTGCATAAGCAACAAATTGTCAGGATCAAACTCTGCAAAATCTTGCATCGCTTCAACGTTACCTTTGGCGATGAAAAGATCCTCTCTTCCATCATTGTTAAAGTCTGAAAATTCTGCGTGCCATCCAGTCGAAGGCTTGATCTCCCCGCCCGCATAAGGACGATGCGCCGTTGCACCTTTTTCATACGCTATGTCACGATAGGTGGGGCGCGGAGGATCATCAGTGGCCCCATCCAGTGTTTGCAGTTTTGTGTCCCCCATCGACGTTAGCGCATATTCCGGAAAACCATCCCCATCCATATCGGTTTCAGCAATGCCCATTCCCCAAATCATTACACGCCGCCATCCCTCTGCGGACCGATATTTGCGAGCAGGTTTTTCAGGCATTATTCTCCATAGTTGCTCCTCGCCACCCCTGTAATATTGCCTGTCATTGGTGATCCGAAGATCGCTTAATCCTGACCGGTTCCAATCTGTGAACATTATGGAAAGTGCGCAGTATCCCGGTGACAGAACTTGTGCTTCATCGTACTGGGGAACCACTGTTCCCTTTGGCCGAAAAAGAAAATTGTCGTGACAAGTACCCCATGGTGAGCCCGGCGCAGATCGGTCAACATAATTACCGAATGCAAGTGTTGGGAAAGATTGCTTCCCTTCAAACATCGCTGAAAAGGCGGTTGTCCATTCGCGACCTCCATCCATCCCGTACTTTGAGTTCGCAATTTTGAATTGGCAGTCTTTTTCAGCCTCCAAAAGATAGTTTTTGCCAACTCGCAAAACGACCAGGTCCTTCAATCCATCATTGTTGATATCAATTGGATAAAAGCCGGTGACGTTGGTTCTGGCCCGCTCAGGAATCGCATCTTCAACTTCAGAGAATTTCAGCCGCGATCCAGGTTTACTGATGTTTAGAAAAAGGGATGCAGGATTCGCACCACCTGCCAGCGCCAAGTCAGGAAAACGGTCACCATTACAATCAAACGCTGCAACGCCGCCACCAACATAATACTCCCAGGGGCCATCATATACATGAGAAATACCGGCTGTTAGTGACTCTTCCTGGAACACCGGAATGTCAGACAATACGCCATCCGATTCTGCCATCGCAAAACTGGCAAACAACAAGAAGCCGGCGATAAAGATTGGTCGCGCACTATTCATGTTCGATAACCAATGTTTTCAGATAGGCAATAATCGCGTTACGTTCTGAATCAACGAGGCCCAAATACCTCTTGCGAGCTTCACCAGCCTCACCACCGTGACCACGAATGGCTTCATCGAGTGTAGTCAGGTTGCCCCTGTGCCCATAAGGCGCTGTTGAGCCAACCCCCCACAGTTCAGTTGTTTGGAACTGGTCACGCTCCACAAAGCGTTGCGACAAGAGTTCATTTCCAAATACTTGAACCTTCGCATCTGAAATTTTATGCCGTTTCAAATCAGAAAAGAGAGGCACCATCACATGTCCCTCGTCGTTACGCGGCAAAGTCTTTATCCAGGAACGTTCTGCCAAATCATAGGTCGTTCCATTTTCAAGTTCAGACACCCTGAGCGTGCCCGCAACATCCAAAGGGCCCGGATCTGAAAAGAGCGTTGATTCCAACGGAAGCGCAGGTATGTGACATTCAGAGCAGCCAATATTCGCAAACAGTTCTTGACCTTGAGAGGCCATTTCTGCCCATCTTTGGTTTTCCGGAACCACTTGAATCGGTGGAGCGAGGGTCGCCTGCCAGGCAACCAAAGCAGATATATCGCCCGCAGTAAGTTCGGTTTCGACAGTATCTTCATCAAAGTCGGTTTCGCCTGTCCAGCGCACACTAAATCTCTCTAGTGCCTGCATACCATGATGATGGTTCATTGCATTTACTGTAAACTGCCGAATAGAGCTGAAGACACCTTTGTGACTGAAAGGCCTGACGTGCAAATCACTATCAACTCCTTCAACACCGGAAAGATCAACAGTGCCATCAGGGTTTGCTGCAAGATGACCGAACGAAACACCCTTGGTGACCAGTTTAACGACCACCGGTTCGTTGATGCGCTTTGCTTTGTGTAAACTTGCAGTTCGCAATTCAACCAAATCTCGCGTCATTTCACGAGCGAGCAGCTCCACCAAACCAATTCCCATTAAATGATTGGTATTCCGTTCGTTTGAGAACTGCGGATCAATCGAATCAAAATTCGCGTTCGTAAAACCCTCGGAAACAAACACGTTTGCAGTGCTGTGGCCCGCAGCGCCTACAATCGGATCATTATGACAACTTGAACACGCATTCGCATCAGGGCCAGCCAACCGCTGAAAATCCGATTGTGCTGCATATCGGCTCTTAGTAGGTAAGATGGCCTGGGTCGCCATCGGCCTGCCAAAGCCATCCTGTTTCGTAAACTTGCCGGTAAATAGAACTTCACCGGCATTTCGAAGTCTTGTCAGGCGATCAGCATCAAGCTGTCCTTGAAAATCAGCTATATCAATATGACGTTGAATGACCTTCTCTTCCCATGGCAATTCGTTGCCAAGCGAACTTCCCGTGAAACCTGCCAGCAATGCAAACAGCGCCAAACCCGTACCAAATTTGCGGTAGATGGACTTATCGTCAATGCCCATAATGTTGCCTGACAAACCCACGATTTAAACTCCTGATATTTTCGCAATGCCCAGTGCCAATACCCATTTGTCGAGGTCAGACAAACATTTGGCAAGATGACCGTCATAAACGAGACCCGGCTCGTTCTCCTCAACAAGCACGTCTGTAATCGCCTGGTGGCGCATATAAAGATTCTGCTGAATATGCAGCTGGATCGTTGGCAACATTAGATCAAGATATCTGATCCCTGGACCTGTGATCATCACTGGCATTTCTCCAAAAAGCGACAAGACGCGAGAAAGGCCAATACCAAGCGCTTCTGCTGCTTTTCGAAAAGCCAATTCAGCATGCAAATCGCCCGTTCTCGCTCTTTCAGCTATCTGATCCAGCGTCTTCAATGGGACTTGGCTGGCATTGATACTTTGTGCCGGCGCATCAAGCGCAGAACGCAAAATACCATAAAAGGCAGAATACGCTTCAACACAGCCCTGTTCACCGCATCGACAAAGTGGGCCATCCACCTGATGCACCATATGACTGAAAGCAGGCGCCAGTGATTCAATTCTTCCCGAAACTTCTTCTGTACAAATCCCCATGCCAATGCTGTTTCCGATAGAAAGAACTGCAATCTTGCGCGGCTTGGTGGCGGGGTGCTCCGAAGACTTGTTTTCGAGGTAAGACTGAGCAACAAATCTTGTTTCATTGGCCAGTTGGATGTCCGCTTTCCACATCGCGCCAAGTGCAGACCCAAAATTGATCTGTTCACTTCCGAACACTGGCGACCAAAGCAACACTGGTAGGTCAGGCGCCACAACTCCCTTGCTTGAGATTGAAATGGTTTTGATTTGGTCACAATCCAATCCACCTCTTTCAGCGAGCTTCTTGAGGCTGTCACTCAGACGAGAAACAAATGCATCGACGCTATCATTTTGTGGTGGACGAAGCTCATGGAGACGGTCTTTTAGTGTGCCGCCATAGTCGGCCAAAGAATACTCTACCGCATCGGAAGTGATTCTGACGATTGCCACATAGGCAGCAGCAGCATTCAATTCAAACAGAACACGCGGCCTGCCACGACCAGGCTTGCGAACTGGCTCCAAGCGATGAATAACATCTTCCGCTTCAAGGTCAGCAGTTATGGATGAAACAGTTGCCGAACTTAACCGGGTCCGCTTTGCAATCTCCGTATGCGATGCAGACTGAGCTTGCCGAAGGGCTGTTAGCACAAGTGCGCGGTTTTGTTGGCGCAACACATCTGTACTGGCAATCATAAGCATTCTGTAATCCGAATTCCCTTGAGCTGCAACAGAACCACCAGCCCATTGCTGTGATGTTTACGGGTGCAGTTTATACGCAAAAACCAGACTGACAATATTTTTCTTGACTGTCGAGAAAAATATTGTTTCTTATTCATCCTCAGAAAAGCAGTGGCCCCAATGTCGCTGGTTTTTTTGAAACGATGGAGGAGTTCAAATGAAAAAACTATTGCAAGTTCTTATGGCTACAGCATCCCTGACACTGGTTTCAGGCTTGGCTGCGCATGCGAAAGACAAAGTCATCGGTGTATCCTGGTCAAACTTCCAGGAGGAGCGCTGGAAAACAGATGAAGCGGCAATGAAAGCAGCTATTGAAGCAAATGGGGATCGCTATATTTCCGCAGACGCTCAACTTTCTGCTGCAAAGCAGTTGTCGGATGTGGAAAGTCTGATTGCGCAGGGTGCTGATGCCTTGATTATTCTGTCCGTTGATTCCGGCTCTGTTGGTGCGGCAGTGGACAAGGCTGCAGCCGAAGGAATTCCGGTGTTGGGATACGATCGCCTGATCGAAGATCAAAGAGCATTTTACCTGACATTCGACAACAAGGGCGTGGGCCGCATCATTGCCGCGTCCGTAGCAAAGGTTCAACCAGCTGGAAACTACGCAATCATAAAGGGCGACAAGGGCGATCCAAACGCAACCTTTTTGCTTGAAGGCATGATGGAAGTGATCGGCGCTGATGTGGACGCGGGTAAAATCAAAATTGTATGCGAGACATTCACTGACGGCTGGAAGCCCGATAATGCTCAAAAGAACATGGAGCAATGCCTGACATCCCAGAACAATAATGTTGATGCTGTTCTGGCAGAAAACGACGGCATGGCTGGCGGCGTAATCGCTGCAAATGCCGCGCAAGGTTTGAACATTCCGGTTGGCGGTCAGGATGGCGATCATGCAGCACTTAACCGTGTTGCACGCGGCACCCAGGTCGTGTCTGTTTGGAAAGACGCACGCCAATTGGGTAAAGCGGCAGGCGATATCGCTGCCATGCTGGCAGATGGCAAAGCACTTGCAGATGTTCCTGGCGCGGTAAAATGGTCAGGCGGCGCAAATGGTGTTGAGATGAATGCTATATTTCTCGACCCAACTCCGATCACAAAGGACAATATGAACGTCGTTATTGACGCTGGTCATATTGCCAAGGACAAAGTGTGTGCCGGAGCAATCGCTGGCGTAAATGGCTGCTAAATTAGCCTGATAGTATAAAAGTTGGCCGCGTTGCGTTTCCGTCTCGCGGCCAACGGATTACCTCAAAACGTCCAGCACAATTTTAAGCTGGCAGCGAATCTAGTGAGCATTCAAATTGAACGATCAACATGGTCATGGCGCTGAAAAAGCTGAAAATGACGGCGCTTTTGTAAAATTTCTTAGAGCCACAGAAGTGGATGCACGTCTGCTTGGAATGATAGCAGCATTGCTTCTGATCTGGACCGGGTTTCACCTTTATGGAGAAATCGTCAACGGTTTTGGCGCGTTTCTAACACCACGCAATTTGTGGAATCTCTCGGTACAAACTGCTTCGATAGGCGTCATGGCAACCGGTATGGTACTGGTAATCGTTACCCGCCATATTGACCTTTCTGTCGGCTCCATATTGGGTTTGTGCGCGACCGCGATGGCAATTGTTCAGGTTTGGTGGTTGCCAGAATTGCTTGGCCTCGGACACCCGATGATTTGGATACTTGCAGGCATCGCAGGTCTTCTGGTCGGAACACTGATAGGCGCATTTCACGGTTTCCTGATCGCATATCTCAATATTCCAGCCTTTATTGTAACCTTGGGTGGGTTACTGGTTTGGCGAGGTACCACTTTCTTGTTGGCCAGAGGCGAAACCATTTCTCCCGTGGACAGCACATTTGCATTGCTGGGCGGCGGGCCATACGGCTCAATCGGCTTTTATGGCAGTTGGATCGTGGGCATTGTTGCATGTGTTGGCGTAATCGCAATTCTGAATATGGGGCGCCGCCAGCGTAAACGTTTCAAGTTTCCCCTGCGTCCAATGTGGGCAGAAGTATTTTTGGGTACCGTTGGGTGCGGATTGATCCTGGCCTTCGTTATTCTGGTTAACTCTTACCCATGGCCAAAGGGAATCGTTCGCCAATACGCAGAGGCCAACAACATAGACACACCGATAGGTGAAATCTTTATTGCACACGGCTTTGCAATCCCTGTACTCATTCTGATCGCCGTAGCTATTGGAATGACCTTTCTGACTTCCAGGACCCGGTTCGGTAGATATGTGTTTGCAATCGGTGGCAATCCCGAAGCCGCGGACCTGGCAGGTATCAACACGCGCTGGGTCACGGTCAAAGTCTTCGCATTGATGGGGTTTCTATGTGGGCTTTCTGCAATCATAGCAAGCGCACGACTGAACTCTGCTACCAACAATTTGGGCACGCTGGATGAGCTTTATGTTATCGCCGCTGCAGTCATTGGCGGAACTTCGTTTTCAGGAGGCATAGGCACGATCTATGGCGCTGTGCTCGGCGCAGTCGTCATGCAGTCGCTACAAACCGGCATGGTTTTAATTGGGTTTGATGCCGCCATTCAGCAGATGGTGGTCGGCAGTGTTCTTGTCGTCGCTGTGTGGCTGGACACGATTTATCGCAAGCGTTCGAAGTAGGAGAGTGGTTATGGAAAATGAAAAATCAACTCCGCTGGTGGAAATGCGCGATATCTCAATTGCCTTCGGAGGCATTAAGGCGGTTGATCACGCCTCACTGGATTTGAGACCCGGTGAAGTCGTGGGGCTTCTCGGACACAACGGCGCTGGCAAATCCACTTTAATCAAGATTCTCTCAGGCGCTTACAAGCGCGATGGTGGAGAGATTTTCATCAATGGGAGTAAAGTCGAGATCAACAATCCCAGAGATGCAAAGAAGCATGGCATCGAAACCATTTACCAAACGCTGGCCGTCGCCGACAATGTCGATGCAGCAGCCAATTTGTATCTTGGACGCGAACTGCAAACGGCATGGGGAACATTGGATGATGTTGCCATGGAAGCGGAAGCCCGTGCTGTCATGGGTCGCCTCAATCCAAATTTCCAAAGGTTCAAAGAACCGGTCAGCAAGCTATCGGGCGGCCAAAGGCAATCTGTTGCCATCGCAAGAGCAATCCTGTTCAACGCGCGCATCCTGATCATGGACGAACCAACGGCTGCTTTGGGGCCGCAGGAAACCGAACAAGTGGGTCAGTTGATCAAACAACTGAAAAAGGAAGGCATTGGAATTTTCCTCATCAGTCATGACATACATGATGTGTTTGATCTGGCCGACCGCGTAGTTGTAATGAAGAATGGTAAAATGGTCGGCCAAGCCAGCACGGCAGATGTTACCAAGGATGAAGTCTTGAGCATGATTATTCTTGGAAAGTGTCCGGAAGCAGCAATACCAGGACCAGGTGCAATCGCCACGTGATCCAGAACAAATATACGCGGTTCCTGATCGATTTGCCGTTTCTCTCTTCAACGGGTTACGTGGCATAAAACGCTTTTGTCCTACCAACTTTAATCTCGGATGGAATAGATGGATTCAAACTCAGCAATATACCCAAGCCTTCAAAACAGAACTGCTATTGTCACAGGAGGCGCGTCAGGCATTGGTGCGGCGATCGTCAGAGGATTTTGCAACCAGGGAACGCGTGTCGGATTTCTGGATTTGGATGAAACCGCTGCAGCGGATCTAATCGCAGAATTACCAAACGCTGAATTGGCATTTCACAAATGCGACCTGAGGGATGTAACGGCTGTACAGGAAGGCATCCGGAACCTGGAAGACCAATTGGGTGCTGCAACGATACTGATAAACAATGCAGCGCGTGATGATCGCCATTCCATAGATGAAGTAACATCCCAATATTGGGACGACCGTGTCGCGACAAACCTGAAGCACCAATTCTTCGCTGCTCAGGCAGTTTCCAAAAGCATGATCGCCGCAAAACGTGGCTCTATTGTTAACATGGGTTCGGTTAGCTGGATGATTGGACAGGGAGGCATGCCCTGCTACACGACTGCCAAATCTGCCGTCCAAGGCCTTACGCGTGCGCTAGCGCGAGACCTTGGTGAACACAATATCCGGGTTAATACAGTTGTGCCGGGTTGGATCATGACCGAACGGCAGAAAGAACTGTGGCTAACACCTGAAGGGGAAGCAGACATTTACAAACATCAATGTCTGAAGCGCAAACTTAGCCCAGAAGATGTTGCAAAAACGGTATTGTTTTTTGCTTCCGATGAAGCTGGCGCGTGCACAAATCAAAGCTATATTGTCGATGGGGGCTGGGTCTGAGATAAAGATATATTACCTCAGCTCCCGCTTGTAACTGGCTGCATCCAGTGTGAACCCGGCAATATGTTGCTTGGTCCAATTATAATTGAACCAAAACCGCTCTGTGGCTGTATCTCGAACCCGTACGCCCTGCGGCAATTCAATTGTGTCTACATCAGTGCGATCAAGAATCGACTTGAATAACCGTTTTCTAGTCTCATCATCCAGCATCGCAGCAAGATACATAATCTGATCTTTACCAACCAAAACAGGCACACCATCAACCGTCTTCTCAAGAATAGGCTCATTGGTTTCCAGCCATTCCCGGTACCGTGTGACATACCCGCCACTTTCAAGGGCGATGGGAGCATTCGGTCTAAGCGATTCCAGTTTTGAGACAACGCAGTCAAAATCAATCAGATCAGGGGGTAATGGACGAGGTATTTCCATATCACCAATCCGCGCCGCGCTCCGGGGGCCAACAACACAAATGGCATTGCTTTTAAAGAGTGCCTGTTTCAGATCATCCCCCATATGAACAAGCCCAGGAACAAAAACTACCTTGTAAGTAGACATGTGTTCAGTGTCTGAGGGCAAAAAATCAATAGACAAACCCAGACTGCGAAGTGTTTGATAGGTCTCAAAAATCAACTGAAAATAATTCAGACCCTTGCCATGTGGCTGCGTAACCCAAGAATAATCCGAGTCATAGTCGAATATTATTGCGACCTCTGCCTGAGCTGGTTGGACCTGATCCGCCATTTCAAGCTCAGCAATCACTGAGGCAATTTCCGCAACTGCTTCCGTTTCTTCACCGTCAGGTCTCAGCAAACCGGAGTGAAGCTGCTCTTGAGCAAATGGAAGTTGCCGCCATCGAAAATAGCTGACCACTTCAGCGCCGTGCGCAAAAGCTTCCCAGCTCCAGAGTTTCACCATTCCAGGTAGTGGGCTTGGATTATAAGGCGCCCAGTTCACCGGACCTGGTTGCTGCTCCATCACCCACCATCTGCCGTTTCCGACAGATCGATAGAGATCATGATGAAATGCCTGAAAATCACAGTCACCCTGATTTGAGAAATCCGCTTTATAGGTTTCGGATGCAGATATCCTGTCTTCCAGGAAGCCAAGTGGGTAACTGTCCCAGCAAGCGAAATCCAAATCCTTTCCAACCTGGAAATGATCAAAATCCGTGATCCTGCCCATGAAATTGTGTGTAATCGGCGCAGAACTATATCGCCGGATGATTTCAGTCTGCGCTGCATTGAAACTCACAACCTGATCTGATGAAAACCGCCGGAAAGCCAACTCATGTGCGGGATTTGCTTCTGTCACAGTCAGATTGGGTAGATCGACTTCCGAGAAGCATGAATACGCCATTGACCAAAAATGATTGCCCCAAGCCTCATTCAAGCGTTCAATTGAACCATAACGCGTTTTGAGCCAAATTCGGAACTCCTGTCGGGCATACCCACTGTAAGAAATCGTAGTATCATGGCAGCCATATTCATTGTCCGTCTGCCATGCAGAAACGTGCGGATTGCTGCCATATCGCTCCGCGATTTTGGCAACAATCTTTCGGCATTCCTCACGATATCCCTGATGGCTAAAACAATAATGGCGCCGTGAGCCAAACTTGCGGGGTTGCCCATTCCTGTCCACAGCAGTCATGTCAGGGTATTTATTTATCATCCAGCGAGGCGGTGTCGCAGTTGGCGTCCCCAGCACAATTTTGAGGCCTTCGCGACCCAGAATACCAATGGCATCATCGAGCCAGGAAAAATCATACTTTCCCTCTTCTTTTTCCAATTGCCCCCATGCAAACTCGCCTATTCGAACCCAGGTCAGGCCCATTGATGCCATGCGCTTCGCATCATCTTGCCATACTTCCCGCGGCCAATGTTCAGGATAATAGCAAACACCCAAAGTGCGTTTCATAGCATCAAATCCTGACGCGCGGTTCAGGAAGACCAACGCAGAGCCGCTCAAAAACGAATGTCTGACCATCACCTTTCTGCGGTTCTTTCAGTCCTTCGTTGGCACTCGTTACAAAGAGGGATGAAAGGTCATCACCCCCAAATGCCGGGCACGTCGTTTGCGAACCGGGACAGGATACTGCGCGCAAGAAGACACCATCAGGTGAATAACAGGCTACTCGAGACGCGCCCCATTGCGCATTCCATATGTTGCCGTCGCGGTCAGTAACGGCTCCGTCCGGATTGATTTTCTCAGCATTGAGATCAATCAAAACTCTTGGCTCCCCCGTCGGCCAGCCAGCCGAATCCAGAGGTTGATGCATGATCTGGCGTTTGGCCGTATCGGTGAAATAGGCAAACGCCTTATCTGGCGAAAAGCAAATGGCATTTGGAATAGTAATATCGGGGTAGAGCTTTTCCAATTTCCCTTCAAAGAAGCGATAAATTGCACCCGCATTTCGCTCCAATCTCTTTCCCATTGTTCCAATCCAAAATCCCCCCCAAGGGTCGGCTCTGCCATCATTGGATCTTGTGACGGGATTATTTGCCTCCAGTTCCATCAAATCATCCATCTGACCAGTGTTCACATCAAAACGGTGCAAACCTGTTTCAGATGCAATGATCAGATTATCCATATCAATCCAACCGGCCGCCGAAACGCACTGATCAAATTGCCATTCCTGTGATTTGCCATTCACACGCGTAAGCATCTTGCGATTAATAATGTCAACCCAAAACAACTGCTGGCGTTCAGGGTGCCACAACGGACCTTCCCCCAAAACACAAACACGTGGATCAAATACTTTAGCTTCCATGAATTCTCTGCCTCATTGCAGGTGTGCGAAAAAGTTAGCGTGCAGGAAACCGTGTTGCATGGCTGATTTATGTCGCATGAGATCTATTTGCCCAGGCCGGAAGCCAATCGCCATGCACGATAAGCATGTCATCTACCAAGGAACGAATTTGTCTCAAATCCAACTCTGCTGCCGTGTGCGGATCCATCATGGCGGCATGATAAACATGCTCGATGTTTTCATCAATCAAAGCCTTGACCGTCAGTTCCTGCACATTGATCTGAGTTCGCATAAGGGCAATCAACTGGGGTGGAATATCCTCAACCACCGACGGCTGGATGCCATTTTGATCCACCAGACATGGCGTCTCTACTGCAGCACCCATCGGCAATTGTGGCATTTGGCCGACATTTGGCAAATTCCCATAAATAGTGATGGGTGAATGCAAAGTAATTGCATTCATGATTTCAGCCGCAAACTCATGGCTTTTGGGAACGTCATCCATGGCGCCATCAAGTAAAACCTTTGCCTGGGTTTGCCATTCATCAATCTGCTCCACGCACCGTTTTGGGTACTCGTCAAGCGGAATGCCAAAGGTTTCTATCAGATCAGGTCTTCCATCCTTGATAAACCACGGCACATATTCAGCCAGATGCTCAGAGCTTTCTGTACAAAAATAGCCAAGATGCTCCATAACCTCATAGCGTACCTTATTGCCGCAACGTGGCATGAGCAGCGGGGGCTTTGGTAGTTTGCCAGATTGATAACCAGCACTCAGTTTGGGATACAGAGACAATCCATTGGCATCTTCCAAACGAAGAAAAAACGCCACATGATTCACGCCCGCAACGCGATAACGAATATTGCGTTCATCCATTTCAAGATCATGTGCCAGTTCCTGCACGGTATTCTGCACAGAATGGCAAAGTCCAACTTGTTTAATATTGGGGAACCGCTCGCTGATCGCCCAAGTATTGATTGCCATCGGATTCACATACTGCATGAGCAACGCATCCGGACAAACCAAACTCATATCTTCCGCCACAGCCCAAAGATGAGGAACCGTTCTCAGCCCTCGCATGATGCCGCCAACACCCAACGTATCTGCAATGGTTTGATGCAGACCATATTTTTTTGGAATTTCAAAATCAGTAATGGTGCACGGATCGTATCCCCCAATTTGAAAAGCTGTCACTACAAAATCAGCGCCTTCCAATGCTGCACGTTGGTTTGTATGCGTTTCCACGCTGGCACCCGTTCGCATCGTTTTGATTAACTGGTTTGCAACTACTTCTGATTCAGCCAGTCGCTTTTCATCGATGTCCATGAGTGCAATCGTTGCATCTTTCAAGGCATCAAAATGCAACATGTCGCCCACAATGTTACGCATGAATATAGTGGAGCCCGCACCAATGAATGCCAGTTTCATTATTTCACTGCTCCGAGGGTCAGCCCCGCAATAAAGTGTTTTTGCATGGCAAAGAAAATCATTACAGGCGGAATGGCCGCCATGATTGCAGCGGCAGAATACAGGCTCCAGCTTGTCAGATACTGACCCTTGATAGATTCCATGCCTGCCGTGATGGGTTTGGCGGACTCATCAGTTGTTAGCACCGTCGCCCAGAAGTATTCGTTCCAGATGAAAGTAAAAATCAATACGGCCAGGGCCGCAAGAGCCGGTCTAACCAAGGGAAGCACGATGTGCCAAAAAATCCTGAATTCCCCAACCCCCTCAATACGCGCGCTCTCGATAAGCTCATAAGGCAAAGCCTTTATGAAATTACGCATAAACAACGTGCAGAAGCCAGTTTGAAAAGCCGCATGAAACAGGATCAGCGCCCAGATAGTGTTGTAAAGGCCCAGATTGCTGGTGAGGTTTCGAACCGGGACCATGAGAATCTGAAATGGTACAAAATTTCCAGCCACAAAAATCAGAAACAGAGGCACCGCTACATTCGATGAAGCAAATGGAAGTCGCACACGATAGATCGCAAGCGCGTAACCTGCCAGACATGCAAGTGAAATGGAAAGTATGACAGTAGGAACCGTGATCAGGATCGAATTCCAGAAAAATTTCAGCGCTTCCGTTTCTGCAAGCACTCTGCCGTAATTCTCAAGCAAAAGGAAATCGCTTGGAACTCCGAAAACATTGCCAGAGGCTATGTCTGCTTCGGGACGCACTGATGTCATGAAGATCGCGATTAGGGGAAGCAACCATATGAAAAGAGAGATTGGTACCAGCAGTGTATAGCTACCACGTATAAACGAGCTGGATTTCTGAACAGGCCTTGGAAACATCCTCTACCTTTTCTCGTCCTGATACATTCTAAACAGAAAATAGCTGATATAAACCAGCATGATCATAAACAGGACCGATGCAATTGCGGAACCATATCCATATCGGAAGCCGAATTCACTCAATGCCGTTTCATACATATAATAAGCAAGCACATTGGTTGAGCCAGCCCCCGGCCCCCCTGCCGTCATGATGGCGACCATATCGAATGACCTCAATGCGCCGATAACAGTAACAACGACCGCAATGAAAGTTGCAGGTTTGAGTTGTGGCAGCACAACATGCCAGAGCATTCTCCAACCCTTTGCCCCATCAATCCGCGCAGCTTCAATTTGGTCAGGCGACACATTGTTTAACCCTGTAAGATAAAGGATCATGCAATAGGCAATCTGCGGCCAAAGACCCGCAGCTATAATGCCGTATGTTGCATATTCTTCACTTGCTAAAAGCGCAGGAGGCGCGACCGAACAGCGGGATGACACATTGCCAACAATGTTTATGACTTCCTCACAAAACATGAACTTCCAAACCTGCCCAACCACACCAAAATCCGGGTTGTAAAACCAGCCAAAAATTAACCCAACAACAACTTGGCTAATCACAAACGGAAAAAAGAACAACGACTTGTACAAACGCATTCCTGCCGTTGTTTGATTGAGGAAAAGTGCAATGAACAATCCAAGGGGAACAGCGACCATAAACAATAGTAGCCAGGCAACATTATTTTTAAGGGCTGTCCAGAACTTGGCGTCCGTCCAAAGTTTGGCGTAATTGTCCAAGCCTACCCATTCTGCAGTCCATGTCCCATCAGGTCGATACAGGCCATCCCATTGGTAAAGGGAAATCCATAGGGACTGAAAAATGGGAACAACAACATAGGTCAGAAAGAAAATCACGGCCGGCAAAAGAAAGAGCCAGGGGATGATTAACATGCGGTTTTTTTTAAAAAATAGCTGAGTCCTGCCATCGACTGACTGATATCCACTTTCAGATGCCAATGCCATTAAGACCCTTCCCCGCTTCAACCTACAGCACGGTCATGCCGACGATCTTCTTGCTGAAGTTCGATTAGACTTTAATGTAACGGAACGTATCCGGAGCATTTTTGCTCCGGATACAGTGATACTATTACTTATACACGTCCTTCTGGACAGCATCCAGGCGCTCCGTAATCTCACCCAATTTGGATGGGTCGTTCATGAACTGTTGGAAACCCTCCATCCCTGCTTTCGCCATTTCAGCGGGTGCATCACGATCATAGAACTGGGCAAGGCCAGCTGCGGTTGACAGGGTTTCGAACCCTTCCTGCAAAAATTTGCTCTCGCCCACTTCTGACTTCGCATTGGGAGGAAGTTGACCGATCTTTTTGTTCCAGGCGGCCAAGATTTCAGGCCTTGCAATGAAGGACAAGAACTTCTTGGCATCTTCCTTGTTCTTGGCGTTTGCCGGAATGAAAAATGCATCTGCTGGCGCTTCTTCTGCACGCGGCAAGCCAGGTGTAATTTCAGGGAATTGGAAGTAATCAATCTGTTCCTCTGTCAGCCCTGCATCCTTCATGCCGGAAACTGCAAAATTTCCCATGACATACATGGCTGCATCACCATTGGCGAATGGCGCCAATGCATCTTGCCAGGACATGGTCGAATGATTTGGCACAAAGGTGCAGCGCTCAATCATCGTTTTCCAATTGGCAAAGGTTTTTTGAATTCGCGGATCAGAATAAGCAATCTTGCCCGCAGTTAGATCGTTATGAACTTCATAACCGTTTGTGCGCAGGTTCAGGTAGTCAAACACGCCTGCTGCAGTCCATAGAAACTTGGTGCCAATGGTAAAAGGTGTAACACCAACCTCTTTCAGCTTGTCACACATGCCAAGCATCTCATCCCATGTCTTGGGCTCTGACAAACCAACCTTGTCAAAAATATCTTTGCGGTAATAGACGCCCCATTGATAATACGAATAGGGTACGCCCCACTGCTTCCCATCGCGTGTCATGGTAGGCTTAATCGCATTGAAGTTTGTTGAGAGGTTCGGATCAGAAGCCCACATATCCGAAAGGTCCATAAACAATCCGGCATCAACAAATGGCCCCATACGGTTGCCCGGATACCAACTTGTAACATCGGGAGCATCCGCTGTTAGGAAGTTGCCAATAGCGGTTTTGTGTGCCTCGCGATCATTGATGGAAACATTGACCGTCACTTCCGGGTGAGCCGCTTTAAAGGCCTCTACAGCGGCTTCAAAACCTGCCTTTGGATCGGGATTGGTATCGTCAAAGATGATATTCAGTTCACCGGCTGATGCAGAAGCCGATGCACATAAAGAAATTGCGGCAGCCGCCAGAATAGATTTTGATTTTTTAAGCATAATTTCCTCCCTGAAACGATGTCACGCTGCAACGTTTTGTTCCAAATAGTGGAACACGCTCTCAACTATTGAAATTCTAGTTTGAGGGTCATAAGCTTGTCAAATCAAAATATGCGCTCAAAAACATGCTCCAATCGTTGAAAAGAAGATGCCAGAACAACCATTGACAAAGCCCGGAGCTCCGATTGGAACTGTCGGCAAAGCAATGACTGTTTTAGAACAGGTTGCGGATTTTGAACGCCCCGTGAGATTTTCAGAGTTGTTAGAAAAGAGCGAGCACCCGAAAGCCACGCTCTACCGTTTACTCAACACTTTGACACAACAGAAAATGCTGGCCTACGATCAGAAATCACAAACCTATTGGCTCGGGTTAAAACTGGTTCGTCTCGCAAGCTTTGCCTGGGCGCAGTCTTCTTTAGCAAAAATAGCATCAAGCACCTTGAATGAACTGGCAACACTTTCGGATGAAACAGTTCATCTTGCTCAAATGGACTCTGGTCAGGTCCTTTTTATCGACAAGATCCGTCGGGCGGGAAATTCTGAAACACTCGCACAGATCGGTCTGGTTGCGCCCGCACATTGCACAGGCGTTGGCAAAGCAATACTGGCGCATTTACCTGAGAAGAGATTAGAATTTGCCATGAACCAGCAAACCTTTTTCAGGTTCACACCCAACACCTGCTGCACCAGGGAATGTCTTCATTCAGAATTGGAAACAATTAGAAAAGAAGGCGTCGCATTTGATCGTGAAGAACATGAGTTGGGGGTTATATCCATCGCCGCACCCATATTGCGAGAAAATGGCCGCCCACTCGGTGCGCTTTCCATAGCTTCCTCTACCAGCAGAAACACGCTGGACAGCATTTCAAAATACCGTTCACACTTGTTGAAAGCCGCTGATACGATCGCAAAAGACGCAGAAGTGTGGAATTTTCCGCAGACAAGTTGACGGGGAGAGATTGGATGCCGGGAGTTGAGATAACAAATGTAAAAAAGAAGTATGGCGACACACAAGTCATCCACGGCGTGGATTTGACGATTGAAGAGGGTGAATTTTGCGTGTTTGTAGGCCCATCGGGGTGCGGTAAGTCCACTTTGTTGAGAATGGTTGCAGGTTTGGAAGAAACGACAGCCGGATCCATTATCATCAATGATCGGGATGTTACGCACGCAGAACCTTCGGAACGTGGCATAGCAATGGTGTTTCAGACCTATGCATTGTATCCGCACATGACAGTTCGAGAGAACATGGGCTTTGGTCTGAAAATGAACAAAGTACCCAAAGAGGAGATCGCTCGGAAGGTCGCTGAGGCGGCAAAAATCCTCAAGTTGGAAGATTATCTGGATCGCAAACCCGCAGCTTTATCTGGCGGTCAACGCCAACGTGTTGCAATTGGCAGGGCAATCACGCGCGGACCTGACGTGTTTCTGTTTGATGAACCGCTGTCAAATCTGGATGCAGAACTGCGTGTCGGGATGCGTGTTGAGATCGCGCGACTTCACAAGGAATTGGGTGCAACGATGATTTACGTCACCCATGACCAGGTTGAGGCAATGACCTTGGCAGACAAGATCGTTGTTTTGAGAAATGGCCTGATCGAACAAACTGGCACACCCATGCAACTCTACCAGGACCCCGACAATATGTTCGTTGCCGGTTTTATAGGTTCCCCGGCTATGAACTTTCTGCACGGTATCGTTACAAAAGATGGCGTGGAAATACCGGCTCTTGGAAACAGGCTGGTCAAAACAAAACTGGATCTTCCCGATGTAGGGTGTGAAGTGACCGTAGGAATTCGCCCGCAAGACATATCAATAGTCTTCAAAAAATCAGCTATAACCCTTGATATAAGGGAGAGATTGGGCGGCGTATCTTACGATTACCTGACCGCACCAACCGGTGAACGAATTATAGCTGAAGTTAAAGACGATGCACCTGCGGACGAAGGAAGCACAGTTGCAGTGGAATTTCCCAAAGATCGAGTTTTCCTGTTTGACACCAACACACAACAACGTATCCGTTAAAATGCGTAGAGCGTGATGGATTCAAGCCAAAACACTATGGAGATTTCCGGCGGAAACCTTAGAGCGCAAATCATTGCTCGCGGTGCCGCATTAACTGGCCTCTATATAGATCACCATCCCAGATCCCTGATTCTGCAACATAAGACCACTGATGCGTATACCTCTAACGAAGCCTATCTCGGATCCATCGTCGGCCGATTTGCGAACAGGATCAAGGATGCAAGCTTCACCCTGGAAGGCAAAGCACACAAACTGAATGAAAATTGGCTGGGCCGACATTGCTTGCATGGAGGTAGATTTGGCATTGCGCATCAGAACTGGCGCGTGGAGAACAAGACGACAAATTCGGTTTCTCTGAGTGTTACAGACTACGAGAAGACAAGCGGTTTTCCCGGTGATTGCGAAATTACGGCGCAATACTTAATTTTGGAAAACTCGATTTTGCAGATCCACTTGACTGCCACAAGCACCGAAACAACACCCTGTTCGATCACAGCCCACCCATACTTCAATTTGGGGTTATCCAACACAGTTTCAGATCACATCCTCCAAATACCAGCGAACCATTATTTGCCAGTTGATCATGAAGGCATTCCCACAGGCGAATTACGGGATGTTGAAAACAGCCCGTTTGATTTCAACGACCCCAAATGCATCTCTGAAATCGAGTTTGACGAGAACTTCTGTCTTTCGAACAATAGAGAAACCCTAAAAAAGGTGGCGGAAGTCCTTTCGCCAGAAACCGGAATCCGAATGGAAGTTTGGTCGAACGAAACAGGCGTCCAATTTTACAATGGCGGTGGATTGAAGAAGCCGTTCGGCAAATACCAAGGCTTATGCCTTGAACCGCAGGCATGGCCAGACGCACCCAATCAAAAGCCATTTCCCAAATGTGTGATTGATGCCGGAGTAAAATATGAGCACACAATACAATACAAATTCAGTACAGCGTAAGAAGCTGGGTGCTCTATTGAATGCCACTTAGGCATGGCCCGCAATGTGTATATCTATCGATAGCTACCAATCTGATGGTAACAGCGTTATACATACGACTTTTAGCCTCAAATTTTGGAGGTGGGTGGCATGCAAAACAATGACGAAGATCGCATTACGCATCTTGAAGAAGAGTTGGCACATTTGCGCATCGCTAATGATGAACTTTCTGCTGAGGTACTTCTACAAATGCGGAAAATCGATAATTTGGAAAAAATGCTTCGTAATCTTGAGGCTAAACAATCTGGCCTTGAGGAACGATTGGATAATCCACTCACAGACGAACGACCACCGCATTGGTAAGAGATGCTTACTCTTTCTGAACTGACATCCAGACACAGCCATGTGGGAAGTGTCGAATGGATCGGTTTACGGCCAGGACGGCGCTTGGAACCGGTATCAGTTGATATCGTGGAAGTTCTTGAAGACGGGCTGGCTGGCGACCACTATTCGGGCAAGGGGAAACGTTCAGTCACCCTGATTCAGTATGAACACTTGCAGGTTATTGCT
>ENA-OUOG01002047-OUOG01002047.1-marine-metagenome-genome-assembly--contig:-NODE-2047-length-21835-cov-2.909459_pt1 | contig 21835 bp, 19 predicted proteins | sample MGYA00248635_ERZ508505 | MGnify/ENA primary metagenome ERZ508505 (study PRJEB26176, sample SAMN06267871) | marine metagenome | isolation source: Saanich Inlet, British Columbia, Canada | place: Pacific...
AGGTGCCGGCGTGCGCAGGGCTTCGCTTTCCGGCTCAGGAATATTCAAGGATGCGGCAAGCGATGAAATGGTCCGTTCCACGTTTTTCGAAGGAAAGATTGTCACCTGGCAAATCATCATTCCGGGCTTTGGTGCCATTTCAGGCATGTTCCAGATCGTCAGTCTCGAATATTCCGGCCAACACGACGGTGAAGTTACATTTGAACTATCTCTGGAGTCTGCGGGGGCGATAGAGTTCACGGAGATTGGCCAATGACCAATATGCATCGCGGAGAGATTTCTGCCCAGATGGATGGCAAGGAGTGGACGTTATGTCTGACGCTTGGTGCGCTTGCTTCGCTTGAACACGCATTGGGCGCAAAAAATCTTGCAGACCTCTCCGGCAAGTTTTCAGCAGGCACATTGAGCGCAAATGATCTTGTAAAAATCATCTCGGCAGGGCTCGCAGGAGCGGGGCATGAGGTCAGCGAGCGGGATGTTGGCAAAATGCAGGTAACGGGCGGTGTCGCTGGCTATGTTGATATTGCTGCCAGGCTCTTGACGGCAACCTTCTCACCAGTGGCCGGCACCGTTGACGATGCCTGATAGCACAATCCCATGGGCGCGCATGATGGGACTGGCTTTCACACGTTGGTCTTTGTCGCCGGAAGCATTCTGGTCAATGACCTTGACTGAGTTTGCGGCTGCAGTTGACGCATCCCTGGGTCAAACTGCTTGCGATGCGCCAGGCCGTGATTTCCTTGAGGCAATGCTGAAAGCTCACCCCGATACAAAAGGATCTGAAGAACATGAATAATGAAACGGTAACGGTGGCTGTTGATGCCGACACACGGGATTTTGATGCAGCAATGCGCTCTCTTCAAAACGCAACCAAGGGATTTGGTCAGGTTTTTTCATCAACCATTTCTGCAGCAATTCAATCCGGAAAGGGGTTTGAGGATACAATTAAATCCATAGGAAAACGATTGGTTGATCTGGCGCTTAATCAAGCGTTGAAGCCCCTGGAAAACCTGTTTGGAAACTTGGTTGGCAATACGGCGGGCAATCTTCTGAATGCTGCAACTGGAACTGGAGGTACGGTAACCGGATTTGCAAAGGGAGGTTTGTTTCAAGCGGGCAACGCCTCCATGTTTGCCAAGGGTGGTGTCGTCACCAATGCATCCGCATTCTCATTTGGCGAAAAACTGGGTGTTATGGGCGAGGCCGGGCCGGAGGCAATTATGCCACTGGGGCGTGGAGCCGATGGAAGGTTGGGCGTTGTTGCAAGCGGTGAGAAACCTGCCACGAACATTGTATTTAACGTCCAGGCGCAAGACGCAGCAAGCTTCCGAAAATCAGAAGGTCAAATATCCGCCATGTTGGCGAGAGCGGTTGCCCGTGGAAAAAGAGGGCTTTGAATAGAACATGATCCTGTCTTCATCTTTCCATAATGTCCAATTCCCGACAGATCTTGCTCTGGGTGCAACGGGAGGTCCAATGCGGTCGACCGAGGTTATTACGCTTGGGTCGGGCAGCGAACAACGCAATACAAGATGGGCGAATTCACGCCGAAGGTACAATGTGGGTTATGGGGTCAAAACATTGGACGACCTGCACCGTATTCTGGCCTTTTTTGAAGAGCGTCGTGGACGCCTGTTTGGCTTTCGTTTTCGCGATCCAATGGACTTCAGTTCTTCAACACCGGGTTCTGAAATCTCACCTGACGACCAGGAGTTGGGATCGGGTGATGGGGAAAGAACCCGATTCAAACTCACCAAAACCTACGGTAATGACGAATTTGCCTATGTTCGAACAATATCGCGTCCACTCCCAGAAACTCTTGAGATTGCCATCAACGGAACGGCATTGGGACGTTCGGAATTTCAGTTTGACGCAGAAGCTGGTGAGGTGAAAATTACGGGTACGACAGTTCCTGGAGACGGTGATCGTATTACCGCCGGATTTGAATTTGATGTGCCTGTTCGCTTTGATACAGACGAAATCTTGGTCAATCTGAACCACTTCGATGCTGGTGATATTCCATCAATTCCATTGGTGGAGTTATTGCCATGAAGTCGTTAAGCGAAGCGTTTAAGGAGCATATCGGACGCGAGGTTACGACGCTCTGTCGTTGTTGGATAATCGAAACGGTCAATTTTGAGAAGCTGGGCTTTACCGACCATGACCTGGATATTGAGGTTGATGGTGTGCTGTGTGAGCGCGGCGCTGGAATGGAAACAAGTGCAATTGAGGAGCAACTCGGCCTCAACAGTAACTCAGCCGAAGTAACCGGGGCATTGGTTTCAGAGCATATCTCCCAGGAGCGTATCTCCTCTGGTTTTTTTGATAGCGCTCGTGTTTCTACCTATCTTGTAAATTGGCAGGACGCGCGGGAATATTGTCTTGATCAGGTGATGTTGGTTGGAGACATCGTTCTCGAAGACGGCGTTTTTCGCATGGAACTTTTGGGTCAGTTTGCCCAATTGGAGCAAACCCAGGGGCGTCACTTTGTAAAGCGTTGCCAGGCCGACTTGGGCGATAATCGCTGCCGTGTGAACGTGGCAACCGAAGCGTTTTCAGGATCGGGCACCGTTACCCATTCTCAGGGCAAGACTTCTTTCGCTGCATCAGGGTTGGCAGATTATGCGACGGGTTGGTTTGAAGGCGGGCAATTGATTTGGGTTTCGGGCGAAAATTCGGGGCAATCGATCCAGGTCCTTGGGCATGCCGTTTCTGGTGATGTGGCTGAAATTTCGCTATGGCGTCCTGCAGCACATCCTGTGAAAGAAGGCGATACGTTCACCATCACAGCCGGGTGCAACAAAGACTTTGGCACCTGCAAAGACAAGTTTTCGAACCACCGAAATTTTCAGGGTTTCCCGCATATGCCGGGTAACAGCTTTGCAGTGAACTATGCCAATAATTCTTCAAACAACGACGGGTCACCAATTATTCCATGACTGATAGAAACTTCAGAAAACGCATCTTGCGCGAGGCGCGAGACTGGATAGGCACGCCTTATCTTCATCAGGCATCTGTAAAGCAACGCGGGGCTGATTGCCTTGGTTTGATAAGAGGAGTGTGGCGCCAGGTGCATGGCGAGGAACCTCAATCCATTCCGAATTATTCACCAGATTGGGGAGAGTATGGAAAGGAGGAACCCATGCTTTCCGCAGCCCGGAAATGGTGCCTCGAACTTTCCCAAGAAGAAGCACGTGCTGGCGATATCATCCTGTTTCGCTGGAAAGGGATGTCAATGACCAAACATGCAGGAATTCTGTCAGGCCGAAAGCACTTTATTCATGCGTATGAAAAATCGGGTGTAGTCGAAACGACATTGGGCCGCCATTGGCGAAAGCAGGCCAGTGGGTATTTTCGCATCCCGCAAATTCTCACAACAAGGGTTTAAGCCATGGCGACTGTTCTCTTGCAAACTGTTGGGTCGACTGTAGGTGCTGCCATTGGCGGCCCAGTGGGTGCATTGGCTGGTCGTGCGCTGGGCGCGATTGCAGGTAGTGCAATCGACCAGGCCCTATTGTCTGAAGACCAGGTTGTAACAGGTCCGAGGTTGGAAGGGACACAAATCCTTTCGTCGGTTGAAGGGAGCTCGATCCCCAAAATATACGGACGAAACAAACTCTCTGGTCAGATCATATGGGCAACGCATTTTGAAGAAGTAATCAACTCTGCATCAAGTGGTGGAGGAAAGGGGTCTGGGCCCAAGACGACGACGGTCTCTTATTCCTATTTTGCAAACTTCGCTGTCGGCATTTGTGATGGTCCAGTCTCGCTTCTCAGACGAGTCTGGGCCGATGGTGAAGAGCTGGACCTGACAAAACTTGATTACCGCTTTTATACGGGCGACCTTAATCAGGAACCTGACCCCCTGGTTGAAGCAAAACAGGGAACAGGTAATGCGCCTGCCTATCGTGGAACCTGCTATATCGTATTTGAAAACTTTCCGTTGGAGCGGTTTGGCAATAGGATTCCTCAGTTGGCGTTCGAGGTTGTCCGAAGCATAGGTACACTTGAAGAAAACATTCGCGCCATCACCATAATACCCGGATCAACGGAATACGGCTACGATACTCAACAGGTAAAAGCGGGTGGGGGAGCTGCGCCTTATTCAGTTCGCAATCGACATCAATCGATTGCGCTCACGGATTGGGAAGCATCTTTGGATGAACTGCAGGCACTTTGCCCAAATCTGCAACAGGTAGCCCTGGTGGTGAGTTGGTTTGGTACCGATTTACGTGCTGAACACTGTGAAATTCTGCCGGGAACCACGGATCGCTTCAATGCAAATTGGTCAGTCGGAGGGTTTAGAAGACACACCGCGAGATTGATCAGCCAGGTTGACGGTAAGCCGGCTTATGGTGGTACGCCTGACGATGCTTCGGTCTTGCGCGCAATCGCAGATCTCAAATCGCGTGGGCTAAAAGTTGTGCTTTATCCGTTCATCATGATGGATGTGGAGGCAGACGCTTTACCTGGAATGGATGGTAATGGCTATCAACCAGCTTATCCGTGGCGTGGTGAAATTTCCTGTTTTCCAATCGCTGGTACAGATGGCACGGCAGATAAAACCGATCTTGCCGCAAGCCAGGTGAATGCGTTTAGTGCGCGGTACCTCAGCTTTATTGAGCACTATCTGCAATTGGCTCAGCAGGCGGGAGGTGTCGATGGTTTTTTGATCGGTTCTGAATTCCGTGGTCTCACCCGTGTTCGAGATGCAAATGGGAACTTTCCGTTTGTTGGTACGCTCATTTTAGTCGCCGACCGCACAAAGGAAGTTTTGGGCAATGATTGTCTGGTTACCTATGGTGCGGATTGGTCGGAATATTTTGGTTACCACCCGCAGGATGGATCAAACGATGTCTTGTTTAATCTTGATGATCTTTGGGCGCGTCCTTCCATAGACGCAATCGGTATCGACAACTACATGCCGCTTTCTGACATGAGAAACGGGCGGGAGCCTGAGACTGACGGCATCCGCTCGGCACATAAGATCAGTAATTTGCAGGCTCACATTGAAGCAGGTGAGGGATTTGACTGGTACTATAGAAGCGAAGAGGAACGCCTCGCGGGAGAGCGATCAGCTATTACGGATGGTCTGGGTGAACCTTGGGTGTATCGATACAAGGACTTGAAATCCTGGTGGAGCAATGCGCACCACAACCGACACAACGGTGTTCGGGAGGTTGTTCCAACCGGATGGGCGCCTCAGTCAAAACCGTTCTTTTTTACTGAACTTGGCTGCCCTGCGGTGGATCACGGCGCAAATCAGCCGAACGTTTTTTATGATCCGAAATCCCATCAGTCTGCGCTTCCGCGATTTTCAAATGGCGTAAGGGACGATTTGATACAGCGGCGGTTCTTGCAAGCGCATTATGAATATTGGAGGGCGCCTGAGAACAATCCGGTTTCGTCGGTTTATGGAGGCAAGATGGTACCGGTCGAACAGATTGCTCCATGGGCTTGGGATTCAAGGCCATTTCCAACATTTCCGTTAGATACGGAAACCTGGTCGGATGGAGAAAACTGGCATCGGGGGCATTGGCTCAACGGACGTTTGGGAGCTTGTGCACTCGACGACCTGATCAGAAGGATCATGTCAGATTATAACCTCCATGACATCAGACTCGATTTAGATGGGCTGGTGGATGGATATATGGTGCCAACACAAGTTACAGCCCGACAGGCCATTGAACCGTTGTTGGGCCTTTTCAACGCCTATGCATTTGAAGATGCGGGGTGCCTTTTTTGTTCTCAAAGTCTTCATGCGAAGTCGACTGCTATATCTAAATCGCAGATGGTGCAGGAAGATAGCGAACCCCAAATGTCTGTGCGACGTCAAGCAGAGTTGGAGTTGCCCGCAGAAGCAATGGTTTCCCATGCAACAGTCTTTGGCGATTACGCGCAGACCAGTTCAAAATCCCGCCGCCTGAATGGTGGTAGTGATAGGCAGATATCCTTACAGTTACCGGCGGTTATTCACGAAGAAATGGCTGTAAATCTGGCAAACATGCGCTTGCGTGATGATTGGCATGGTCGGCTGGCAAGTGAAATCACGTTGCCAACATCCCAACTGGAGGTTGGCCCTGGAGACCGTCTTTCCCTGAAAGATGATCCTGAACAGATACAGTGGTTGGTTGTCGAGTGTGAAAAAGGCGTTCGTCAAAACCTGAAACTGAGGGCGATACTGGATGATCATCGGGCAACCGCAGGCAGTGGCGCTGTTTACAAGTCTCCGCCTCACGGGGATGAGTATGGAGAACCGCTTGTTGTCTTCCTCGATCTTCCTGCTTTGCGAGAACAGGATGTAAGCGCAATAACAACTTACGCCGCTGTATTTGCCAAGCCTTGGTCAGGTGAATATAACCTGCTTCGCTCTGCTACAGATTCGGCTTACGAGCTGGTGACGACCGTTCAACAACCAGCAGGTATTGGTGTCTTGCAAGCGCCATTGCTTCCTGGAATCGAGGGTAGAATTGATCATAAAAATGAGATCCATGTTAAACTGTTGTCCGGTAGTTTTATGGCGGCAGAGATGCTTGAAGTTTTAAGAGGCGGAAATGCTGTAGCCATTGCCGCGAAGAACAGTGAATTTGAAATCGTTCAGTTTATGGATGCAGAACTACAGAACGATGGAAGCTGGAAGCTTTCACGCCTTTTGCGGGGGCAGCGGGGGACCAATTATGAAATGTCTCTTGGAGCGGAGTCTGGCTCCAACTTGGTCATTCTCGATGGAAGAATTCAATATCTTCCGATGTCGGCAGACGATTCTGGCCTTGAATATAACTGGCGGGTTGGGCCGTCTTCCTATCCAACAACCAGCGAAACATACGCGACGCTGTCCTATTCTGCTTCAGGGCGCAATACCCAAATGTTCTCACCCGCACATCTTTCCTTGATTGCGAATGAAGAGGGGTATGAATTCACATGGATCCGCCGCGGACGAAGAAATGCCGACAGTTGGGAGGGCGCTGAAGTTCCGTTGGACGCAGCTGCGGAACAGTATTCAGTCCGTATTTTGAATGCTGTTGATGAATTGATCCGGGAAACAATCATGGATAAACCTAGCTACAATTACCCTGCTTCTTTGAAAGAGCAGGATTTTGGAGGCCCGGATCCGAGATTTGTCATTGAGGTTCGTCAACTCAATGACGCCGGGTTGCCAGGCTTGTCGGCTCGCCTGCAAGTCAGGTGATTGGTAAGCGTCCTATGCCAGTGGTATCGCAGGAATTTCTCACGAGACCTTTATCAATTTATTTGCTTGTCCGCTTGCAAATCCGTTCATCTTTAGTTCAGATGGATTGACTACATTGGGGGGTATGTTGAGTAGAGTTTTGCAAACGATTGCGGCCACCCTTGTGTTTGTGCCGCTAATGACTGGTACGGCCGTGGCCGACCAGTGTAGCGCTGCTGCCCGCAAGCTCGTGGGATCGCAGTCAAATGCCACTTTGTTGTCTGTTCAAATGAAAACTCGCAACAATGGCAAAACGGTTTGTATAGTGCGCATGAAAATTGATTCTGGCGATGGACAACCACCTCGTGTGGTTGTTCGCCGCGTAAATCCATAAGACAGGCTGTATCAATGAGAATCCTCATCGTTGAAGACGAGAAAGACCTTAACCGGCAGTTGGAAGAAGCCTGTATTGAAGCAGGCTATGTTGTGGACAAGGCCTACGATGGTGAGGAAGGACATTTTCTTGGCGATACAGAACCGTATGACGCTGTGATTCTTGATATAGGTTTGCCAGAAATGGATGGTCTGACTGTGCTTGAGAAATGGCGTGAAGACGGAAAGTCCATGCCGGTTCTCATGTTGACCGCGCGGGATCGTTGGAGTGACAAGGTCACTGGCATGGATGCAGGTGCAGATGACTATGTCGCCAAACCATTCCATATCGAAGAGGTATTGGCTCGGTTACGTGCGTTGATCCGCCGATCTTCAGGGCATGCGTCATCGCAACTTACATGCGGTGAGATTGTGTTTGATACCCGCACTTCCAAAGTTACTTACCAGGGCAAATCGGTGAAGCTGACGTCGCACGAATTGAGGCTCCTTTCCTATCTTTTGCATCACCCCGGAGAGGTTATTTCGAGGACAGAGCTAACCGAACATCTGTATGATCAGGATTTCGACAAGGATTCGAATACAATTGAGGTTTTCGTAGGCCGTCTTCGGAAAAAACTTGATCCTGATTTTGTGGAAACAGTGCGTGGCCTTGGTTATCGGTTGCGTGAAAATTCCTGATGTCTGATAAGCCAAGCGCACTTGGGACTTGGGTGCCGGACACATTGGCAGCCAGGCTTTTTCTGCTTTCCGCCTGTGCCGCCATTGTAGGGGTTACACTGGCAGCGCTTGTCATATCTTCTGAATACAGAAGAAACGCGCAAGAGCGACTGAGTGACATTTTAACCGCAAACATTTTCAATTTGATGGGGAATGTCGAACTTGGAGATGATGGCACGCTGATGGGGTTGCCAAACCTCGGGGATTCTCGATACCAGCTTTTTGATTCTGGTTGGTACTGGTCGGTTGAGCGGATCGGTGAACCGGAAAAACGCTTGGCCAGTTTGTCACTGGCAGACAGGTCTATCACGATTTCTGATGGCGAACAGTTTGATGAAACATTTCAGCGTCAGTTCCAAATGATGGACGAGAACGGAGCGTCCCTGCAAGGCTTGGAAGCTCAGGTCTTCCTTGGTGAAGGCAATCGCCTTTATAGTTTCAAAATTACTGCAAACCAAAGCGAACTTGATCAGGAAATTTATCAGTTTACTCAACGCTTGGCACTAATCCTCGGGTTGCTGGCCTTTTCGATTATTGCTGCAACTTATCTGGTCGTTAAGTTTGGTCTGGAGCCGGTGACACGGGCAACTCAAAAATTAACCGCTGTTCGCAATGGTGAAGCTGAAAAAATCGATGGTACCTATCCAGATGAAATTCAACCGTTGATTGACGAGACAAATGCGCTGATTGAATCCAACGCGATCATAGTTGAACGTGCGCGAACGCAAGTTGGTAATCTTGCGCACTCGCTAAAAACGCCACTTGCAGTCATGCAGAATGAATTGTCTTCCTTGCCGGCGGGAAAAAGGGCCTTGTTCAAAGAGCAGTCGGAGACAATGCGTCAACAAGTTAAGCTTTATTTGGATCGTGCGCGCATCTCGGCGCGCCGATCGACGTCAGTCGTCAACACTCCGGCCTTCCCGGTTTTGGAGAAACTTGCTCTGGTGATCGCCAAACTCAATCGAAACACCGATATGGCTTTTGACCTCGAATCTGTTCAAGACATCAAATTTTCAGGTGAAGAGCCTGACCTTCAGGAGGTTTTTGGCAACTTGCTTGAGAACGCCGCAAAATATGCCGTAACCTCCATGGAAATCAGTGCCTGCTTCGAAGATCAGCAATTGGTTTTGACGGTTGAAGATGATGGTCCGGGGATGACTGCAAAACAGATAGAGAATGCGTTGAAGAGGGGGGGGCGTGTTGATGAAGGCAAGACAGGATGGGGTCTCGGGCTGTCGATTGTGAGAGATATTGTTGAAGAATATGAAGGTCGGTTTGAACTGGGAGCATCCGATCTCGGCGGCCTCAAGGCGACGGTCAGGCTTCCCGGCTTTAAAGCAGGATAAGAGTGTCCGGAAACGTTCAAAATTTCACCATGATCCGAGTTTAAAGAAATGTTGCTGGGCAAGAGAGGAAAAACGATGTGGCAGTCCGATAGAAGATTTCATGTAACTACTGGTGTCTTTGCATGCTTTTTGATCACGTCCTGTAGTGCATCCAACGAAACAATTGGTGCGACTGCGGGCGCTGTAGCTGGCGGTTTGGTCGGCAATCAATTCGGTGGCGGCCGAGGCCGCACAATTGCGACTGTGGTCGGTGCTTTGGCTGGTGGCGTCATTGGCGGCAATATTGGCCGCAACCTTGATAACCCCAGCCGACAAGCAGCACTTCAGGCAGAATACAATGCCCTGGAAAACGGAAGGGCAGGCCAACCGGTGACATGGCAAGGTACGGGGTCAACCTATGGACAGGTAGTGCCTCAACAAGCCTACCAGGTTGGTTCACAAGACTGTCGTCGATATACGCACACGATTTATGTTGAAGGACAACCCAGTCAGGCAAGCGGAACTGCATGCAGAAACGCGGACGGGACCTGGACCCCACTCTCATAACATACTAACAACCCACGAAACTGTGATGCTGCCCGCGTCAATTGATACTGGTTTTTGATCTTCCTAATATGAACATGGCAAGATAAGAAGACATCATGTTATTCTGGTTTGCTATTTTGGTGATTTTAGCGCTGACAATGTACTTTGTCTGGCGGGCGTGGGCTGTTCAACTTGGCGTTGAAATTACACCTGAACAAAGCGACGTCGCTATTTACAACGCACGGATTGAAGAAATTGGGCGGGATCTGGAAGCCAAAAGACTTGATCCGGAAATGGCGGAGGCCGCAAAGGCGGAAGAAGCTCGCAAGTTGCTAAAATCGCAAAGTGACTTTGAAGAGGGGGTGAAAGATAGCAAACCAAGTGGCTGGTGGATGACTTTGGGTTTGTTCTCCATTCCCCTGGTATCTGTGCTGGTTTACCTCTCCCTCGGAACACCGCCTCACATGATTGCAAACAATGAACCACCAGAAGTCGCCAGGCAATCCATGGATCAATTGATTGCGGCCGCCGAAAAACGTCTTGAAACAAAACCGGATGATTTGCAGGGCTGGCAAGTTTTACTGCCGGTCTACATGCGCCAACAAGCTTATGACAAAGCGGAGAATGCAATTAAGAACATCATCCGAATTGGTGGGGAGAAAACAGAATACTATTCCATGCTTGGCGAGGTTCAAGTTGCAAAGGAGCAGGGACTCGTGACACCCGAGGCGTTAGGTGCTTTTGAAAAAGCCTTTGAGCTTAACTCTCGGAACGCCGACGCCAGGTTCTTCATGGGACTTCATGCGCGCCAAAACGGAAACACCGAAAAGGCACGATCCATCTGGCAGGGTATGATTGATGATGCCGATGGAAACGAAGACTGGATTCCGGTCATGAAACAGCGTATCGCCGAGCTTGATGGCCCTGTTCCGCAGAACACCGAAAACCGTTCGGCGGAGGATATTGCCAATCTTCCAAAAGATCAACAGCAGGCTCAAATTCTCTCCATGGTCGCCGGATTGGCAGCGCGTCTGGAAGAAGACCCAAATAATAAGTCTGGGTGGATAAGGCTTGTGCGCGCCTATCGGGTACTTGGCGAAAACGAGGACGCTGAGGAAGCAGTATTCTCTGCCAAACAGGCGTTCCCGGAGGATCTGGAATTTATCACTCAACTGGATGAGGCAATGAAAACCCCCAAGGGAGCAGTGAATTGACGAGAAAACAAAAACGTTTTGCCGGCATAGCAATCATCGGTGCGGTTATAGCCTTGGCTGTTGGCCTTGCTTCATTTGCGTTGCGAGATGAGATCGTCTTCTTTTTTGATCCAACAGACGTGGTGGCAGGAAACAAGGTGAAGCCAGGTGAGCGTTTCCGTATTGGTGGGCTTGTTGAAGATGGTAGCGTTGAAAAGAACGAAACAATCGTTTCATTCATTGTAACGGATGGCGAGCATAGTGTGCCGATCAGTTTTGAAGGAATTTTGCCCGACTTGTTTCGCGAGGGACAGGGCGTGATCGCCGAAGGCAAGCTGCAGCGAGATGGAAGGTTTATCGCTGATAACGTTCTCGCAAAACATGACGAGAACTATATTCCGAAGGAACTTGAAGGTATCTTGAAAGAAAAAGAAGTTTGGAAAGGTGAAGGATCCCAATGATTGCAGAGATCGGTCATTTTGCCCTAATTCTTGCGCTGGCATTGTCGCTGGTCCAATCGGTAATTCCTTTCTGGGGGGCAAGAAAGAATGATGCGGGTCTCATGGCCGCAGGTACGACCGCATCAGTGTTGGGCTTTTTCGCCGTTTCACTGTCATTTGTTGCTTTAACACATGCCTATATTACCTCGGATTTTTCGCTGGTGAATGTTTGGCAGAATTCGCATACGGACAAGCCCCTTTTATATAAGATCACAGGCGTTTGGGGTAATCATGAAGGTTCAATCCTTCTTTGGGTTTTGATACTGACATTGTTTTCTGCCCTTCTTGCAGCTTTTGCAGTCAATCTTCCCTCACGGCTTAAGGCAGACGTTCTGGCGGTGCAGGGGTGGGTAACCGTCGCCTTCTTGTTGTTCACGATTTTCACGTCGAATCCATTCACTCGAATGGAGCAGGTGCCGCTTGAGGGACGAGACCTCAATCCTGTTTTACAAGATATCGGGCTCGCCATTCATCCCCCCCTTCTTTATGTGGGGTATGTGGGTTTCTCTCTCACATTTTCCTTTGCAATGGCTGCGATGATCAGCGGGCGCATTGATGGCGCATGGGCACGGTATGTGCGTCCATGGGCGCTGCTGGCCTGGGTATTTTTGACCGCAGGCATCGCGATGGGGTCTTATTGGGCTTACTACGAACTTGGTTGGGGTGGTTGGTGGTTCTGGGACCCGGTTGAAAATGCATCCTTCATGCCCTGGTTGGTTGGTACTGCGTTGATCCACTCCGCTGTAGTCATGGAAAAACGCGACGCGTTAAAAATCTGGACAATCCTGTTGGCACTATTGACGTTTTCTCTCTCACTACTGGGTACGTTCATTGTCCGCTCGGGTGTTCTGACATCCGTACACAGTTTTGCGTCGGATCCAACACGCGGGATTTTCATCCTGATTATTCTTTTGCTGTTTATTGGCGGATCACTCGCCTTGTTTGCCATGCGCGCAAATGTTCTTCAGCAAGGCGGTTTGTTCCAACCGATCTCCCGCGAGGGTGCGCTGGTTTTCAATAACCTGTTTATGACAGTTTCTTGTGCAACCGTTTTGCTTGGTACGCTCTATCCTCTGTTCTTGGAGGCGGTTGACGGGTCAAAGATTTCAGTTGGCCCTCCTTACTTCAATTTGACATTTGGGCCCTTGATGATCCCAATTTTGTTGGCTGTGCCTTTGGGACCTCTCATGGCATGGAAACGCAGCGATCTTTTCCCGGTTTTGCAGCGATTGTATTTTGCTGCCGGAGCAGCACTCTTTGCAACAATCCTGGCGCTTTCCTTCGTCGATGGTGTGGGTGTGTTCTCAGCATTGGCGGTCGGGCTTTCCGTGTGGGTTATGTTGGGTTCTTTCATGGAGGTCTGGCAAAGAAGCGGTCTGCCAAAAAATTCCCTGTCTGGCGCTTACGCAAGATTGTCCGGCCTGCCGCGTTCAACCTGGGGAACAGCATTTGCTCACTTTGGTTTGGGCGTGATGGTTCTGGGTATCGTTGGTGCAACAGCCTTCAGTACGGAAGACGGTGCACTTTTGCGGAAAGGGGAAAAACTGGAGATTTCCGGTTTCACACTGGTGCACAATGGAACCATCCGCGAAAGAGGTGCCAATTTTGACGCGGATTCACTTATTGTCTCGGTCCAGCGCGGTGGTGTTGAAGAACTGCAGCTAAAGCCCGCGAAGCGTTTTTATACTGGCCATGGCAGCGCGACGACGGAAGCTGCATTGAAGACTTATGGTTTCTCTCAACTCTACGTTTCGGTGGGCGACACAGACGAAGAAGGTCGAACCGTTTTACGAGCTTGGTGGAAGTCGCAGGTGCTTTTGGTATGGATTGGGCCGATACTGATGGCATTTGGTGGTTGCCTCTCATTGAGTGATCGCCGTTTGCGGGTTGGCGTTGCGCAAAAAGCCAAGGCGCGAAGGCAGGCCGCTAATGCGTAGGCTGATCTCTGTTTTTATGTCCATGGTTTTTGTCAATTGCTTGACCATAAGCGCATGGGCTGTAAATCCTGACGAGGTTCTTGACAATCCGGTGTTGGAACAGCGGGCAAGAGAGCTCTCGGTCGATATTCGATGTCTCGTTTGTCAAAATCAGTCGATTGATGATTCAGACGCACAACTGGCCCGTGATCTTCGGGTTCTTGTCCGTGAGCAATTGCTGGAAGGTAAGACTGATAAGGAAATTCTGGACTTCCTGGTTGATCGTTACGGCGAGTTTGTTCTTCTGAGGCCCAGATTTGGAGGCCATACGGTTGCCCTTTGGGGGTTTCCGTTCGTTGTATTGTTGATCGGAGGAATAGTCGCCTATCGTGCTTTTGCCAAGCGCCCAAAATTTGCTGGAGAAGAACTCTCCTTGTCTGAAGAGGAAAAGCAGGCATTGGATAAAGTGATCGACAAGGAAACGTGATCTCAATTGTAAGACGGGGTGCACTATAAGCTTGTAACTGTCTCTGCCTTCAACCACTTTAAGTGGCGAAGCAGATTATGGAGAAAAGCATGACAACCACTCAACGCCTCGATTTTGACGGTAGCCTTGGAGCTAAACTTTCTGCACGTCTCGATCTGCCGAATGGTCCCATCCGGGCCTATGCGATCTTTGCTCATTGCTTCACCTGTTCCAAGGATTTGCACGCAACGAAGCGCATTGCAGCTGAATTGTCGAGAAAAGGCATTGCCGTTTTGCGGTTTGATTTTACCGGACTTGGAAACAGCGGGGGAGACTTCGCTTCGACCAACTTTTCCTCAAACCGTGAAGACCTGATCATTGTAGCGGATCATTTGCGGAAACATTTTCGAGCGCCAAGCCTATTGATAGGCCATTCTCTTGGGGGAGCGGCGGTATTATCTGTAGCCGGAGACATTCCGGAGGTAAAAGGGGTCGTGACAATTGGTGCTCCGGCAGAAGCAGACCACGTAGTCCACAATTTCGGTGCAAAGATAGACGAGATTTCAGACAATGGGGAAGCAGTAGTAAATCTGGCAGGACGCGAGTTTTCAATTCGAAAACAGTTTCTGGATGATTTGAAAGCCAATGATGTGTTGGAGAAAGTCGCTATTTTGCGTAAGCCGCTTCTTGTCATGCACTCACCAATTGATCAAACCGTTGGGGTTGAGAATGCGACCAAGATTTTTGTAGCCGCCAAACATCCAAAAAGCTTTGTGTCACTTGATGATGCAGACCATTTGGTCAGCCGCGATGTGGATGCGGATTTTGCTGCTGGTATCATTGCTGCCTGGAGTGAGAAATATCTCGATGGGGCTTCTGAAATGGGTTCAGAAACAAAAGACGGACCAGTGCGTGTGGCGGAAACTGGCGGTGGAAAGTTCCAAAACACGGTTCAGGCCGGTTCCCACCATATGCTCGCTGACGAGCCAAAATCTGTCGGAGGGCTGGATTCAGGGCCATCCCCTTACGATTATCTTGCGGCCTCTTTGGGGGCTTGCACTTCTATGACGTTGCGCATGTACGCCGACTTCAAGAAGATGGATGTAGGTGCCATTACCGTGGATGTTAGCCACGAAAAAATACACGCCAAGGATTGCGCGGATTGTGCAGATGAAAAACGCGAAGGCGGAGCCAAGATTGATGTGTTTGCGCGCGCTATCACGGTTGAAGGCTTGAAAGATGATGCAATAAAGCAAAAACTTGTTGAAATTGCAGACAAATGTCCGGTGCACAAAACCCTTGAAAATGCTGCTTTGGTCAAAACGACTTATATCTCAGGGTAAGAACACAACATTAACAAAGTTTAATACCATCGCCATGAAACCGTAAGGTTGGTTTTCCCATATTGCTGTCAGGCGCAGCGGAACTTCCGCTGCATTATTAAATGACAGAAAGGGAACTCCCGATATGAATCAGAAAAATACTGTTCGTGGAAAAGGGCTTAAAACACTTTTGCTTTCAACTGCTATTTTGGCTGGTGCCGCAGGCATTGGTCTTGGACAAACGGGCATGTCGATCGTGTCACCGTCCTTGGCAGAGGCGGTAAAAGTTGAGGCGCCTGCAGTCTTTTCATTTGGTGATGTGGTTGAGGCGGTTTCGCCCGCGGTGGTGAGTGTAAGGGTAGAGGCAAAACTTCAGCCAGCCAACGATCAGTTTGAAGGAGAGCAGTTCCGCCGTGGACGTGAGTTCTTTGAGCGTTTCTTTGGCGAAAATCCGGATCGCGATTTCCGTCGCGGAGGCCCGCGTAAAAAAGGACATACCTCTCGCTCCCAGGGGTCAGGCTTCTTTGTATCCGAAGATGGATATGTGGTAACAAACCATCATGTGATTGATGGCGGCACCACGTTCACCATTGTACTTTCAGATGGAAAAGAATACGACGCGACGCTTGTTGGCACGGATGAACGCACAGACCTTGCTGTTTTGAAAGTCGAGGCAGATCAGGAATTTACCTATGTTGATTTTGGTAATGCACGGCCTCGTACTGGTGATTGGGTTGTTGCAGTTGGAAACCCTTTCGGCCTCGGTGGTACGGTAACGGCTGGCATCGTGTCTGCGCACGGTCGTGAAATTGGCGCAAGCCGCTATGATGACTTCATCCAGATTGATGCAGCGGTTAATAAAGGAAATTCCGGTGGCCCCGCGTTCAATCTCAATGGTGAAGTGATTGGCGTCAATACAGCAATTTTCTCACCATCGGGTGGCAATGTTGGTATTGCGTTCGCGATTCCTGCGGCTTTGGCCGATGAAGTTGTAACAGACCTGATCGAAAAAGGTTCGGTCACCCGCGGTTGGTTGGGTGTTCAGATTCAAAAGGTTACTCCGGAAATTGCTGAATCCGTCGGCCTTGAAACGAAAGGTGGAACCATCATCACCTCAGCACAAGACGGTAGCCCTGCTGCAGATGCAGGACTGCGGTCGGGTGACATCATTACGGATGTGGATGGCAAGTCGATCAAGGGACCCAAACAACTGGCACGCGCAATTGCCGGCTATGATCCGCAATCAGATGTGGAACTGAATATCTGGCGTGATGGAGAACAAAAGAACGTCACCGTTACCCTTGGCGAACTGCAGCAAACAGCTGATGCAAGTCAGCAAACGAAACCTGGTAAAGCCAAGATGGGACGTTTGGGGCTTGCTTTGCAACAAACGCCAGAGGGCTTGCAAGTAATGGATGTCAAACCGGGTAGTCCGGCTGAAGAGCGTGGTTTCCAGATCGGAGATGTGATCGCCTCCGTCAATGGAAGCGACATTACAACCCGGAGAGAGCTTCGTGACGCCCTTAAGGAGGCGCGTAGTCAGGGGCGGAAATCGGCGCTGCTTCAAGTTCAACGCAATGAACGCACAATCTTTGTCCCGGTCCCGCTGCAACGAGGCTAGACAAGTTCCTCAAAGAGCGTCTCGTGATCCCCCACCGCTTCCCGCGGGATGCTCTGGTCAGCCAGCAACCGGTTTATGGCGGCTGACACAAACGCGGCAGGTTGTACTCCCCCTGTGTAACCTGCCGCATATCTCTTTCGAAAACTCAAAAAAAATCGTAAAACCGTCTTATGAAGATTTTATATGTAGAAGATGATTTGGAAGCTGCTGCTTTCCTCTCCCGTGCATTGAAAGAGGCCGGGCATGTGGTCCTGCATGCAAGCGATGGCGAAGCTGGCTTGCATTTGGCCGAAACGGAAGAGTTTGATGTTTTTATTCTCGATCGCATGTTGCCGAAAAAAGATGGGTTATCATTGCTGAAAACCGTAAGGTCTGACGGCAATCAAACACCTGCATTGATACTGTCTGCCCTTGGCGAGGTGGATGATCGTGTTGAGGGCTTAAGGTCTGGCGGAGATGATTATCTGGTCAAACCATACGCATTTTCAGAACTTTTGGCGCGTGTCGAAGTTCTTTCGAAGCGTGTTGGGTCAACAGAAGCGGATACCATGCTCAAGGTTGGTGATTTGGAACTGGACCGGCTTTCCCACACGGTCACGCGCGCAGGTGAGAAAATTCTTTTGCAACCCCGTGAGTTCAGACTACTAGCCTATCTTATGCAAAATGCCGGGCGCGTAGTAACCAGAACCATGTTGCTTGAGAAAGTCTGGGACTATCATTTTGACCCGCAAACCAACGTGATTGATGTGCACATATCGCGCTTGCGTGGAAAGATCGACAAAGACTTTGATATGCCCATGCTGCATACAATTCGTGGAACCGGATACAAACTTGATGCCGAAGGAACCGATTGATGTTTTCACGTGTCCGCTCCTGGTTACGTGTTACAGCGGTTCGGCTTTCTATCATATACACGTTGATCTTTGGCTTGGTCGCAGTTGGCCTTGTGGCCTACATGACTGGCGCAACTGTCAATGTGTTGCGCAAACAGTATGAAGAATCGATCAATGAAGAAATCCAGGGTCTTGCCCAAGTGTACCGTACAAGAGGGTTGCGCAGTTTGGTTGCAACGCTTGAACGACGGGCCAGGGCCCCGGGTGCCAATCTATATGTGGTGACAAATCCGGTGGGCGAAATTTTGGGTGGCAACGTTCCCCGTCTGGATGAACGGGTCATGCAACGCGTTGGCTGGACCAGGAGGCCTTTTCGCTACCAGCGTTATGGCGATGGACCGGAAGATGATCACCGGGCTATTGCACGAATTGTTGAAGTTCAGAATGGTCTTAGAATTCTCGTTGGACGTGACATCGGTGAACACGAGGAGTTTGGAAAAGTTGTAGGCCGAAGCCTTGCTTTGGCATTGGGCACCATGGTTGCCTTGGGGCTGCTCACCTGGTTCTTCTTTGGCCGCCACGCATTGCGCCGGATTGATCAGGTCTCTCAGTCATCAGTGCGGATCATGGGAGGGGACAGGTCCGAGCGTCTTCCAATCTCGGGCTCAGGCGATGAATTTGACAGGCTATCTGAAAACCTCAATTCCATGTTGGATCGGATCAATCGCCTGGACGAGGGCGTTAAACAGATGTCCGATAACATTGCACATGATTTAAAGACACCTATCACGCGTCTTCGCAACAAGGCAGATGAGGCACTTTCAACAAGCAATAAATCCGCGCGTGAGGAATTGATTGGTGATTTGATTGCCGATTGCGATCAGATCGTCAGAACGTTTGACGCCTTGCTCATGATTTCACGAGTTGAATCCGGATCGACGGTTGCGCGGATGCAAGAAGTAGATCTTGTTCCGTTGCTACAGGATGCACATGAACTCTACGAAATCGTCGCAGAAGAGCAAGGTGCCGAACTCTCATTTGAAATTGACGGAATTCAGTCGGCAAAGATTTGCGGCAATCGCGAATTGCTGTCACAGGCGGTTTCCAACTTGCTGGACAACGCTCTGAAATATGGTGTGCGGCAAAATGGTTCTGAAGGTGAGAGCCCGCATATTCATCTTCTGTTGCGGAAAGAGGCTGATGGGTTTGTCCTTTCCGTTTCAGATAATGGGGACGGGATCAATCCGGAAGACTATGAGCGTGTAAAAGAGCGGTTTGTCAGATTGGACAAAAGTCGCAGCAAGGGTGGAAACGGCCTCGGCCTCAGTCTGGTATCTGCAATTGCGGAATTGCATGGTGGTAAACTGAACTTTGAAGCTGCCAACCCCGGCCTCAGAGTAATTTTAGACTTTCCTGCAAAGAAATCAGGAAAACATGTTTGAACCTTCTATCCAACTTCCCGTTCTTGTAGACCCTGACCGCAAAGAATGGGTGGCGGATGTATTGGGTGAGGGTGCTTCGTGCTTCTCCGCCTCAACCAAGGCGTTTTTGGAAACCGTATTTGAGTGTTCACCGTTTCTGAGGGAATGTGCGTCCAAGGAGCAGGTGTTCCTGCTCCAAGCATTTGAAACTGGTTTTGAAAAGGCACTCGATAGCGTTCTGGCGGAGACCGCAAAATATGGTCTGGCTGAAACCACAGAATCGGACTTGATGAAAGACTTGCGCGTTGCCAAGCGTCGTGTAGCCCTTCTGTGTGGGTTAGCAGATTTGGGTGGCTGGTGGAAAGATCAAACGGTCACGCTCGCTTTATCTCGCTTCGCCGAGGTTTCTCTGTCAGCCACACTCGATTTCATTCTGATTTCCCAACACCGAACAGGAACCCTCACATTGTCCGATACGGAGCAGCCACAAAATGGTTGCGGTATAATCGTATTGGGAATGGGCAAACTGGGTGCGGGTGAACTGAATTATTCCAGCGATATTGACCTAATTACCTTCTTTGACAGTCAGGCCCCAATTTCCCTGAACCACGATGACCCGATGATGCTGCTTAATCGACTGGCCAAGCAATTCATCAAGATCATGCAAGAACGCACCAGTGATGGATATGTGTTCCGCATGGATTTGCGCTTGAGGCCCGATCCGTCGTCGACACCACTGATTATTCCGGTCGATGCTGCGCTGAACTATTACGAAGGGCAAGGGCAAAACTGGGAAAGATCGGCCATGATAAAGGCCAAGCCAGTTGCCGGAGACCATGCTGCAGCGGAGCAGTTTCTAAAGTATCTTGGTCCATTTATCTGGAGAAAATACCTGGATTTTTCCGCAATTAATGACGTCCACTCAATCAAGCGGCAGATACATGCGCATAAAGGACACGGAGAAATTGCAGTCGCAGGTCACAACATTAAGTTGGGGCGGGGCGGTATACGAGAGATTGAGTTTTTCGCACAAACCCAACAGCTGATTGCGGGTGGCAGGAACGAACTGTTGCGCGAACGTGAGACAGTACCAGCACTCAATGCACTTCAACAGGCGGGTTGGATTGAAGAAAAAACCGTAGCAGACCTGACAGCGGCCTATTGGTTTTTGCGGGGCGTGGAGCATCGTATACAGATGATCCGGGATGAGCAAACGCATACGCTTCCTACCAATGAAGAGGATTTGGGAATTGTTGCCACGCTTTGCGGATACGGCAATCTTGGCACATTCAAGCAGAAGGTACGTTCCGTTCTCGAAACTGTGGAACAGCACTATGCGGCATTGTTCGAAAGTGCGCCCGAATTGAGTTCCGAAAGCGGCAACCTTGTTTTTACCGGCGATGATCTAGACCCGGCTACGGTGCAGACACTGACTGATCTAGGTTATTCAAGGCCAGAGCAAATCATTCAAATCATCAAGGCGTGGCATGTGGCAAAGGTGCCGGCATTACGGGCAACGCAGGCTCGCGAGTTATTGACCGAACTGGTGCCATTTTTACTCGATACATTTGCCAGAACTGAGAAGCCCGATGAAGTGGTCTTTGCCTTTGACCGGTTCGTGATGGGTTTGCCTGCGGGTATCCAGCTCTTTTCCATTTTGAAGAATAACCCGCCACTCACAGGTTTGTTGGTTCAAATTCTGGATTGCGCGCCAAGGCTTGCAGAACAAATCTCAAGGAGTCCGCATGTGTTTGACGCACTGCTGGAACCAACACAAACAGCGAATAAACTCGATCGTTCTGTGCTGGAGGAAAGGGTGCAGCCTGTTGTCGCCCGGGCAACAGAGTATGAACCTTTTCTTGATGCAATGCGCCGTTTTGCTTCGGAAGTGCGTTTTGAGATCGGTACGCGCCATTTTGGAAGCCAGGAGAATTGGCAACAACCTGCATATGAATATTCAGCTCTTGCAGAGGTGATGATTGCTACAACATTTGAGCGTGTGTTTAAGGAGTTCCGCCAAGCCCATGGCGAAATCAAGGGCGCACAGGTTTGCGTGCTCGCCATGGGAAGGTTGGGCAGTTATGAGCTAACCACAACGTCTGATCTGGATCTGATTTTCCTCTATGATGTCGCGGACGACGATGCGATGTCAGATGGATCAAAACCCCTTGAACCGTCCTTGTACTTCATTCGACTTTTGCAACGGTTTATCACCGCAATGACTGCGCCAACGTCTGAAGGTGTTCTGTACTCATTGGATTTCAGGTTGCGCCCCTCAGGAAATGCAGGCCCCTTGGCGACACCTGTTGAGAATTTTTTCAAATATCAGGAAACCGAGGCCTGGGTTTGGGAGGCGCAAGCGCTAACCCGTGCGAGGCCCGTATATGGTGACGAGGATTTCTGCAGGAAAATAC